>OBRJ01000065.1_pt1 | contig 105695 bp, 93 predicted proteins | sample 1494831 | NCBI WGS metagenome assembly OBRJ01 (sample SAMEA3360658, study PRJEB22359) | human gut metagenome | biome: ENVO:urban biome; feature: ENVO:human-associated habitat; material: ENVO:feces | place: Bangladesh | collected 2011
TCGTCGGCAAGGGTCTGGCAGCTTCTCCCGGTTCTGCCTGCGGCCAGATCGTCTTTACTGCTGAAGAGGCAGAGGAGATGGTCAAGTCCGGCAAGATGAAGAAGGTCGTTCTGGTGCGTCTGGAGACCAGCCCCGAGGATATCGTGGGTATGCAGGTTTCTCAGGGCATCCTGACCGTTCGCGGCGGCATGACCAGCCACGCAGCCGTTGTTGCCCGTGGTATGGGCACCTGCTGTGTCTCCGGCTGCGGCAACGACAACGAGGTCAAGATCGATGAGGAGGCAAAGACCTTCGAGATCAACGGCCACAAGTTCGTCGAGGGCGATTGGATCTCCATCGATGGCTCCACCGGCAACATCTACGGCGAGCAGGTCGCAACCGTGGCCGCTACCGGCAACAAGAACTTCAACCGCTTCATGGGCTGGGCAGACGCAGCTCGTCAGCTGCTGGTCATGACCAACGCTGATAACCCGCGTGACGCACAGCAGGCAGTGGATCTGGGTGCTGAGGGCATCGGCCTGTGCCGTACCGAGCACATGTTCTTCGCTGAGGACCGCATCAAGGCTGTCCGCGAGATGATCTGCGCACGCACCGTGGAAGAGCGCGAGGCTGCTCTGGCCAAGGTCGAGCCGTTCCAGCAGGGCGACTTCGAGGCTATGTACCGCATCATGGGTGAGCGCCCGATGACCATCCGTTATCTGGACCCGCCCCTGCACGAGTTCCTGCCCACCAAGGACGAGGACATCAAGGAACTGGCTGCCGACATGGGCATGACCTACGACGACCTGAAGAACGTGGTTACTTCTCTGCACGAGTTCAACCCCATGATGGGTCACCGTGGCTGCCGTCTGGCTGTTACCTACCCCGAGATCGCTGCTATGCAGACCCGCGCTGTGATCAAGGCTGCCCTGAACGTCTCTGCTGAGACCGGCCATGTGATCACCCCGCACATCATGATCCCGCTGGTCGGCGAGGTCAAGGAGCTGAAGTTCGTCAAGGACGTTGTCGTCAAGGTTGCTGACGAGCTGATCGCTGCTGCCGGCGTTGACATGAAGTATCAGGTCGGTACCATGATCGAAATCCCCCGTGCAGCCCTGACTGCCGGCGAGATCGCTAAGGAAGCTGAGTTCTTCAGCTTCGGCACCAACGACCTGACCCAGATGACCTTCGGCTTCAGCCGTGATGACGCTGCCAAGTTCCTGGGCGCATACTACGAGAACAAGATCTACGAGAGCGATCCGTTCCAGCATCTGGATCAGATCGGTGTCGGCAAGCTGGTCAAGATGGCTGCTCACGACGGCCGTGAGACCCGCCCCGATCTGGGTCTGGGCATCTGCGGCGAGCACGGCGGCGACCCCACGAGCGTGGAGTTCTGCCACAACGTCGGTCTGGACTACGTCAGCTGCTCTCCCTTCCGTGTGCCTATCGCACGTCTGGCTGCTGCGCAGGCTGCTATTAAAAATCCCAGAAAGTAAGATTGTTGCATGAAGATGCACTAATCGTGCAAAACATGGGAAGATAAGCGTATGATAAACCTCCCCGGTGAAACTGAATGGTTTTGCCGGGGAGGTTTTGTGCTTTAGGAGGAAGATTATGAAGAAGACAGAACTAGCAGAATTCAAAAAGGAATACGAGAATGCAGTGCGTGATGTTGATAAAATTATAAATAATCCATATACTGCAATTTTGCTGAAATATAAGAAAGCAGAGGAAAGCGATTATTATATCAAATTTAGGCAATATGCGTTGAGATATTGGGCGCAACTTCACGGTGTGAATTTTCCCCAAATTGGTGATAAAGATATTACAGATGATGAATTCAATCAGGCAGTCATAAAAGCGCACAATGAAAAGAAGACGGATTTTGAAGGGTATGAAGGAAATGTCGAAAATAATATAATGGATCAGTTAAAGCGAAGATTAAATGTTATTTTATTTGGAGTGGTAAAGCCGGAAGATGATAGAAAAATCAAAATAGGAAAAGGTGCGATGCTTAGTGCTTCAAATGTGGTTTTCTTTGATGAGTTGTTGAAAATAGACGTAAGAGATCTGCAAAATATTATAGATGATAGAGAGCGTGGAAATATAACAGGCTTACAAAGGATACATGAGAGTGTAGGAAGCTATGAGAGTACTGAAGAAAGATGGGTAGACGACTACTACAGGGAACTGATAGTCCGAGGACTTCGTTCTCTAGGGGAAAATCCGAAGATTAAAGTTAGCCTTAGAGATGTGCAGGATAGAATGGATGCACTTTACCCAAGCGAAGAAGAAAATGACAGCTTAGAAGAATTTGAAGGCTGGAAAGTGATTGAATGGCTTGGTGATGAATTACATTATTGCGAAGTAAATTATCCGCAGACATCTTTAGTGAATAGAGTTACCTATGATAAAATTTTAATGGTACTTGTGGAATGCAAAGAAAAAATCAAAGGTTGCATTGAAGAATTAGATAATATAAAATGCATAATGGAAGGAAGCCGAAAAGAAAGTAAAAGGTAAAAATCTGTTAAATGACATAGAGAGGATCACTGGAACCAATGTAGGTCGCTTTGTCGAGCTGTAACGGTTCTGGTGATTTTTTCTTTTTTTTAAATATGAATAAAGCATGAATAAAAAAGCGCGAAAAAATGAAAAAAGATGAATCCATGCTGATTTTTGAGAACTCGATAAAAAGGTATAATAACTAACGTGAAGACAACGTGGCCACAGTTGAAACACAAATCAAATTTGAGAGGAGCTTTATTATGGAAAAGAAAAACAATGTAGACTACTACAAGACTCTGAGTGAGGCAGATCGTAATCTAGCAGAAAAAAATGTTGTATGGATGAAAAAAGCCTTCAAAAGAAAAGAAAACTATGCAGCTCTTGGAAACATGGGTGGTAAACTTGTATTTTGCGAAGGTGAATATCCTTCCTACCTTGAAGGCTTTCGGATGATTATTTTCAAGGATGGAAAGCAGATTGCCGTATACAACTGGAAAACTGAAGATGGGATTGATGATTTTCAGGGTCTTTTCAGTATGAAAACCGACAAATCTGGGAAAATCTTCTTCTGCCTTATTCTCAGAGGAGATGTACCACTTATCATTGGTCATACCGAAGATATTGAACAGGAGACTCACTACGAGCTTTTGGTTCATGCTTGGGATACGGAAACTGGATACATCTGGGTTGGTGACAACCAGGATGGTGGACTGACGAGAATTGATTACCTCATTTCTGGCAATACGACAGGTAAGCAGAACTGCATCGAGAATCTTATCGCGCAAAGCTACGTTCAGAAAACTTCTAAGGAGGAAGAAAAGCATGAATAAAGCCGAATTCAAGGAAAAACGAAAGAAATTGCTTGAGCAGCGTGTCCGGCCGACTGAAGGGACAGAAGCTGTGTCCGCATGGGATTACGATTTCAATGATTCTAATGAAGTTCTCCAGTCTGGTGAGGTTGAGCTATTAGAGAATATGACGTCGATTGTCCCTGAGGATAGACCGAAGACCGGCGAGATATTTAAGGAGAAACGGAACAAGACACGGCATAAGTTGGATGCGCCGATACTCTCCGAACAGCTTTCGGACTATCCCGGTTCTCTCAATGCGAGAGATGCAGTACCACCAATGGTCTTGATGATGGATGACGTACCAGATGATGTGCAGAAAAGCACATTGTCTGATCCAGTAAGTCTTCCAACACCAGAACTGGCCGTCAAGAAAGTTTCTAAAGATCAGTCCCTCGTGGACTTGACAAGGGAAGTGAAAAAACACGTCCACATCATTTCCTATGGAAATACGCTGTATTATTACAACAACTATTACTACACACAGCTTGATGCAAAGCAACTGATCAAGCTATATCGTAAGTATGTGGACTATGAACTCAATAATGAATCCAGCCTCCATGGGTATAAGGATCTCTACGAGTGTTTCTTGACGGATCCCCAAATTGAGTGCAGTGAATCGGAAAATGGGCCGATTTATGCACCTTTGAAAAATGGTGTCTTTGAACTTGTAGAGTGTAAACTTCACCCACACAGCCCTGATCAAGTAACTTTTACCTACATTAAGGCAAAATATGCTCCGAAGGCAGAATGCCCGATATTTGAGGGCTATTTGCATCGGGTCACGGGCGGTGATCCCCAGCTGATGGAGCGATTTTGGATGGTAATTGGGTATTTGCTTATCTATCCTGCACGGGGAAAGTTTTTCATTTTCATGAAAGGCGTCGGAAATAGCGGTAAGAGCGTTCTGGGAAGCTTTATCCGAAGCCTGTACCCTAAAGAGTCTATCAGTAGCATCAGACTCAAGAATCTGACAAACCAATTTGGAATGGCTTCCCTGGCAACTTCCGTTATCAATTTCGATATGGATATGTCTAGCTCAAAAATTGACGATGAAGCAGCTTCTCGGCTGAAACAAATCACTGGAGGAGATTCAATGAATATTCCACGAAAATATCGCGATGATGCGCTGCTGGAGAGGCGTATAAAGTTTGTCTTTTCAAGTAATCACCCGCTCATCATTGACGGAGAGGATGAGGCACTCATCAAGCGTATTGTATATCTGCCCTTTAATTATGCAATCCCGGATAATCAGCAAGACCCGGATTTGGGAGACAAAATCTGGGCCGAGCGGGACGCAATTGTTACAAAGGCACTGTATTATGCGCGAAAGCTCGTTAAGCGCAACTACATCTTCCCGGAGATTCCTTATGTGGACAGCGCGAAGTACTCGCCTGTAAAAAGGTTTGTGCAAGAAATCTGTGATACGAGCAATATAAATGCTGAAGTGGCTTTGTCTGACTTATACGAAGCCTACCTGGATTTTTGCAAGGAAAAGAATATAGGAGCGTGCACAGACTCGGATTTAAGAAGGACGTTGATTGCGATGGGATTTGAGCACGGACGTTCCCGGTGCTCAGGTGAAGGAATGATTGCACACGAACACCCTGTGTCAGCGTTCCGAGGAATCCGCCTTCGTCCGTAACGTCTGACTTCTCAGTGATATGTTATATCTCTAATCACCAAGCACAATCACAAACACTATGGAGGTGTCACGATGCTGAACGTTGACGAAAAGGCGATGGCCTATTGTCTGATCGAAGCTCTTTTTGCGGCAGGACTGCTGAACCTGCCCACCTATCAGAACTTCCTTCGGATGAAGCGTGAGCAGGAGGAAGAATCGCCTGCAAAGGCTTCGTAAGCGACAGAGAGAGGCTCTGGTGGAAAATTTTGCCAGAGCTTTTCTTTTTATCCTGAAATCTCAAAATGTGGAGGTAAAATATGCGAGTAGCAGTATATGCGCGTGTCTCAACCGAACATGAGGCACAGATCAATGCACTGGGAAACCAGTTGGAGTGGTATAAAATTGAAGGCTCCCGGCACTCGGACTGGGAAATCGTGGAGGTCTATGTGGATCAAGGCATCACCGGAACACAGGCACAGAAGCGGCCAGAGTTTTTGCATATGATAGAGGATGCAAAGAAAGGTAAATTTGACCTTATCATTACCCGTGAGGTGAGCCGGTTTGCACGAAATACAGTTGATACGTTGTCCTATATCCGTGAGTTGAAGGCTGTGGGCGTGAATCTATTTTTCATCAACGATGGTATCAACACGGCCACCGATTATGGTGAGCTTCGGTTGACGATTATGTCTTCCTTGGCACAGGATGAAAGCCGAAAAATTTCAGAGCGCGTCAAGGCGGGGCAAGAAATCAGTCGGGAGAAGCATGTTTTGTATGGCAACGGAAATATCTTGGGATACCGCAGAGAGAATGGAACCTATGTTCCAGATCCGGATCAGGCACAGACCGTAAAACTGATTTACCAGATGTATTCGACTGGAAAGGTTGGGCTTCAAAAAGTGGCAGCAGAATTATACAGGCTAGGCAGATTGGATGCAAGCGGCCATGTTTCGTGGGACGCTTCCAAGGTGAGCCGGGTGTTACATAATGCGACCTATAAGGGTTGTATCTGCTACAATAAATCCCACAGTGACGGCTACTTGACGCAAAAACGTGTCAAAAATCTGGACGAAAGCAGCTACGTCTATGTGAAAGGCGATTTTGAACCGCTGGTGTCAGAAGAAACGTGGGACAGGTGCCAGCAGATTCTGACTTCAAAATCAGAACGAGTAATCGATGAAAACGGAAAGAAGCACAAGTATATGCGGAACACGCCGAAATCCATCTGGACGGCAAAATTGCGTTGCAGTTGCGGTGTAGGATTTATTCAGTTCAAGTGGCGTGTGAACCGGGATGGTGCTGTAATTCATGGATTTCAGTGCTACCGCCGTACACGCAGGCCGAGCATCAGCTACTTGCAGGAACATGGCCTTGATTTGAGCATCAGCTGCCAAATCAAGGCCATCAGTGAGTGGAAGCTGGATTTGATGGCGGCAAAGGTGTTTGAACATCTCACATTTGACAAAGGCAAGACCGTCAAAGAGGTATACCGGATTCTGAACCGCTGCATGGCAGAGGAAAAGACTGTGCGTATTTCCAGAAAGGCAATGCTGGAAAAGAGCATCGCTAAGCAGAGAGAACGGCTGGACAAGTATATTGACCTGTGTGCTGATGGCATCATCACCAAACAGGAACTTATGGAACGTCGCAAAGGCTTAGACAACCAGATCGCAGATCTGCAATCTCAGTATGAGAGCGTAGAACAGGAGGATGAACGCAGTGGAGCGCTGGACATGAATCTGATCTCGCAGAAGCTGGATGAATGGCAGCGGGCATCAAAGAACGATGTTGATCGGGAGCTTATCAACAGCTGTGTGGCGCAAATCACGCCTTTGACAAATGAAGAATTTCGCTGGGCACTCGACTTTCAGATGTCAGAGGTACAGGCGAGAAACGCCGCAGCATATACGATGGATGGCTTTGTAGAGATGGCACGCTTTTCGATTTCCTTCGAGGAGGCAAAGGCTTTTAAGGCATCCCGAAATCAGGGAATCCGCAAAAATGAATGGCAGGATCTCACGGTGGTTGTGGGAATCTGGTCGAAAACGCAGAAGTAGGAGACTGTGTCAGCTGTGCCGGTTGTGTCAGAGATTTTCAAAACAAGTTTTTTATATCCTTATATCTCCACCCATAAAACACCTGAAAGACACGAAAACATAAGACTGATTCGCAAAAACACGGACACATTGGACACACTTGGTACAAGTTAGGCGTATCTGAAGCAGATATAATGATATATTATACCCTTGGATAGAAAGACCAGTAAGCAATCACATCAGCTTACTGGTCTTTGATTTTTACAGAAAGACGGAGGAAAAATCAATGGCAGAAATCTTTGAAAAAGTATTGGTGGAGGTGATGAAAGCAGTCGGAAAGGGTGCTGCGAAAATCATTGTCTGGATGGCTCATCAAATCGAAAAGAAATAAGACAATCAAAAATTTTGGAGGTAAAGATTATGTCCGCAAACGTTGAAACCATGTTCTCTGTCCGTGAAACCCCTTGGCACGGTCTTGGCCGCATCGTGATGGATGCCCCTGCAAGCCGTGAAGCCTTGGAGCTGGCTGATCTGGATTGGCAGGTGGAAAGCCGCAATATCTATTCCGGCACAGGTGCTATGATTCCCGGCTATCGTGCCAATGTCCGCAGCACGGATGAAGCTGTTCTGGGCGTGGTGTCTGACCGTTACCGCATCGTGCAGAACGAAGAAGCATTTCGATTCACCGATGACCTGCTGGGTGAGGGCGTTACTTATGAAACTGCCGGTTCTTTGCAGGGCGGCAAGAAGGTCTGGATGCTGGCGAAGCTGCCGGAGAAGTACATCATCGCTGGAGACGAAGTGACCCCCTATCTTGTGTTCTTCAACAGCCATGATGGCAGTTCTGGTGTAAAAGTCGCTATGACCCCAGTTCGTGTGGTCTGCCAGAACACCCTGAATCTGGCTCTGGGTACTGCAAAGCGCATCTGGACTGCTCGCCATACCGAAAACATTCTGCTCCGGGTGCAAGATGCTCGTGAAACCTTACAGCTTGCCAACAGCTATATGGGGGAACTGGGCAAGGGCATCCATGAGCTGACCACCATCAAGCTGTCTGATCGCAAGGTGCAGGAGTTTATCAACGAGTTTTTCCCTGTCACCGAAGATCTGACCGATGGCCAGCGGAAGAACAACCTGCGCTTGCAGGAAGATTTGAAGGCCCGCTATTATAATGCACCCGATCTGGAGTGGGTCGGTAAGAATGGCTGGCGGTTCGTAAATGCCGTATCGGATTTTGCCACCCATGCAGACCCCATCCGTAAAACTCGCAACTACAACGAAAACCTGTTCCTGCGCACCGCAGAGGGCAATCCCATGCTCGATAAAGCCTACAAAATGGTGCTGGCAGCAGCATAAAGGAGGACGTATGAACGATGTGAGCAACCGGGCTGTCCGGGAGTTTTCTGAGTTCCTGAATAGCATTGAAGCCGATTTTCCAAAGCCTACTTGCACTACGGCATACGAGATCACGATGAAAAGCACCATTGTCAGTGCCCTGATTACGCTGGATACCGAAAATCAGATGGACGAGCGTTTCTGGAACCATCTCCGGGTGCAGCGGAACATTCTGGATTTCCTGTATGCCCTGTGGCTGGATGATGACCGCACCTTAGTGGATGAGTTTTCCACCATTATCAAAGACTTGGTGGAATATGATTTCTCTATCACAGAAGAACAGATGAAAGAGAGGCTGAACATTGCATGAAAAGGCTTGTATCTACATTGAATTTGTCCAAAGAAGATTGGCTCCACTATCGTAAATGCGGCATTACCGGCACGGATACCGGGGCTATCCTTGGCCTGAATCCCTATCGCTCCGCATTTCAAGTGTACCACGATAAAATCAGCGATACCATTGAAAATATCGACAACGAGGCCATGCGGCAAGGCCGTGACTTAGAGGATTATGTGGCGCAGCGCTTTTCCGAAGAAACAGGCTTTAAGGTGCGCCGTGCAAATGCTATCTATCAGAGCGAGGAGCATCCGCTGCTTCTGGCAGACTTCGACCGCCTGATCGTTGGGCAGAGAGCTGGATTGGAGTGCAAAACGGTTTCGCCCTTCTCTGCGGATAAGTGGGCGGATGGGAAAATCCCGGCTCACTATCTGGCGCAGGTTGACCACTACTTAGCTGTTAGTGGTTTCGACTGCTGGTATGTGGCGGCTTTGATTTTTGGCAGAGAGCTGGTGATTCACAAGATCGTGACAGATAAGCAGGTGCTTTCTGACCTCATTGATAAGGAAGAACTTTTCTGGACGAACCATGTTGTGCCCCAGATTCCCCCTGCACCCAACGGTTGCGATTGTGACACGCAGAAAATCAACCAGCTTTATGAGGTGGACGACCGAGATAAGACCGCTGACCTGAGTGCTTTGCATGGACTTCTGGATAAGCGGCAGGAGCTTTCCGACCAAATCGAGCAGATGGAACAGGAGAAAACAGCCATCGAGCAGCAGGTCAAGCTGCAAATGCAGGATGCCGCCTATGGAACAGCACCGGGTTATAAGGTATCGTGGGTGTCCTCCGAAAGCAAGCGTGTGGATTCCCAGCGTTTGAAGAAAGAACAGCCCGATATTTTCAATCGGTACAGCAAAAATGTAAGCAGCCGCAGATTCACCATCGTTCATGCGGCATAAAACTTTGTATATGGCGGCAGGGAGTGACTTCTCTGCCGCCTTTTTTCTTGGAGGGTTATTATGGCTACGGAAAATCCATTCGTAAAATTATTTGCTATCGACTTCAAAGATCATCTGGAAGTAAAGAAGTCCGGCAACACGGAACTGAAATATGTAAGCTGGGCGTATGCCTGGGCAGAGGTGAAAAAGCTGTATCCCGCTGCCAGCTATGAGGTCAAGAAATTCAACGGTCTGCCCTATGTTTATGACCCCATCACCGGCTTCATGGTGTACACCTCAGTCACGATTGAGGGCGTTTCGCACGAAATGTGGCTGCCTGTACTGGATGGCGCAAACAAAGCCATGAAAGCTGCGCCTTATACCTATACTACCCCGAAATGGGACTACAATCCGCAGACCCGCCGCCGTGAAAAGATCGGCATGGAAGAACGTACCGTAGAAGCAGCCTCCATGTTCGATGTGAATAAAGCTATTATGCGGTGCTTAGTGAAGAACCTTGCTATGTTTGGCCTTGGCCTGTACGTTTATGCCGGAGAGGATTTGCCGGAAGATGCTGCACCGCAGCCGGAGGCAGAACCGCAACAGCAGCCGAAGCCGAAATCCACCAGCCAAAAGCAGGAACAGCCGCCGATGCCCTGCATCTGCGCTCGTTGCAACCAGCCCATCAAGAGGGTCAAGCTGAAGGATGGCTCCATCATGCAGGCGGCAGAGTTTGCCGCCACCCATGAGGGAATGTGCGCTGACTGCTACAAAGCCACCAGATTGAACGTAGCATAAGGAGATTTTAAAGTGAAAGAAGCAAAGATCGAAGTTCTTGCTCTCCTGCCGATGGAACTGCCAAAGGAAATCGAACTGAACAACACCCTTGAAGCCATGCAGAACTTTGTAGGCGGGCTGATCGAATGCATTACCTTACGTGACACCGGTTCAGAGGTCACACTGGTCTGCAATGATGAAGGCAAGCTGCTCGGCCTGCCGCTCAATCGTCCGCTGTGGGATGGAGCCGATGTTCTTGCCGGGCCGGGATTTCTGGCCGGATGCGACAACGAAGGAAATATGACTTCTCTGCCGCAGAGCGCAATGGATTTCTACAAAGAGAAATTCAGAGCTTTTATCATTGAAATTTAAGGAGGAACGCCTTATGACCTTTAATGCAATGACCGAACGTTACGAAGAAATCACGGTTTGCGGAAAGCCTGCGCTGTTCACCAGCATCCGCATCAAGAGAGATACCATCCCGGACGGCCTGTACGCCTACGATGTCCGGCATGATGATGAGTGCCGGGGCATCCCTTGTGAGATTGCGCCCTTTGTGATGGTCAACCACTGGGGCACCATCATCCTTGCGGAACCGCTGGAACTGCCGGACGGTGGGCGGCGATATATTGACGAGGACACCGACTGGAACTACGTTCCGTTTGGAGGAACAGAGAAAAATCAAAAGCCATGTGTCACAGCGGAAGAATTTATAAAGACCTATGTGAAGCGGGAATAACAGAAAACTTGTGCCGGAGAGGTATTAAAAATGCCGTTCGTCATTTTAGCGTTATCAATCTGCTAAGATAAATTGCCCAATCTCACTGTAATTGATACTTTTCTGCACCTACGGCATTTTTGATACAGAAAGAAAAAAGTTATGAGTATTTATGGCTATTGCAGAATTTCCACTGCAAAACAGAGTATCGACCGCCAGACCCGCAACATCAAGGCAGAATACCCGACTGCCCACATTGTACAGGAAGCCTACACCGGCACATCCATTTTTCGCCCGGAATGGCTGAAGCTCTACCGGATTCTGAGAGCCGGAGATGTGGTAGTGTTCGATTCGGTGTCCCGGATGTCCAGAAATGCAGAAGAAGGTTTTACTCTGTACGAAGACCTTTACCACAAGGGCATCCGGCTGGTGTTCTTGAAAGAGCACCACATCGACACCGAGACCTACAAAAAAGCCCTGTCCGGCAGCATTGCCATGACAGGGACAAATGTGGACTTCATCTTGAAGGGCATCAACGAGTATCTGATGGCCTTGGCAAAGGAGCAGATCAAACTGGCCTTTGAGCAGTCCGAAAAAGAAGTTGCCGATCTGCACCAGCGCACCCGTGAGGGCCTTTTGACCGCCCGGCTGAACGGCAAGCAGGTTGGCCGCAAAAAGGGTGTTGGCTTTGAAACGAAAAAATCCAGAGAAGCCAAGCAGATCATCCGCACCCACTGCAAGACCTTTGGCGGCACATTGGATGACATGGAGTGCATGAAATTGACTGGGCTTGCCCGGAATACCTATTATAAATATAAGCGGCAGATTCGGGCTGAGTTGACTGACGAGGGAAAACTTAAAAAGGAAGAGTTGTTATGCAAAACGAAAAATGTGTAAAAGATGAACCCCATAGCGAATTTACAAAGGAGGAACAACAGGAATTTTTGAATTTGTTGAATCGCATAACCCCGGAACAACGTGAAGCACTGAAAAAAGTTCTGAAGTCCTTTATCTAATGAAGAAGGATGCCAGGTGGCGCAATGGTCGCTGGGCATCCTTCTTTTTTGTAAGGGTTTACTTTATTCAGGCAGAAATGCCTGAAGCAAATCCAAAATAGCGATTCTTTGCGAGGGCGAAAGTCTATCCCAGATGGTCAAAAGGGATTTCTGCTCCTCTGTCAAATGGTGAACGGCAGTGTCCTCTTCAAAAAATTGCGAGAGTGTGATACCAAGGCCGTGACATATTTTTTCGATTGAGGTCACGTTAGGCTGAAGGTTTCGTCTGCGCCACGTTGATAAGGTGGATTGCGTCAGACCAGAGTTCTCGGCAAGTGTGTATTCAGACCATCCACGAGCCAACCGCTCCCGGTCAATCCTTCCCAGAATGTCAAAGTTTGGCTTCTCGCGTTCCATGTCATAGACCTCCTTGGATAAATCGTAGTGCTACTTACGATTTTAAGGGTGGATGGCTTGACATGTAATTCTATAAATCGTATAATTTTAACAAGATAAATCGTAATAGTGGGCGTTAAATTTGTCTTTCTTGATAAAAGTAAATGAATATATTAGAAGATGGAGGCACTTTTATGTTTTGTATGCAATGCGGTGCAAAATTGCCGGATAACGCAAAGTTCTGCTTTCAATGTGGAGCAAAAGTTTTGATTGATACATCAGCGCATGAGGCAACAGCTTCAGTAGAACCAAAGTCCGTTCAGGAAGCAGGTCAGAATGAGCAGGATTCCAAGGTGGAAAAAACGCCTATGGTTCCGAAGGAAGAGCTTGTTCAACCAGAGAAAAAAGTAGTATTGAAACTGGGCAATCGAAATCTGGAATTTTCAGAAGAAATCAAAGATAAAATTGCAATGACCAGTTATTATAATGACATAGGAAAGGCCAATGGAGAAAAACTCAGAAAATTCTATCAGGATGCGCAGATTGCCGTAATGGAAGACGTGATGAAGAAAGTTTATCCTTTTTACGACAATTTGGTGGAACAGACAAACAGAATTGCCTTTCAACGCTTGCTGTCAAGAAAAATTTATGATATTAGAGAAGCAGATTATTACGGAAAGATTCAGCATACATCTCTGAAAGGAAAAGAACCGCTGAAATTATATTCTGAGTATAGAAGGGATTATCTTCAGGGCGGACGAACAGGAAAGGAAAAGCTTGCCAATCCTGTTAATACGATGATGTGCTTTGAAGAAGCATTAAAAGACCATGCATATATCTTGAAAATGATTGAGGCACGGATTTTAGTGGAGCACGGATTGCTGAAGGAATACAATTTTGACACAGTAAAAATCGATACACGCCGAGAGAACATCAAGAGTGTATTTGATTCAGTATGTAATCGAAAGCACACAGATCAGGAAATTCAGAAGGCATATGAAGATGTATTAAACGCAGATATTGATGGGATTCAAGTAAATCCCTTCAAGGCACTTTATTATGCTGAAATTTATAGTATTGGAAAAATACTGAAAAACTACGAGGGTACGAATGCACAGCTTTTGCCGGATCTATTTAAAGCTATAGATTTCTTTGAAGTGCGAGAATCGTGTGAAGACGCGATTAACCAAATAGCAAGGAATCAGCTGAAGAAAAAGTTGGAAGAACTTCATCAATCGCCTGATAAAGCTCCGATGCTATATCAGCAAATGCTTCAGATTGCGAATGAAGTTAAAGAAGATAACCCTCTTTTTGATTTGGCTGATTTCAATGATGAACTTAATCAATGTGCGATGGCGTGGCTGAACCTAAAGCTAGATGAAGTCCATAAATCACCGGATCAGATATTAACATTGTATCCACAGCTGATTCAGATTTTGAATAGAATCAAGGTAGATATGCCGCTTTTTAATGCTGTCGATTTTATGGAATATGCTGAATGTTGCAAAGAGCAGATTTTGGAATGTACAGAGTTCTGTGATGAGTATTCGTTTTATACAGATCAAGTTATGCAGGGAAAGATGGCAGAAGTGCTCAAAGCGGCAGATCTTAATAATGCGGCGGCTCAATATGTATTGGAAAAATATTATCGAGAAGTCATTCTTCCAGATGCAATCAAATACTGCGATGAAAAATTTTTGCATGGAGTAATGTTTTATTTGACAGAAGAAAGAACCAATGAAAGCGATTTCAGACTGTATTTGGAATTTTTGTTTCGCTTTGAAATGTTCATAAAACCAGAAGTTACTATAATTGATGCGGGTGCTAGAGATAAAGCAAATAGTGCCATGACAGCAATTCGAAATTTGGCTGATAAGAGAAAACCATGCATTGCAGCAGTAAGGAGGATTGGAACATATTATCTTGAAGGAAATTCTTTGAATTCTGCTATGCCGTATTTAAAGTTGGCAGCGGAACAACATGATCCGGTAGCAATGGCAATCTGCGGAGAAGCATTGTATTTAAAAGCGAAAGATGATCGAGTTGCAAGTGAAAAAGGATACTGTTATTTGCGTTCGGCTACATTTGCGGGAGAGGTAAAGGCATTAAACCTTAATAAAAAATATAATTTGGGCTATCCGGTAAATATAATGCTTGACAGCACTTTGGGGAAATATAAGCAGATTACAACGGAAAAATGCTTTGTTACGAATGGTGAAACTATACAGATGACTGTTTTTCCAAGGGTTGTAATAAATAAATATAGAGGCAACTTAAGAGGAATAGATCTTCTTTTGAATGAATGCAATGAACTTTTGCAGAGCACACAGCTGTCTAATGTTAGAAAATCATGTAAGATTCCAGCGCAGGAAAAGGTTTACATGGCATACTCTATGGATTCCTTTTCACATTTCAAAGATGGGATGACTGGTTTTGCCATTGGTGCTACAGGATTTTATGCGAAAAGTGGTTTTCTCACAGCAGGATGCATTCCATGGAAAAAATTTATTAAACTGAAAATTTATCAAGAGGGAGGATTGCATATTGGAGAGTATACTTTTTTCAGTCAGGATCAAGAAGTAACTCTTATGGATTTTATGGAGGATCTGCAAAAGCTGTGCAAAGATTCACTGATTGAAGAAAATGCAGATAATAAAGCTCTTTTAAACAGTTCGGTGGTTACCGATATAAAATCTCCAAAAAACGAGGAAGAGTTTAAGCAGACGTATGCATGCTATCGAATTTATGCCATGCAAGGAGAATTGGGTTATCTTTGGAAGGCAGCTAACGCCAATGATCCAATTGCACAGTTTGCACTTACGCAATATTATCGCTATGATGTCCTAGAAAAGACCATTGATAAGGATAAACGAGAAGTTTTTGACAGGGTGCTTCTGGAAGTGGATAAATTTGGTGATAAAATGGATTATGCCGAGTATCTGAAGAACTATTTAAAATATGAACTAGATGCGGCTCATGATAGAATTCCAAGATATGGTGTAGGACGTAATATTGACGACATTATTAGGTTGGCTGAAAAAGAAAATGCATGTATTTCTGCGGTTGCGACAGCAGGAAGATTCCTTACAATGCTGGTTGGCGATGAACCAAATAAAAAGGGAGTGAAATATTTAATATACGCAGCTGAAAAATGTGCACCAGATGCAATGACATGTTATGGAAAATACCTACTAAAAGGAGGCCAAGAAGGAATTGACAAGAATCCGGACAAGGCGGGTAATTACCTGAAACTTGCAGTGTATGCACAGGAAAGAGAGGCTCTTGCCATAAATAAACAGTATAACCTTGGCTATGCCACAATCGATTTGGGCGGGGCTCATATTCTAAATAAAGAGACTGCTTTTGTTGACGATGGCAAAATTAAGATGATTTCTTTTCCGTGGTCGCTTTTCGTACATTACAGCACAAAACTGACAACATGGCCAAGGGATGTTCTAATGAACGGTGGCAAAGAACTTGCACCAAGCCAGGAATTGAATTTTGCAAGAGAATCCTTTGAGATGCCATCTTCTGAAAAAATTTACTTTGTTTTGGCAGCAAATCTTTTGGGTCATTTTAAAAAGAATATGAGAGGCTTGGCTATTGGAACGGAGGGAATTTATCTTCGAGATGTATGGAAGATCGGCTTTATTTCGTGGGATGAGTTCTGCGATGAAGACATTTATATTCAGGATGGAGTCCGCATTGGCGACTATGTTGTTGTTTTTCCAGCGATGGAGGATATACTTTGCCAGTTTTTGTTGAACCTTCGTGAACTGAGCCGAATTCCAGTAGGGGAAGGCAGTGAATTGGTGAGACAGATTCAACAAGAAGAGAATGGTCAGAAAAGAAAAGTAGGGCAAGAAACAGAGAACGCTATACACAAAGTCGCAGAGCAAAGTGTGACGCAAAAAAATTCGCCTAAGACAGAGCAGATTTCCAATGAAAAATTTCCGGAGGAAAAGTACTGTCCAGTTTGCAAAAAAGCAAACAAGAAAGATGCTAAGTTCTGTTTAGGGTGTGGATTTACATTCAATGGAGAACGTATTTGCCCCAAATGCGGAAACAAAATAAAGCCGGGAAAAAAGTTTTGCTCTGCCTGTGGAGCAAAAGTAGAAAATTAATTGTGCAAGAGGAGTTTAAAAAATGAGCAAAAAATGTATTTATTGTGGTGCTGAACTGGAAGATGATGCACTTTTCTGCGATGAATGTGGCAAAAAGCAGGAGTTGGCTAAAGAAACAGAGACTGAGCCAAATGATCCAAAAGACGCTGAATTGAAGACAAAACAGGAGGCTGATGCCAAAGCAAAGGCGGAGGCTGCACAGAGGGCGAAAGAAGAAGCTGAAAAACAGGAGCAGGAAGCAGCTGAGGCAAAGGTAAAGCTGGAAGCAGAAAAGCAGGCCAAAGCCGAAGAAGAAGCGCGCAAAGAAAAAGAAATTCGCATCAAAGCAGAGGCGGAAGCTCGTGTCCGTGTGGAAGCAGAACAAAAAGAGCGGGCAGCGGCACAAGAAAAAGCAGAGAAAAAAGCGGCAGAAGAAGCGGAAGCAATACGCCTTGAAAAGGAACGAAAGAAAGAAGAACGAAAAGCAAATCCTACATATAAAGCATATGCCAGCTTGATTCTTGGAATTCTGATATGGATAACATTTATGATGGGGGCGGCGGGTCTTATAATAACGCTGCTTATGATGGTACTTGGAATGATTTTTGGCGTTCAAGCGCTGAAATCTACTAAAAAGAATATAGCAATCGCTGGACTTGTGTTAAACGGCCTTATGGTGACTTTGATAGTTGTGTTTATGATTTCGTAAGTGCTAAATGACTATAAGATGATACTGTGAAAAATGCAGACGATTCTTGGGGATGAGTATCATGGAGAAAATTATGAAAGACTACTATAAAATCTTGCAGGTAGCACCAGATGCATCACCGGAAGTAATTCAGATGGCGTATAAGGCACTGGCGAAGAAATATCATCCAGATTTGAATCCTGGGCAGGAAGAAGCTGCACAGGAAAAAATGAAAGATGTCAATGAAGCGTACGAGATATTGTCTGATAAAGACAAGCGCTGGCAGTATGACCAAATTTACTATCGTCAGGAAAAGACAGAGCAGAAGACTTCTTATTCAGCATCAGAACCGCCCAAGGGTGCTCAATCACATTCTGCGCAGTCGAGAGATGAACAAACATGTGCTGCGCCAGTTGATCCGACCCCTGAAGATAAAGAAAAGACATCGAGTGGAAAGGGATGTGCAAAGACAGGTTGCGGGTGTCTGGTTGTATTTGTTGTGCTTTTCATCCTGATTGGTTTGTTTGGAGGCTCTTCGTCTGACAACGATTCAGATAAGAAATCTTCCTCGTCTGATGCGGCATCTGTAACCGCTACATCAGAAATGAGCGTTGCGGCTTCGGAAGCAGAAGAAGTGAAACCAGAGGAAGAGCTTGTTTACACATTGGAAAACCTTGAAAAAGCCAGCAGTACATACAACAAGTCGGAAAATCCTTATTATAAAGATTCTGTAGCACAATATGCGGAAGCTATCAATATAATTTACGGGGAAAACACTTCGCAGACAGTGACGGAAATGACGTTGAAACAAGCGCTCAAAGATTCTGACGTTTCACGGCTTTTTGTTGAAAAGCTGCTGAAATTGCAAGGCGAGGATGTGATGAGCGACAGTGATTTTTATCGGATGGATGTGAAAACTGACTCTGGAATTGTGAAGACACTGCTCACTATGGAGTCGGAACGTCAGTACATGGAAGTGTCTTCGCTGCCCAAGGATCGTATTGGCGATTATGAAGAGATCCTATTTTATTATGGAGGAATGAAAGAAAATAAACCGAATGGAAACGGAGCATTGTTCGCATATAGTACTCGGAACGGACTGTCGCTGCAATATGTTGGAAAATTTAAGGATGGAAAGATTGAAGGAAAGGGGATTTCGTTTACATACGATGGTTTAGTTCATTACCTAGCCCATGCTGGAAACTATGAAAAAAATATGGCTACAGGAAAAATGACGACCTATTACGACAATGACTGTCAGGCTGTTGGTAATTTCTTTCTGTATAAATTTTGGGATTACATCGATGAGATGAGCGAAAAATGGAGCGAAGATGAATTGGTAAGGCAAATTGATCTTCTTCTTCCCCAAAAAAGAGTGCTCAAATTAATTGTGACCGTAAATCTATATGAATCCCCCAGTACAACGGTGGATTTTAACCAGAGAGTTTTGATTCCACACATCAAATACGAAGGGGAAATGAAGAAAGGTTCTATAGAAGGAAAAGGAAAGCTGTATGCATCAGATGGGTGGCTTGCCTATGATGGTGAGTGGAAGAAGGATAAATATAACGGAAAGGGAATCCTTTATAACCAGGATGGTACAATACGGAAAAAGGGAACGTTTGACAATGAAGCACCTGATGAGGAGCTGATCTATTCAAACCTTGCAACGGCATCGTTGCTGGCATCAGATAAGATTTCGTTGGAAGAATTGTTTGCCTTGGATGATTCCGATACCAGTGCAAATACGACGCAGGCGGCAACTGCTGAAAACAGTAATATGGCGGCATCTATTCAATCTGACGCTATCCCACCCGAAGTTTCTGGTTGTGAGAAAGACGGCACATGGCAGAAAATCCTTGTAGAGGCCACAGGCAGCAATGCAACTTTAACCCTTTGGACGTACCGGGATGGTCAGTGGGAAAAAGACCTAAGCACTACAGCAGCAATTGGTGCAAATGGACTTACTACTGATAAAACGGAAGGCGACCATATGACCCCGGAAGGAACCTTCCCAATCTGCTTTGCTTTCTCTACCAAAGAAAAAAACACGATGCTGTACTCTAAAATAATTAAGGAAGACAGCGTTTGGGTATGTGACCCGGAGTCTATCTACTATAATACCCTTCAATCTAAAAATGATCCGTACAAAGACTGGGCCGACAAGGGTGGAGCGGAAAATATGTATCCGAAATTCTCAAAGGGCTCGTCCAATGCTTGCATCTGTTTTGGATTCAACGGAGATGGATTAAGCGCATATAGTGCAACTCCGTATGCGGGTTCAGCATTATTCATCGACGGTGTGGGCGAAAATGGTAATATGAACTCAGGATATGGAGATATCAAGATTTCGGGGAAAGATATGACAAAACTGCTGTCGTACCTGTGTGAAAATGATAATCCCGTGATTACGATTAAATCGGCTCAGTAGTAGGAAATAACCTCCACTTTTGGTCAAAAAAGTGGAGGTTATTTGCAGCACATCGATTAGGGAGAAAAATACTATGGAAATGCTTGTCTTTATTTTATATTGTGTGCTGAGCTACTGGGCGGTTGGACAGACAATCTATGCTAACAAGATTCAGATCGGGTCATTAAAGGATATCTTCTTGACAAGATTTGTTCTTGGTGTGCTGCTGGGATTGATTTTGATTCCAGTGGCGATTCTGAAAAAGCTGTTCATCCATTGAGATTGGAGGAAAAACCATGAAAGAGCTATTTGAAATCCATGATGGCAGTGTAAGTAACGAGCAAGTGCATTAAAAATCAATAAGATTAAATCCCGCTGGATTCCTGCTGCGGAGTCCAACGGGATTCTTTTTGCCTCAAACGAAAGATAAGGCTCACTGACATTGGCTCATATACTGGATCAGATCTTGTTTGTAAACCTTCCAGAGTTTTCCCATCTTGAAGGCGGGAATTTCGCCGCTGTTCAGAAGACGAAGCAGTAGATTTCTTCCAACATGTGTAATTTCCATGACCTGCCGGAAGCTCAGGACATCGGGATAGTTGTCTAGCATTGAAAATCAACTCCATTCTTGTGATTCTGGTGAATTTTCGTTCTGTTTTGCACGGATCATTTTTTGTTCGCTCAAAGCCCTTGTATCCTTGTGCATAAGGGCGCACATGGAAATCTGCCGCATTGACGATCGTTCAGGATGCGGCAAGGGATGATCACATCGTTGATCTCTATTTTTTCCAAAGCCTTTGCGATTTTCTTTTTATGATGTATCTTATCAGTCAGTTCCGGCTCATCCTGCGCTGCGATATACGCAGCGACAAGTTCTTTGGTATCGTCATCAAGGTTGCTCGTTTGTACGGCTTTCAGAGCAGTTGGAACGTTATACCACGAATGCTTGCCAAAAAAATCGACGGCATACCGATATAGAAAGAACGGAATATCATCGCTGATTTTATCAAAATAATGAAACAGCGCATGATTCCTAAACCGGAGTTTTAAAGATTCCAACTTATCGTGTTCAAATTCTTTCAGACTGGGGCGCTTTAATTGAATTTCATATCGAACCAGATTTTTTGAGCGTTCCAAATCATCTGGAGAAATCGGATAGCTCTCCTTTTCACAATTCAAGAGCTGCTGATGCTTGTCATAGAGTGCAAAATCGTACCACGTTTTTTCAAATTTACAGCTTCGGATCTCATTGTGCTGGTTATAGTGCAGTGCGCGACCTTTCCTGTACGGGTCAACGCTTCCTGCATAACGAATAATTTTTACCATCAGCGAGGGATCACATTTCACATAGAAGTCTTGTGTAATATCCAACCGATGCATTTTCCATTTAACAGACTCCTCAATTTCAAGGAGTCCAAGCTGCTCCAATTCATCCAGAAATGCCTGCTCTTGCATGACCAAACCTTCTGGTGATAAGTCTGTTAAACTTAAACGAGATGGATCACCTGCAATCCGAGCGAGGTTCACACCAGATAACGTTATGTATCGCTTCTTAAAATCTGGATAATCTGCCAATGTGATGGTCAAACCGCCATCCTTTCTTTTATAAGAGTAGCCTTTTTTCGAGTAGCCATGATACGGAATCCGATAGTATTTTCCAGCGGATACCATTTTTTGAATTGCCATAAAAACTGTGCGTTTCGCTTCGCAATCGGTATACGTTCCATTCAATTCAAACGTATGAATGGAAGGTGCTAAAAGTGGGAGCTTCTTTGCCATTGTCATAAAAACACCTCTTTTTGTGATTTATCAGGATGTTATGAATCAAATAGAAATTGATCGGGAGGAACAACTACTATAAAAACGCATAGCATTCTATCTGGTGATTTATGACAATGTTATCCATAGATCGAAATCTAATAGGATGATAATAAACTGCTTTTTGGGATTTCTTATAGGGCGATTTGATCAAAGGTAGTGTATTTTCGATCTCTGCCCTTCAATTTCATTGTGACAAATGGAAAAATCATTACAGACTGCAATAAATCCAGTTTCGACATTTGGGATGGTTTTCGTCCGATCAGACAGGTCTGGTTTTCTTTATCAAGAGCCAGCGGGCATTTTGTGTCTTGTTTTGTGAGTGGAAAGAAGGTACAATAATAGCAAATGACTCACATCTGCGAGGTGATACCATGCTGCGGGAAGCTCCGTTTTTTGTATAAATAAAAACTTTTTACTCTTCGGTTTCTCTCTATAAAACTTATATAAGAATGAAATTTTCTAAAATGCTGGAATAAAAATTGAAAATGAGGTATACTAATAACAGGAAGGAGTTGAAAGAATGCTTTGCCAATTTTCTTTTCAGAATTTTAAGTCTTATAAGGATGAAACGACATTTGATTTCCGTGCAATGGCAATTCCTGAGTTTCAGGATGCCTTGATTCGACAGGAGAAAGCGGAAGATTTGCTTCCGGTCAGCGCGGTCTATGGCCCTAATGGTGGCGGTAAGACAAATCTGCTTCAGGCATTCTTTTGCCTGATTAATCTTGTCGTAAAGCCGATTCATGCGTTAGAGAAGAATCGACAGCCGATGATTTTTCAGCAGGGCAGCAGTGTGGCGCCTTTTATGCTGGACGAAAGCTCTGCGAATGAACCTACGATTTTTCAGGTGTTCTTCCGTGTAGGCGAGAAGGAGTACCAGTATTACATTTCACTCAAGGAAGAAATTGTTTTTGAGTCTCTGCTGTGGCGCACTCTTGGGGGCAAGAAGACGGGTCTGATTTTTGAGCGAGATGGTCAGAAGATTGAATTGGGTGCGAGTATCAGTAAGGCGAGCATCAATCTGGATGTCAACCCGAAGATGCCGTATCTTTCTTTTTTGGCGATCAATTACAATATCCCTGTGATTGCAGAAGTGCAAAATTGGTTTGAATCCTGTATTACGCAGAGCTATGCGAACCCCAGAGCGGAAAATATTGTGCTGGTGTCCAAGAATGAAGCAACCAAGGAAAGCCTGATTCATGCACTGAATGATGTAGGCATTGATTTGTCCGGCTATCGCTATGATGAGGACAGCAAGCATTTGTTTACGCAAAGAACGATCAATGGCAAGGTCTATGAGCTTCCCTTTGAAGCAGAGTCGGATGGAACTAAGAAAATGATTGCAGCCTTGCCGGTTCTGATGGTAGCATTGCAGGAAGGACGCACAGTGGTTGTGGACGAGCTGGATGCCAAGCTGCATTCGAAGCTGCTTCGGTATGTGATTCAGATGTTCAAGAACCCGGAACTGAACAAGAAGGGCGCACAGCTGCTGTTCAGTTCTCACGACCTGACCACGATGAAGAATACCGTTTTCCGCCGCGATGAAATTTGGTTTGCCGCGATGAATGACAATCATGAGAGCGAGATTTATTCGCTTTATGAGTTCCGGCAGGAGGACAACACCCGCGTCAAGAGCACGGCTGCCTTTGATAAGCAGTATCTGGAAGGCCGATATGGTGCAGATCCCTATCTTTCCAATATGCTGACAGGGAGGGATTGGGCATGAGTCTGAAACCTCCAAAGAAAAGTGACCTTGGGAAAAGCTGGATGAAGGATCGCCGCGATAAAGCGAGGATGATTCAGCCGGAGTACCATTTGATTGCATCCGAGGGTACAGAAACAGAACCGCAGTATTTTGGTACAATTCAAAAAATTATCAATGCTAATTACCGTGATAGAATCCAGCTAAAGGTAGAGGGTATTGGCGACAATACGGTGAACCTGCTGATGAAAGTACGTCAATACGTTCAGAACTACGGAATTGTGTTTAAGCACGTCTGGATTGTCTATGACACAGATGATTTTCCGGCAGAAAATATCGACATGGTGGCACAGTTGTGCAAAGAATACAGTGTGCAGGGTGAAACAATTTACCACGCTGTATGGTCAAACCAGTGCGTAGAACTGTGGTATTTGCTACATTTTATGTATATGGACACTGATATTGATAGATCTCGTTACTGGCCGAAGCTGAGCGATTGGATGAAAAACATTGGTGCAGGTGGTTACGAGAAGAACCGCCCGGATATGTATGAAGTGCTGCGACCTTACATGGACATTGCGATTGCCAATGCAAAGCGCTTGGACAAGCAAAACGAAGGACGGAAGCCGTCTGAATCAGCACCCGGAACGAAAGTCTACGAACTGGTTGAGATGTTGAAACCTTATCTTTCGAACACACAGTGACCATTATTATAGTAGAAGGGTGATTGTGCCTTCTCAAAAGTAAGTTCTTAAATGCCTATGGATTTCCCAATAGAATCCATAGGCATTTTTCTGTGAAGGATGGAAGATTCTTGTTTTATAAGTGGCGGGACGGTATAATTAAGTTACAGCTATGAATATGAAAGGCAGGACTTTTGTGAAGAAGATATTCGTAAAATATAAATGGCTGCTGATTGCGCTGCTTATGATTTCAATAATCGCTATTCCAATGGTGGTTAATATCCTCTTTAAGTTTTCCAGCGCTTTTCCGGCTGAATGGTCGGCAGGAGATGCACTTTCCTATGTTTCTGGATTGCAAGCTTTGCTGGGTACCATTATACTTGGCATTATCACTGTTGAGCAGGGACAAGACGCACAAGAAGTTAATAGGCGCTTAAGCGAAGAAAATAATAGACTCCAAAAAATAATGTCACAAAAACTTTTACCAGCTGTGAAGCTGACAAATCCATCATGCAAACCGACAATGCTTCATCGCGGAGCACTGTCCTATGTGCCACAGTCCAAACAGTTCAGAATTATTCGGTCTTATTATGGAGATTCCGCACAACATGAAACCAGTGAGATTCGAGTGAATATTGATTCCTTGGTTGAAGAAATAAAGTATATTAAAACAATAGAATTTTCCTTGCAAAATATTTCTGAATCAATTATTCGGCATATTCAAGTGGATAGCGTTGATATTGTTGGATTCCAAGGCAAAACAGAGTTAGTGGCGTGTCAAAATTTTGGACAAGGCGGAATAGGAACGCTACTCGCAATGGGCGATTCTGTGGATGTGAGTCTGAAATTGTATTCCAATAATGCTATTTATAAGGAACTTTGGGATGACGATTTGGCTGGAGTGGCTGTTGTGATGCATTTGACTAATACTACGATTTCTGGGACAACATTTTCGGAATATATTGAATTCGGAATGCAGAATAACGGCCATTACCATATCAACTATGGAGAACCCCTCAAGCAGACAGGGCGAGTGAAGGTAGATTGAGCTGAACGCTCTGTAATTTTGGCACCCGCTCAGGCCGTGATCGCAAACGCTTTCGCCTATCTGAAAGGCTTCGCGCCAGAGACCATCGCCACTGCTGTGTTGTTCAGCATGGTGGGTTGTTTCAACGGCAACAACAAGACTGTCTGGGTCATGGTGCAGGGTCTGGTGCAGACCTTGCTGGTACGCCTGCCCATGGCCTACTTCATGAGCATCCAGCCCAATGCGAGCCTGACTATGATCGGTCTGGCCGCCCCTACGTCCACCGCCGTCGGAATCGTGCTGAACATCTGCTTCTACTTCTACTTTGAGCGCACTTCCAGATCCGATTCTTAATGCAACGGCAGCATTTCCGGTTTGCACATCGCAGCCCTGAACCTCCGTCCAGGATCATTCCCTAGTTCACAGCAGTCAAAACCACCGGCTGAGCCGGTTGCTTGAGTAAGCCCTAGAAGGGCATAATACTAGCAAAAACCCTTAAGGGGTCACGAATGGGTCTGCCAACTGCATTCCTTTCTCGTGGCAAAACCCTCAAGGGGTTTTTTATTTACGCCTTGGTTTCCTTGCTACCCGTAAACGGGTCCACGAATTCCTTAAGGCTCAGCTGATCGGCAATCTGGTCCTGTTGCAGCTGATTTCTGATATACTCTTGGATTTTCTTTTTGTTCTTCCCTACTGTATCCACGAAATATCCTCTGGCCCAGAAATGCCGATTGCCATACTTGTACTTCAAATTCGCATGTCTGTCGAAAATCATCAGGCTACTTTTTCCTTTGAGATAGCCCATGACGTAAGAAATGCTATACTTTGGAGAAAAACTTATCAACATATGGATGTGGTCAGGACATGCTTCCGCCTCGATAATTTCAATTCCTTTCTGTTCACACAGTTGGCGGAGTATCTGACCGATATCTTTTTTAATCTGGCCGTAAATTACCATTCTCCGGTATTTTGGTGCAAACACCACATGGTATTGACATCTCCATGCTGTATGGCTTAAACTATCTATGTCTTTGTTATCTTTCATTTCAAAGATAAACCTCCCTGTTCCTAGAATGTGGTTGGCAAACCCACACTCTATTCTACCGGGAGGTTTCTTTTTGTCTAGGGCTAAAGCTTTTTTACTCCACCAGCATAGCTGGTGGTTGTCGCTCGCTCAAGCTATCCGATGCAAAAGGGCCGCTGCACGATGCAGCGGCCCTTTTAGCGTAAAGGAGGAATCTGCTAAGATGAAAGAAAGCTCTTACTCAAGGTTTTTGCCGTTGGTTGCAATGACGTTCTTATACCAGTAGAAGGAATCCTTGCGGTAGCGCTTACATTCCTTCACGTCGTCATCGGTGCGATCCACATACACAAAACCATAGCGTTTGGCGATGCCGTTGCTCGTGGAGAGCAGGTCGAAGGCAGACCAGGGATTGTAGCCCAGCAGCTTCACGCCGTTTGCAATGGCAGCCTTCATGGCCTTGATGTGCTCACGGATGTACTCAATGCGGTAAGGATCATGGATAGAACCGTCTTTTTCCAGCTTATCATAAGCACCAAAGCCGTTTTCGCAGATCATTACCGGGATGTGGTAGCGATCGTTGATGTCCTCCAGCACATACTCCAGGCCGACCGGGTCGATGGGCATGGAGAAGTCCGTATCACCAATGAACTCGTTCTTGCAGCCTTCAAACAGATCTGGCTGCACTTCGTACACCACATGGCCGCCCTTGCCGATCTTGTTGTTCTGTTTGGAGCGGCGTGCGGCGCCCGGGGTAGGTGCCTTGACGCAGGCGCTCTGATAATAGTTGATGCCCAGGAAGTCGAAGCACTCGGAGCCTTTTTTGATCAGTTCCATATCGCCGGGCTGGATATCGAACATCAGCCCCTGACGCTTGAGATATGCCAGAACCGATTCGGTGTACTCGCCGCGGATGTAGGCATCCATGTAGAAATAGTTTTTGAAATTGGATGCATTTTTTGCAGCCAGGATATCCTTGGGGTCGCAGGTGTGGGGGTAATAGGGTGCCATATCCAGTGCCGCACCGCACTGGCCGCCAGGCACGATCTCGTGAACCGCGATGGCCGCTCTTGCGTGAGCAAGATTCATGTAGTGGTTTGCCTGGTAGCGGAACTTCGGATCAAATTTCTGCTCGTTGGTCAGCTTATTCTTGCGGTCGATATAGTTGACCACGATGCTCTGCTCGTTGATGGTGAGCCAGTACTTGACCTCGTCCTTGTACTCGTTGAGGATGAAGCGGGCATAATACTCAAAGTCATCCACGATCTGGCGGCTGCCCCAGCCGCCGTACTTGTTCACCAGTGCCATCGGCAGGTCGTAGTGCCACATGGTGACCACCGGCTCGATGTTATGGGCGTGCAGCTCGTGCAGAAGGTTGTGGTAGAATTCCACGCCTTCCGGGTTGGGTTCACCCACACCATCGGGCAGGACGCGTGCCCAGTTGATGGAGAAGCGATAGGAGCTGAACCCCATTTCTGCCATCAGGGCAACGTCCTCTTTGTAGTGATGGTAATGGTCGCTGGCAACGCTGGCATCCGCATAGCCGTATTCATCGTGGATCTCACGGTTGATCACGTCCTGCTGGTTATCCTTTTTGCCATAACCTTCAGCGGCACCCTCGCACTGGTAGGCGCTGGTTGCGGCTCCCCACAGGAATCCTTCCGGGAAACTAGTTACGATTTCCATTGATCTTATCCTCCAGGTTACGGTTCATCTGTATCATCAGGCGGATCATGCTTACCTCCGAAATGATGGTCATAACGGTGTCCTGTGCATGCATAAACAGCAGCGACAGCTCCGTGGGGTTGCCCCGGCACTCGTTCTGGATCACATCGGTCTGCGCATTGTGCGCCTTTTTGATTGCTTCGTCGGCTTCCTTCAGCTTTGCATCGGCTGCAGCGCGGTCTCCCCGCAGCTCGGCCTGCATCGCATCGGCAGCACAAGTCCTTGCGTCGCCGGCATTGATGATAATGCCCATTGCGACCTCTACCATTTTATCGCTCATATGTGGTATTTTCCCTCTTGATTTTATCGAATTTTCGGTTTATGCCTTTGCCAGAGCCTCGGCGGCCTCCTTCTCGACTTCCTGCTTTTCGTAGGTCTTGAAGAATGGATACCAGATCAGCAGATCCACTGCCAGGCACACAGCCCACCAGATTACGCCACGCATATCGCCGGTGAACATCACGGTGGAGAACGGTGCAGGAATGGTTGCGACCATTGCCAGCTCAATGGTGGGAATGGCCAGCAGGCCGGTGCGCATCACGATCCACACGATGGTGGCGTTCACAGTGGTGCAGATCCACATGGGCATCATGAGGATGGGGTTAAAGACGATCGGGGTGCCGAACAGGATGGGCTCGTTGATGTTGAAGATCGCGGGGGCAATGCAGACACGGCCCAGCGTCTTCAGGCGCTTGCTCTTGGAGAACAGGCACCAGATGTTCAGTGCCAGGGTGCAGCCCATGCCGCCTAGGCAGATCAGTGCGATACCGTTGCAGACTTCGGAAGTGGTCAGGTACATTGCAGTGCCGCCGGCTGCCACAGCAGCCACATTAGCAGCCTGTGCGGGGATGAATATGGCGTTGCGGGGGCCAGACCAGGTCCAGCCAGAGATGCCCAGAGAATAGAAGAAGCAGCAGAACAGGTTGAGCAGGATGAAGCCCGGATAGGTCTGTGCAATGGCATTGATGGGTGCAAACAGCTTGAGCACGATGGGATACAGATCCACATCCAGATCGATGATCACGATCTTGAGCAGCAGGATGGACAGGAAGATGGGGATGATGTTCTTGATCCACTCCTGCACAAACTCAGGGATGGTGTTGTTGTTCTTGAACAGGTTCAGCTTTGCGATCAGGTGGAAGATGATGGACACATACAGGCCGATGCAGATCGCAACCACGATACCGGTGGGGCCGAAGCGGTTCCAGGTAACGGAGTAGACGCCGTCCACGGTGGTGCCCTTCATCGCCAGGATGTAGGCGCAGATGCCGGTCAGGCCGCCGACCACCTGATAATTACGATGTTTCAGAGAGCCCATTTCCTGGTAGACCATCATAAACGCCACCAGCAGCGAAAGCATGCTGAACGTATAGTTGGAAACCGCGCTCAGGTTGGGCAGGATATTGGGGAAGTAGGGCTGCACGACATTGTAGAAGAAGATCAGGCAGCCGGTAAGGATGAAGGGCAAGCACTTGACGATGCCTGCGGAGAAGCCGTGCACCCAGGGCCGCTCGGTAAATTTCTGCACCGCCGGGGTCACTTTATACTGCAGCCAATCCATGAATTTCTGCATGGGTTTTTTACTCATAACATCTTCCTCCTGTCAGCTCTTATTCAGAACATCCAACGCAAAATCGATCAGGCCGTTGCCATCCAGCGAGCCATAGACAGACTGCGGAATGACTGCCACCGGGATGCCGTACTGGCCTGCGAGTTCGTCAAACTCATCCTTGTGGGAAGCGAAGTGCGGGCCGATGAGCAGCAGATCGTAATCCTCGATCACATCTTCTACCAGGCTCTGGCTCTTGGCAGCCACCTTGGTGCCGGGGGCCTTTGTGTTGGCCGCCTTTTGTGCCGCCTGTGCCAGGAAGCCAGAACTCATACCTGCGCCGCAGCAAAGTAAGATCTTGTACGCTTTCATGATAATTTCTCCTTTCATGAGGTGTTTTGAGAAGCAGGGCCGCTGCGCCGCGGCCCTTTTCTTGGCTCTATTATCGCCTGGCAGGATCCGGAAAAAAAGTCTGCGTTTTTTCCGTTATTTTGGAAATTCCAGGTCTTTTTTTTGCGAAAAGGGTATTATATAATAGAATAAAATATTAAGGATTTCTGAACCGAGAGATTCCCGATCACAAAAAAGAGGTCTGCAGTCCCATGCTTTCAACAAAAGATGTCATCCAGTATCTGAACCAGCACGGCAATGTGCAGGCCATAGAGGATATGGCCGCCTTTTTTTCCGTCACACCGCGCACCATCCGCAACCATCTGCGTTCGGTTCAGGACGAATATCCCGCCTGCCTGCAGGTCGGCCGCGGCCAGGTGAAACTTTTGAAGCAGATTCCCGAAGAAAGCTCTCCTTCTGCGCAGGTGCCGTCCTCCCAGCAGGAACGTTCCCGCTATATCCTCCGCGCCCTGCTTTCCCGAAGCGAGCCGATGGATCTGGACGAGCTGGCCGCTTCGCTGTTCATCTCGGAGGTAACGCTGCAGAACGAGGTCAAGCTCATCCGGCATGAGATCGCAGAATATCATCTTTCGCTGCGCACCAAAAACAACACCCTGTTTATTTCCGGAAGTGAAAAAGACAAAAAGCGTCTCATGATCCACCTGATCTACAACGAAGCGCAGCACACGCTTGTGAGCATGGAGACGCTCCATGCCATCTTCCTCCGCTACGATATCCAGAAGATCCGCAGCGATATCCTTGCCTGCCTGAACAGCCAGCACTTTTTTATCGACGAATACTCTCTGACCAATCTCCTGCTGCACATGCTCATCACGATGGATCAGCTTGGCACCGCCCCCAATGCCCCGCGGTACGAGGTCTCCACCGACCTCATTGAACTGAACCGGCATTTTGTGTCGATCATCGACAGCATCTGCACAGAACTTGAGCGGGAATACGGTATCGTTTTCACCCGCAGCAACAAGTACCAGTTCACCCTCCTGCTCATGACACGCGCCGTGCGCAACCAGGATGTATCGCTGCCAAGCCGTGCCACGCTTTCCATCCACCCCAGCACGATGCGCCTGGTAGACTCCATCGTTCAGGCTGTGAAGCAGGTGTATGACATCGACCTGACCGACATTGATTTCTTCATTCCGTTTGCACTGCACATTGATAATATGCTTGTGCGCATCCGCCAGAATGTGTCGGTCCACAACCCCCTGCTGCACAGCATCAAAGCAATGTCGCCCATTATCTACGACATTGCGGTCTATATCTCCAACCTGATCAACCACCAGGAGCATGTGCAGCTGTGTGAGGATGAGATCGCCTACATTGCGCTTCACATCGGTGCACGCATCCAGGACATCTATAACCGCCGCGGCAAGCTGTGTGCGGTATTGCTCTGCCCGCAATATTACTCCTACGACCATCGCCAGTTCGACCGGCTGCAGAGCTATTTTTCGGACGATCTGACCATCGAATCGGTCGTTACCGCCCCGCACGAACTGGCCGGGCTGAAGTGTGATATGATCCTCTCCACCCTTCCGCTCACCGCAGAGCCGCCTGTGGTGCTCATCTCCAATTTTATCAGCAGCAATGACCGCCAGGCCATCAGCGACGTGATCCACCGCCTGAAGGCAGCGCGTGAAAAAGAACGCCTGATCAGCCTGCTGCAAACGCTGATCGATGCCGACCTGTTCACCCCCGGTGCAGACTACGCCGACCGCGAAAGCGCCATCCGCACCATCGGCGGCCAGATGTGCGCCCGCGGCATCGTACCGCAAGAATTTATCGAAAGTACGCTGGAGCGGGAGCAGATCTCCCCCACCAATTTTGGCATGATCGCCATTCCGCACCCGTCTGATTGCCGCGCTGCCCGCTCGGCCATCGCCGTGTCCCTGCTGCGCAAACCGCTGAGCTGGGGCACCAGCAGCGTGCGCATCATTTTCATGATCTGCGTTTCCAAGAGCGATCTGTCGGATTTTTCCGACATCTTCTCCTACCTTCCCCGCGTATGCAGCGACTACAAAACATTGGAACAGCTGGCTTCCGCTTCCAGTTATCCGGATTTCATCCAGATCCTTGGCGGCCTGTGCGCCGAATGATCTTTCTGCCTGCCATTCTTTCCTTTCCCCCATATAAAAACGAGATGCAGCACCTTTTCTGTCTTGGAAGGTGCTGCATCTCGTTTTTTGCATCCGGGCCTGCCTGTAAAAAAGCTCTTGACAAATCCTTTCGTGTCATTATATCTTACCAAAGATAATTATCATAAGCAACTTTCAGAAAGGACTTTTTATGACGATCGAGCTTATCAAGCAGCTGATGGATACCTGCTATCTGGCAAAGCGTGCCCGGGACCTGCTGCCTCCCCTGCCCGATGGTGTGACGTCCTCTTACATTCAGTATCTGGATGTCATCCAGAGGCTGGAAGCAAAGGGCGTGCGGGCCAGAGTCTCCGACCTGAGCGATGCGCTGAACCTGCCCCGCCCCGGTGTGACCCGCACCGTAAAGGAGATGGAGCGCAAGGGCTACCTGCAAAAGCAGGTTTCGGCCGAGGATGGCCGGGTGACCTATCTGCTGCTCACAGACGCAGGCAGGCTGCTCTCGAAAAAATACGACAGCGACTATTTCCAGAGTCTTGCCCCCTGTCTGGACGATATCCCGGAGGCAGACGCAGAGTGTACCATCCGGACCATTGAAAAATTCTATCAGGTCATGTGTGAAAGGAGAAACGTCCATGAAAAGTGATAAATCTGATTTTACGCAGGGCAGCATCCTGCAAAAGCTGGTGCTTTTTATGCTGCCCGTTCTGGGTGCACTGGTGCTGCAGGCCGCTTACGGCGCGGTAGACCTGCTTGTGGTTGGACACTTCGGCTCAACCTCTGGCCTTTCGGCCGTGTCCACCGGCAGCCAGGTGCTGAACCTTGTCACCTTCGTGGTAACACAGTTTGCAATGGGCATCACCGTGCTCATCGCCCGGTATCTGGGCGAAAAGCGGCCGCAGTACATCGGGCAGGTCATCGGCGGCTCTATTGTTGTATTCGCGCTGATCTCGGCTGTGCTGTTCGTTGTGCTGGTCGGGTTTGCGCGGCCCATTTCCGTCCTGATGCAGGCCCCGGAAGAAGCCCTCGGCCTGACTTCCGGTTATGTCCGCATCTGCGGTGCCGGCATCTTTTTTATCGTGGCCTATAACCTGCTGGCCGCGATCTTCCGCGGCCTGGGCGACAGCCAGTCGCCCCTGCTGTTTGTGCTTGTAGCCTGCATCGTGAATGTTTTCGGCGATCTGTTTCTGGTGGCCGGGCTGCATCTGGATGCCGCCGGTGCAGCCATTGCCACAGTGGCAGCGCAGGCTGTCAGCGTGGTGTGCGCAGTGATCATGCTGCTGAAAAAGCACCTGCCGTTCAAACTTTGCAAGGCTGATTTCCGCCTGAATCCCCAGTGCCGCAAATTCCTCAGCATCGGTCTGCCGCTGGCTCTGCAGGAGTTTCTGACCCAGCTCTCTTTCCTTGCACTCTGCGCCTTCGTCAACCGTCTTGGGTTGAAAGCATCTTCCGGTTACGGTGTGGCCTGCAAGATCGTCAACTTTGCCATGCTGATCCCCAGCGCACTGATGCAGTCGATGGCAGCGTTTGTCTCGCAGAATATCGGGGCAGGCAGCAAAAAACGTGCCAGACAGTCCATGTTCACCGGCATTGGCATCGGCCTCGCCTTTGGCTGCGCCGTGTTCGCCCTGGTATGGTTCAAGGGCGATGCGCTGGCCGGGGTCTTTACCGCCGACCAGGTTGCAATTAAGGCACCCCGGAAATAAGATCCCAATAGTGTAAAGTAGATAAAAACTCTTGGCTTCTGTAATGGAGGCCAAGAGTTTTTTTTGCATCTTGTTTTGTGAAGTGAAAGAGGGTACAATGATAGCAGAAGTACGCACATCAATGAGGTGATACTATGCTGAACATTTTTTACGGTGATATGAAGGAAGCAGTGTACAATACGGCTTCTTATTTCAAATATGATTACGAGGAAGCCTGGATCGTTGACCCGATGGTCAAGGAAATGATTGAGGATGTAGATAAGTCTACCGTTATCGACAGTGGTATCATTGACAGCCCGGTCTTGGGTAAAATTCCACCGATTGGTTTGTCTGGTGGTGTAAAGACACTGATTTTGGTAAAGTTTGAGCCAGAGAAAGTGTTCAATATATCGACTTGTGGTGACAATTGCGCAAAGTGGCTGCTTAAAATTGCTGAGAGGGAAGATCGCACAGTGAATCTGCGCCACCTGATGGATTTTGGCAAAAAACCATTTACAATAAAAGTGCTGAATACGAATCAAATCGTTCATAGTATGGAAGAGCTGATTTTGGCCGCAGGTGAGTTTGTGTAAAGGGGCTGACAGAAATGAAAGACATTCACAAAGTGGTCGTTGGCACAAAGTACCTGAAATATGAATTTGAACTGCGGCGCAACTTAACCATCATTCGCGGGGATAGCGCAACGGGTAAAACGACCCTCGTGGATATGATTCGTACGCATATGAACGATGGAGAAAGTGGGCCGGTCACTCTAAATTGTGATAAAGACTGCTATGTGGTAGAAGGGAATCTTTGGAAGGGACAACTTGACAATATTCAGGACAGCATTGTTTTTATCGACGAAGGAAACGAGTTTGTCAAGACCAAAGATTTTGCGCGTGCGATTCAGCAGACGGATAACTATTATGTTATCGTGACCAGAGAGGGTTTGCCAGCCTTGCCATACAGTGTGGAAGAAGTGTATGGAATCCGAACCTCTGGAAAGTATGGGACACTGAAACAGAGTTATCATTCGTTCTATCGAATTTACCCGGATAGTACGACTGAAAATATTAAACCGGAGAAGATCTTGACAGAGGACAGCAATTCGGGGTATCAATTCTTTGATGCGGTCTGTAAAGAACAGCAAATACAGTGTGATACTGCAAACGGAAAGTCCAATGTGTTTTCCTATTTGAAGGCTCATAGGAATGAAAAAATTATGGTGATTGCAGATGGTGCAGCATTTGGGCCTGAAATGGACAGGGTGTTGCAGTTGGTGCAGACAAGAGAAAATCTGACACTCTATTTGCCAGAATCTTTTGAGTGGCTGATATTATCTTCTGGGATTCTGAAAGATGCGGAGGTCGTACAGATTTTGCAGACGCCGTCTGACTACATCGATAGTAAGAAATATTTTAGTTGGGAGCGTTACTTTACAGAACTTCTGACAGAAAAAACTTCTAGAACGTATTTGAATTATACTAAGAAAACACTGAACGAGGCTTATTTGAATGATGGTACGAAAAATGCGATTTTGAGACAGATGGGAAAATTAAAGATAGATTAATCATTATACGAAAGGAGAACCTTTAATGGCTCTTGGTGAAGAACGATTTGTGGGACTTGCTGCGGATTTTGAAGGCAAGTTAAGAATGAAAAACGCAATCCTGTTCATTGGACGGAATATGAAAGAGGATGTAGTAAGACAAATCATAGGTTTGTACCCTTGGAAAATTATTGCAACAAGTCGAAACACACTTCCGTTGGAAGAACTTCAAGGTATCCATATTAAGATCTACAGCGATGAAGGCGACATTACGGCGGCAAATCTATGGAAAAATGATGAATTTCCGGTTGTGTACGTTTGGAAAAAAGATGAGTCGTTAAATGAGGAAGAATGCCAAACGCTTGAAATTACTGGAGAGAGTGAAGAAGAATACCGTGTTCGGCGTGCGCAGGGAATGATGAAGAGACTGTGCAAAATGATTGACAATCATAACGCGATGGTAGTTGTTGGATATGCCCCAGAAACAGACAATGATATGCCGTATCGCGCCTTTGCTACAGCAGTCTATAATGATTGTGCAATCGCAGACAATATTCAGCTTTGGAGTGAAAAAAGTGAAGAAACAAAACTGAAAAAATTAGCAGATTTGAAAGGAATAGAATTTCATACGGAGTCGCTAGATGAAGTACTTAAGGCGAGATATGAATGGAATCAATCTGACGAGGCGAAATCTAACGACTCTGATGCGCAATATGAAATTTTCTATAAAAATGGAAAGGCAGTTACAATTTCTAGCCGAGAATTCTTACCATATCGAAAACTAGCATTTGTTTTGACCGAGCAGAAAGTTTTTGCAGTGCGACCTTATGGAAAGGTAATGCAAGCAAAATGGTTCTATAATTTCTTGATAAGAAGTTCTGCGGATGGACCACAGTGGTATGGTTATTTGAAAAATTCAGACTTTCATGTTTCACGAGAATTTGAAATAGTATTAAAGTGTGCCGTAAAACGGGAACTGTTAGGAGAAGCAATTGTTGGTGCTGATAAGGAAATGCCTATTATTTTGTGTGGAGCGCCTGGTAGCAGTAAAAGTGTTGCTCTTGCAGCATTGGCGTATGAAATTTATAGTGAGCATAATAATCCTGTTATCTTTATTGACAATGACACGCTACTGTTCTCTGATAAAAGCGAAGAAGGTGATGCGCTGAAAACTTTGATGGAAAAAATTGATGCTTGTGATGGAGATGCCCGAATTCTTTTGATTTGGGATTGCTCATCGTATCGAAATGTTACCTCCAACGCACAGCATCTTTCACAGATGCTACTGAATCGAGGGCGGAGGTTTGTTTTGGTATGCAGTGCATATGAAACACCTGTTGAGAAAACAAGTAAGAGAAGATGTTTCTCTTATATAGAGGATGGAAAAAAACATTTTGTGCAAAGTACAGATGTGACATCACAAATGTTTTTGGAGAATGGCTGTTGCTATATTAACACTGACCGTGAAATGAATACCAAGGAAAAAAATGATTTCTGGGAAAAAATTAAGACATACTCAGGGATTGAAAATCAGAAATTACAGTTGGAAAAGAAAAATCTTCAGGATCAGATGGACATTTTCCAATGCTTTTATCGAATCATAAATTTGCTACGACCAAATCTGGAAAGAGCACTTGGTCGAGAAGAATTAATGGTCAATCATTATGTGGTGAAACAACTGGACAAGACGTTCTCACAAGAAAACACGAATAATTTGGGTTCAATCGCGCAGGCGTTTATAGAAGCGGGGCTTTCGAGGGAGGAAATGGAAAGTATCCGACAACGGATTGAAAAACAGGCCGAGGAAAGTTCAAGCGAATATAACTTGGAAAAATTTAATGCGTGCATTGCGCTGTTTGGACGGTTTAAACTGGAAGTTCCATATGCGATTGCGGTATGGATGCTAAAAGAAAATAGTTATGAAAAAGATAAACCTATCAATGTGGAATTGTATAATGTTCTTACAACAAGAATTCCATGGATTCATTACAGTGAAATGAAAGATGGAAGTGATTACGCATTTAGCTTCCGTAACCCATTAGAGGCAGAGATTTTTTTGAGTCGGAATGGAATTAATGCAAATCAACAGGTTGAACTGCTGTGCGAAATTCTGAGAGTATATCAAGAACATTGGGAAGAACTTCCGTCTTCTTTTGCACGAAACCTACAGCAACTTATCCGACTGATGGGGCCGAACTCACAGTATACAGCATTTCGTGAAAACGGTGAAAAAAGGCAGGAACATAGTGACATTTTACGGCAAAGTAAAAAAATTGTTCAAACATTGAGAACGGTATGCAATGTTGTTCCGGACAGGGATGCAGGATTTGCTACACTGTTAGTAACATACTCTCGTGAATATTATGGAAAAAAGTGGGAAGAACTTTATAAGTCTAAGCCGGAGACTTACACAGAAGAAAGTTATGAAAAGCGAATTAAAGAGTTGGAAGAGACCATTACTTTTGCAAATCGTCAACTGGAATATCTTGAACGAAGAATTGATGAAGTGCCGACAGGTACCAGAGAGAAAAAATACCTTTCGGATCAGAAAAACGGTTTGATTGTTGAAATAACTCGCTGCAATATTTGGCTGCAGAAAAATTATCGAAGATATCGCGATAAGTTTGGTAAAACCATGGGCATGTTGCCGGGATTGAATTATAGAGATATCTATGAGCAACTCTATAAGGCAATCCTTTATAGTCCAGAGAATGGCCATGTTTATAATGCACTCTTTGATGCATTTGAGGAAGTATATGAACACGGAGATCTGAATGAACAGCAAAAACTGAAATACTTAAGTGAAACAAAGCTAATTGCAGATGATTGTGCAGTTCTTGAGATTCAAAACAGGGGTGCGGATGACCACGATGAGATCCAAGAACACCTTCTCAAAATTCAAGAGTTCGCTACGGAGTACAAAGTTACAATTCGAGATGTTCAGAAAAATACAATGAAACCGGAGTTTGCACAGCTATATCATGAGATGATTGAAACGAATCAGGCAACGGCGGTTACATTTGTTTGCCAGCAAGAACTGGATGCGGCAGGTGTTACGGGAGAAAACAGGAAGCTTGGCGACTTAGAACTTACGAAAGAGCAGCGTAATACTTGCCGAAAAGTTGCAGAATTTATGCAAGAGGAACCTAATAAAACATGCATTCAGGGAAATTACTTTGCACTGAGTCTTCTCCTAAGAGCGGTATGGATGAACGCCACAGGTTACCGCCTGATGGAAAAAGAAGGACAGAAAATTCAACTCTTACCAACTCAATGGAAAGAGATAAGGCGTATCAGCGAGTTGTGCTGTGAAGCTGCGCAGAGCAACACTGTTGGAAATCGCGCACGGCCGATTTTTTCATTGATTCGAGCGCTGGCGGTATTGCAATGTACTCGCGATTTCAAAAAATGTGAGGAGATTATTCAAGGTATTGGAGTGGATCTCTTTACTAGATCTCCTAGAATGAGAGTTCCGTTTATTTATTGCGACCAGGATGGTCCAATTCATTATAATGGTATGATTGAAAAGCTGGAAGGGAGGACAGCTTGGATCCATTTGGAAACAGATGACCCTTACTTGAGTGGGATGCACAAGGTTCGTTACCGTATGGTTGGTGTAACCAGTATGAACAATTCACCCCGAGAAAACGAATATCTGCGTGGGCTGATTTTGGGAATTGGCTATAATGGATTCTCGGCATATAAAGATAATGGGCAGGAGCGGAGGTAAAAAATGGAAAATATTCTGTTTTCAAATACTCCTGCAGAAGAGTTGAATAAACTTGTCCGAACAAAAATAGCAGAGCATCTTTTTCTGATATGTCATTATGAGCCATGTGTGGATGTATTTAGTGAAGATGCAAAATTTGTGGCAGGCTGTTTGAATTTGTATAAGGCGGTAATAGACAGCAGCTGTATTATTCGCAAGCTAACGAAAAAAGGTTGGTTGAAGAATAATGAGTATCCGTGTGAAGCATCTAAAGATTTAGGGGCATGTGTTGATACGATTAAAGTATTGAGAACGGCTTGGGCGCACAATCAATCCGAAGAGACAAACGACATTGAGAAACAAAAATACGATCAATGGGTGCAGCGCCACCTAAGAAAAGAAAAACCAACAACGACGGAAGACTATGCAGTACTTCTAAAAAGCTTAGAAGAATTAGGGGGTGAGACTTATGAAATGCTCTGTAAATGCATTGAGTCTCTAGAAAAAAATCCTCAAAGGATGTATTTGATTCAAAGCTGGGAAAATGCTACATTTGAATGGTATACAAGCTCTGCAAATCAAGCGATTTTTTTAAATCAGTTATATGCTTGGTGTGCAGCAGATCCTAAATTTGAAGGACGTTCAAAGACTACATTGAAACGGGATGCGGCGAGCATAATTGAAGAATATTATACAAAAGGAGAGAAAATCAAACGATTGGAGGGTTTGCTAGAGTGCATAGGCCGGGCACCAAAGTTGGAAGATAAAATTGCTGAACTACGGGAAGAAAAAGCATTGGCTGAGAGAAAAGCTAAAGAGTACTCGAATAGCGCAAGCCCATGGTGTTTTCAAGACCTTTTGTTTAAGGAATTGGAACAAAAGCTACGCAAAACACTTGATGAGAAGAAGTGTTCAATGTTGCCGGAGGACCTATTACAGTATCAGGTTGAAGCAATTGCAAAAGGCGAAAACAGTAGTTCCTGAATTTCATACTGTTGTTCCGAACGCTCTGTAATTTTGGCACCCGCCCAGGCTGCTATTAAAAAACCGAGAGCATAAGGTTTTTATAGCGAATTATCGTTAAAAATCGAGCATAAAATGAAGCTCGCTGTCAATTTTGACGGCGGGCTTCGTTTTTTGCTCATGTAAGGCGTGAAGCAGATTAAAAACGGTTCGATGCAGTGGAAACATCACAGGTAGACCTCCACAGTCAGGTCGGTCCACGCTGCACGGCGGAACTGGTGGGGCATCTTGTTGGCTTCCCGGTAACGCTTGGCGGTTTCAAAGTCGATGGTGAAGGTGAGGATGGGCTTTTCCGATACAGCCATCAGATCGGTGCGCTCCTCTTTGGACTTCTTGCAACCGGTGTTCAGCTTCCAGCGGTAGGAGTAATCGGCAATGGGGGTGACCACTTCAACGAACTGCTCAATCAATTCGGGCGCAAGACAGGCACCGTGTACATCGACCTTCTGAGAGAGAAAATCGTAGATCGCTTTCATGTCCGAGGAAACCGTCTGGGGTTCGGGCGCAGGGGAGAGGGCTTTCAGCTCTTGCTCCAAGCGGGCAATCTCGTCATCAGCCTGTTTGCAAAGAGCTTGGTATTCCTCTCTTGGCAGTTCGCCGTCTGCACGCATGGCAGCGTAGTTCAGCTTGCGCTTTTTGATTTTTTCAATCTTGCTCTGAATCGGCGCAGCGGACATTCGTGCTGTAGCTTTTCCGTTCTGGCAGCTTTCAATCATCTTACAGGCACGAAGGATGGCTTTGTTCTGATTGCCCCAGACCTTTTCAAAAATCTTCTTCGCCATCAGTTCCAGCTTCCACTCCGGGATGGAAATGGCATCACAACTGAGCTGCTGGGTCATGTTGTGCTCCAGAACGAAGGAACGGGTCGGGTTGACAGTTCGCATATTGCACTGGTAGCCAAAGACCGGCGTTCCGTCCTTCAGTTTACGCCAGTTGAAAATGCGGTAGGAAGAACCGCAGCGGCAGCGGAGTTTTGACACCCACAGATTCTTGGTAGTTCTGGCTCCTTTACGCCTTGTTTCTCCATCAGGAAGGCGCAGGCTGGAAATACGGGATTTGCGGATGCGTTCACATTCGTGCCAAAGGGCTTCTGATACGATCGGATCAAAGTTGCCTTTTACATAGACGAAAGAAGTTTCATCAAGGTTGTTGATGCGCTTCTTTTCAAGATAGTTGTTGACCTTGGACTTGTTGTAGCAGATATAGCCCATATACGTTGCGTTGCGAAGGATACGGCTGATTTTGGTACAAGACCAACTGACGTTTCCGTGCCCATCCTTACGACCCAGCCGGGAAAGTTCGTTGACGATCGCCTTTTCCCCGTAGCCCTGAGAGTAGAGCGTGAAAACCATCCGTATGGTTGCAGCCTGTTCCTCGTTGATAACGTATGTACGGTTGACCTTATCCCGGTCGTAGCCGATAATGTTGCCGCTGCCGTAAAGCACGCCGTTCTGCCGGCTTATCTTCTGCCCGGCAAGAACACGCTCTGAAATCTTGCGGCTTTCTTCCTGCGCCATGGTTGCCATGATGGAAAGCCGGAGTTCGCCATCGCCGTCCATTGTCCAGATGTTGTCGGATACAAAAAAGACCTCAACGCCGAAATTGCGGAGTTCACGGGTAAGCTGAAGGGTATCGACGGTGTTGCGGGCAAAGCGGCAGACCTCACGCGTAACGATCAGATCGAATTTTCCGCACTTGGCATCGGAAAGCATTTTCATAAAGGCCGGGCGCTTTTTGGCTGAGGTTCCGGTGATGCCCTCGTCGATATAGCGGTCAACGACCTGCCAGTTGGGATGATACCGAAGCTGGTCATCGTACCATTGCATCTGGTTTCCAAGCGCATCGACCTGTGCTTCATGCTGGGTGGAAACGCGACCGTAAAAGACAATGCGGCGGTCACGGTCCTTGTCCAATGGGAATTGCCCAAAGTACATTCTTTGCGTGATGTTCATATCGTTGTACCTCCTTTGCCCGTAGTATAGAAGATTGCGAAGGGAATATGTAGGATGTCGCCGGTGTCAGCGACATCCTTGACATTACGCTGCATATCTGCTAAGTACCTGATGATAGACCTCAGCAGAGATCAGGTCGTTGTCGAATAAAATAGAAATCAGCTTCAGTGCAGTTGCATCGATGCTGAAAACATCGGGAGGAACAGCGGGGGAAAGGGGAGAGTAGGCATCCTTGTTGATATTAATGCTCAAACGTCAGACCCTTGCTGTCATGGTCAAGCCAACCACTGCTTCCGTCCAGATAAGTGTGTGAAGAACCGCCGGGGCCATACGGTGCATATTCGTTGGCAAGAGCTTTTGCCCGGAGTTTTCGGTCAGGCTGCAACTGATAAATTTTCCATATCCGAAGTTTGCTGCCTTCAACATTGGAACCTCTCCGCAACGCATTTTCAATCTCCGCCTGCGACAAAACAAAAGCGGAGAGCGATTTTTCGCTCTCCGCTTGGTCGATGGATTCAATTTGTTTGGCTTCGGTGGGAATGTGGGCATCGAAGAAACTTAACTGTAAATCAGTTCGTTCAGCACCAGTTCCTCGGCCTGTGCTTTCAGACTGTTCATGTGCTGCACCCACCCCATCTGATGCTGCTCCTTGTTCGGAGCCGGGTTCTGCTTCAGCAGTCCCTGCATGGTCTGCTGCATCTGGCTCTCTGCCGTCTGCTCCACCTCCATCAGGTGCGGGTACAGGCTCCCGTTCAGGAGCATCGTGTTGTACAGTACCGGGCGATGGTTCATCAGGTACGTCCGGCGCAGCCTGCCGTACTTGCCCAGCGGCTTCCGGGGCTGGTTCAGGGTCAGGTTCGGGAGTTGGTAGTCCCCGACGGTAGAGTAGGTCACGTTCCTGCTGTTCGTATTCATATTGGCTCCTTTCTGCATTGCGGCGGCGAATGGTTGTTTTTACGGTGCGCTCGATGTTCCGCAGCACCTCCCGGCTCATGTTACTGACGGCTCCACCGAGGGCAAAGACAGCATCCGGGGTGGAAAAATTGTAGATCGCCTGAAAATCGTCCTTATCAAACCACCCGGCAGGCTCAAACCCGCAGCGTTCCAGCAGCGTGTAGGTGACGCTGATGGCGGCAGCGGACTTGAACTGCATCTCCACCCCGGCTTCATCATAATCCATCAGCAGCGAGCCGTCAACGATGGCACGAATGTCGCTGCCGTTGTTGTCCCAGTAATCCGCCACCAGTTTCCCGGCAACATCCGCAAGCTGCTGGCTGACACGCTCTCCGCCGATGCCGTAGGTCTTGCTCAACGTTTCCGAAACCGGCTGCTTCAGGTCATCGTTGTACTGCCACACCTCCGGGTCACGGGAATTGCGGCGCACCCCGGTGTCGCTTACGTCAAAGACGTAGTGCAGACGAGGAAATCCGCTGGATTCGTCCAGCAGGGCAATGCCCTTGGCACCCCGGCGCACATAGCGGTTCATCCGGTTGTTCCAGATGTCAAAGTCGGCGCAGGCGGTGGCATCCGGGCGCTGGGCGTAGATCATCAACTGGTCCGCAAAGGGGTACTTGTACAGCCGGGATGCGGTGGTCAGGTAGTCTGTCCAGCTTTCCCAGTACCGGGTCAGACCATTCGCCGTGCGCTGGGCAAGGGCGAGATATTCTTCGGTTTTGCTTGGCATAGCGTTCCTCCCTTCAATTTCGTTGTAAACAAAAAAAGCGAGCGGCCTTTTCAGGTCACTCGCTTATGGAATCTATGGTATTTTATTCGTGCTTTGCGGCAAACTTTACTGCCATCTCCAGCAGACGGTCAAAGGTCTGCTTTTCTTCCGGCTCCTCGATCAGTTTTGCAAGGAGCGCACGGAACACATCGGTGCTGTCCTGCCCCAATGCAACTGCAACTTTTTCAATGCAGTCGTGCAACTTCTTGACATCATCATCGGAAGGCTTGGATTTGGCAAGCAGGTCGGACAGGTAGCTGATGAAGGGATAGGTGGAATCATCGTTGATGATCTCGTTGGTCTCCTCGATGATCTTCTGGTTATCTTCGGGAGTCATATCGCCCTTTTCTTCCCATACATCACGGGAAGATGTGCGGCCTTTCAGAAAGGTGGCAAAAAGCAGGCGGTCGATGGGTGATCTTTTTTTGGTATCCATTGGCTATCCTCCGCTTTCTATTTTGAATCTGAAATGATAAAGTAGCCTTACTATAATACTCTTCAATCCAAAAATGATCCGTACAAAGACTGGGCCGACAAGGGTGGAGCAGAAAATATGTATCCGAAATTCTCAAAGGGCTCGTCCAATGCCTGCATCTGTTTTGGATTCAACGGAGATGGATTAAGCGCATATAGTGCAACTCCGTATGCGGGTTCAGCATTATTCATCGACGGTGTGGGCGAAAATGGTAATATGAACTCAGGATATGGAGATATCAAGATTTCGGGGAAAGATATGACAAAACTTCTGTCGTACCTGTGTGCGAATGACAATCCCGTGATTACGATTAAATCGGCTCAGTAATAGGAAATAACCTCCACTTTTTGGTTAAAAGAAAGCGGAGGTTATTTGTGGCACATCGATTAAGGAAAAAATACTATGGAAATGCTTGTCTTTATTTTGTATTGTGTGCTGAGTTACTGGGCGGTCGGGCAGACCATCTATGCGAACAAAATTCAAATCGGATCAATGAAGGATATTTTCCTGACAAGGATCGTTCTTGGTGTGCTGCTGGGACTGATTTTGATTCCAGTGGCGATTCTGAAAAAGCTGTTCATCCATTGAGATGGGAGGAAACATCATGAAAGAACCATTTGAAATCCATGATGGCAGTGTAAGTAACGAGCAAGTGCATTAAAAATCAATAAGATTAAATCCCGCTGGATTCCTGCTGCGGAGTCCAACGGGATTCTTTTTGCCTCAAACGAAAGATAAGGCTCACTGACATTGGCTCATATACTGGATCAGATCTTGTTTGTAAACCTTCCAGAGTTTTCCCATCTTGAAGGCGGGAATTTCGCCGCTGTTCAGAAGACGAAGCAGTAGATTTCTTCCAACATGTGTAATTTCCATGACCTGCCGGAAGCTCAGGACATCGGGATAGTTGTCTAGCATTGAAAATCAACTCCATTCTTGTGATTCTGGTGAATTTTCGTTCTGTTTTGCACGGATCATTTTTTGTTCGCTCAAAGCCCTTGTATCCTTGTGCATAAGGGCGCACATGGAAATCTGCCGCATTGACGATCGTTCAGGATGCGGCAAGGGATGATTACATCGTTGATCTCTAATTTTTCCAAAGCCTTTGCGATTTTCTTTTTATGATGTATCTTATCGGTCGGTTCCGGCTCATCCTGCGCTTCGATATACGCACTGACAAGTTCTTTGGTATCGTCATCAAGATTGCTCATTTGTGTAATATCCAACCGATGCATTTTCCATTTAACAGACTCCTCAATTTCAAGGAGTCCAAGCTGCTCCAATTCATCCAGAAATGCCTGCTCTTGCATGACCAAACCTTCTGGTGATAAGTCTGTTAAACTTAAACGAGATGGATCACCTGCAATCCGAGCGAGGTTCACACCAGATAACGTTATGTATCGCTTCTTAAAATCTGGATAATCTGCCAATGTGATGGTCAAACCGCCATCCTTTCTTTTATAAGAGTAGCCTTTTTTCGAGTAGCCATGATACGGAATCCGATAGTATTTTCCAGCGGATACCATTTTTTGAATTGCCATAAAAACTGTGCGTTTCGCTTCGCAATCGGTATACGTTCCATTCAATTCAAACGTATGAATGGAAGGTGCTAAAAGTGGGAGCTTCTTTGCCATTGTCATAAAAACACCTCTTTTTGTGATTTATCAGGATGTTATGAATCAAATAGAAATTGATCGGGAGGAACAACTACTATAAAAACGCATAGCATTCTATCTGGTGATTTATGACAATGTTATCCATAGATCGAAATCTAATAGGATGATAATAAACTGCTTTTTGGGATTTCTTATAGGGCGATTTGATCAAAGGTAGTGTATTTTCGATCTCTGCCCTTCAATTTCATTGTGACAAATGGAAAAATCATTACAGACTGCAATAAATCCAGTTTCGACATTTGGGATGGTTTTCGTCCGATCAGACAGGTCTGGTTTTCTTTATCAAGAGCCAGCGGGCATTTTGTGTCTTGTTTTGTGAGTGGAAAGAAGGTACAATAATAGCATTGCAGGAAGACCGATATGGTGTAGACCGGTATGTTGCTCATGAATGGATGAAAAATGCTGAAAATTTCTAGAATTATTGCCACAACTCCTTTTATTTCACTAGAAAATTAGCTATAATAAGAGTCAAGACAGAATGAAATTCTGAAAATCGCATGTTGAAGAGGGACGTTACCTATGAAAATCAAGACACTTGCATTAGAAAATTTTATGATTTTCGATTCGATTGACGTGGAGTGGTCTCCGAACATCAATGTGATTTTAGGCGAAAATAGTACCGGAAAAACTACTTTGCTAAAAGCTATGTATTCGCTTGTAAAGCCATACGGACGTAGCGATTTCTTGAAATGCACACAGATGCAGCAAGAAGATATGATTGTTGGTAAAATGGTGGGGGTTTTTCGCCCGGACGAAAAAAAGATTGGGCGAATGTCTAGTCGCAGACGTGGTACACCAAAGAATACCAAAATGAAGGTTTGTACCGCAGAAGGGGATATCATAGAGGTTTCTTTTGGAAGCCGTAGAGAAAACCATGCGGATGTCTCGATACGGCATTCAGAAAAAAGTAGGCTATGTGATCCTGTATATCTTCCGCCCAAGGAGATGATTTCGGCAACAGAACATTTCCAGAGTTTGTATGAAGAATATCATATTGACTTTGAAGAAATGTATTACGACCTCACTAAGCTACTGGATAAACCGCTGAAAAAAGGAGCGTATACCAGTGAGCAGAATGAAGTCCTTACAAAATTTGAAGATAGTATAAAAGGAAAAATTGTTCAAAAAAATAAAAAATTCTATTTAAATGTAGAGGGCGAGGGCTCATTTGAAATGGGACTTGTATCCGAAGGCTATAAAAAGCTGGCAACGGTTGTCTATCTAATTCAGTCAGGAAGCCTTGGAAAAGAATCTGTACTGTTCTGGGATGAACCAGAAACGAATATGAATCCCAAAATGGTAGAACCGATAGTGCAAGCATTAGGAGCGCTTGCGCGAGCTGGAGTACAGGTCTTTGTTACGACACATGACTATTTTACTATGCAAAGCTTTAATCTGATGGCAAAATATCCACAGGGAAAACCTATAGATGTACAGTTTATTTCGCTGTATCATACGGAAAACGGGAAAATTGCGATGGAAAATGGAAAAGAACTGAGTGATCTTGAACGTAATTCCATTATGGAAGAGTTTGACGAGTTGTATAATCGGGAGCAGAACTTGATTTATGATACTAACTGAAGGAAAACTGCGGTTTACTTTTCCGGGCGAAAAAGCAATTAAGTTTGATGAGACTGATTTTTACAGATTGCAGTTTAATAAGTTACTTGGGGCAAAAGGTGTGGATTTTATCTGTGACACGGATAAATTCCTTTTATTGCTAGAAGTAAAAGACTGTTCTGGGGATGAGGCGAATAATCGTTGGAGAATTGCAACAAACGATGAAAAAGTAACAACTACATTGACGACGGTAAATACAGAGGGCAGAGAGAGCTTAGATAATGAAGTGGCGCATAAGGTGGCATTGACGATTTCATGTCTGCTTGGAGCACAGACGTATGGCGATGTGTACCGTCCAAGATTTAAGGCAAAAGAACTTATCCCGTATGCGAAGGCTTTAGAGGGCGAGAAAATAGTGCAACGGAATAAAGATATCTTTGTGGTCTTATTTCTTGAAGGAGAATTTAGCTCTGATACCAGACCGAAATCTGCGATTATGAAGAGGATTAGAGATACACTTGAAACGAAATTAGACTGGTTGAACTGTAAAGTGTCAGTTGAGGACAGTGATACTTATAGGAAAGACGAATATGCTCTTTTTAAAGTAGAGCGGATGCCATGATAAAACCAGAGATGCAAAAAAGAGTAAAAAGGTCTAAAACTGACAATATGATCGCAAATAACGTATCATCGATGTTCCGAACGCCCTATAATTTTGGTGCCGGCTCAGGTCACAATTAACGTTCCTCGGAAATAAATTCTCAAAAACGATATAAAGACATAAATATAATAAAAGGCTCTCAGATCTCATTATGTAAAGCTGAGAGCCTTTTATTGTTACTGATTGTAAAAAATAGGAAGGCATTCTGAAATAGAAAAGAAGGATCTGAGATTAATCGATAAAACACATTGCAACCGATGTGTACTTTGTGATATTATTTGTTTTAGAAAGCACTGACTTGGTTGAAAGTTAGGGGATTTCGTGGATATGAACATTAAACGCTGGCATTGATAAAGGGGATTGTGAAGTGTCCCAGAAGCAGCTGAGATACGATTCTCGATTGGATTAAGAATTATAATGTGTCCGCAATAAAAGTAGGACGATTTTGGGAATTTAGAGTCTGAGAAGTATAAATGAAATCTAAAAAAATACGAATACCACTCGAGGTGTGGGCATGGGATCAGTTATAGAAAATCAAAAAACTAAAGAAAAATGCCAAATTTTTACTCCGGATAATATCGTAAAGGATATGCTGGACTATTTAGGATATTCTGATAATTTATACGGAAAGACCATCTTAGAAAGCTCTTGTGGCAATGGTCAATTTTTAAAAGAAATCGTTAAGAGGTATATTGAAGACTGTAAAAATCAAGGATTATCAAGAACTAAAATAAAAAATGGCCTTGGGCGAGACATTTTCGGAATTGAATTGGATCCGGTACGATATTGCGAGTGCATAAATGAACTGAATTTAATTACTGATAAATTTGGTTTAAAGCGAGTTAAGTGGCAAATTAAACGGGCCGATGCACTTCGAGAACCTTATATTTGCACATTTGACTTTGTTGTTGGAAATCCACCATATGTGTCATACTGGGATTTGGAAGTATCAGAGAGAGAATATATTGAAAAAAAATATACTGTCTGCCGATTTGGCACATGGGACTATTCTTATGCGTTCTTACAGGATGGATTAAATCATTTAAATGCCAAAGGAAAAATGGCATATATCGTACCTAATAGCATTTTTAAAACCAAATCTGGTCGGTATATACGAGCACTTCTGTCAAGCAATCTTATAAAAGTGCTTGACTATACAACGACCAGTGTTTTTGGAAAAGCACTGATATCACCGGCTATTCTTGTGATTGACCGCTCAATTCAAGGACAAGAAGTTGTCTATCAGGATTTGTCAAAAAATACAACGATGCTCATAGGTCGTGAAGCACTTGAGGGAGAGTGGCTATTTGGATGTAGAGAACAAGCGTCGGATTTAAGACACAAATTTGGTGAGTATTTTAGGATTGCAACGGGTGTTGCGACTCAACGCAATGATGTTTATGTCCTTTCAAATTGTACTGATGAAGGCCAATATTTAATATGTGATGGCCAGAGAATTGAAAAAAATGCTGTACGAAGGGCAGCAAGTCCTCGTGGAAGGTCAAGGGGGTTGCCGGAGTACATTATTTTTCCCTACTACTATTCTGGCAATGAATTAATGCACTACGATGAAAGAACCTATAAAGAAAAATTTCCTTTCACCTATGCATATCTTGAAGGGAAAAGAAGTACACTGGATGAACGTGATTCGGATAAAAAAGCCCAATGGTTTGAATTTGGTCGTTCTCAAGCCCTCACACATATCAATCAAAATAAAATTCTCATTTCAACGGTTGTTACAGGAAAAATTCATGCGTATCCATTAGAAGCTGACGAGGTTCCATACTCAGGGTTATTTATAACGGTAAAAGAACGACCGGATGGATTGGATTTGGCTGAAGCGATGGCGATTCTGAATAGCCAGAAATTTTTGAAATACCTTGAACCGCGAGGAATAAACGCAAGAGGAAAATCTATCCGAGTTAAAGCTGATACCATAGCGGATTATTGCTGGTAAGTTATCTGTCATAGAGGTGTTTGTATGGCAAAGATGAAATATAAAATGTCTTCTCGTGCAACGATTCTACTTGGTAGAGAAAGTGTGTCACGCGTAGATGGCGCAATTATCGAACTGGTGAAAAATACCTACGATGCAGATGCGGGATTTTGCTGTCTCTGTTTTGATATAGAACATGACCGGATTTATATCTTAGATAATGGCGTAGGAATGACCAAAGAAACGATTGAGAATTGTTGGATGCTCATCGGAACAGATAACAAGAAGGTAGAATATTTATCAACCAAGAATCGTATAAAGTCTGGGGAAAAAGGTATTGGTCGATTTGCGCTTGATAGGCTTGGTAGCAAGTGTAGAATGTACACCAAACATGATAGCGAAGACTTGATTCGATGGGAAACGGATTGGAGTAATTTTGAAAAACCAGGTCAAATCATTGACGATGTAGAAGCGGATTTTTCTTACTGTGCAGGACAACGATTTGAGGATGTTATTCCGGAAGGAATAAAAAATGCAGTGATAAAGGCGGCAGAAGAATCTGATAGGAATCAGTTTTTGCTAAATACGGGTACATTATTTATCATTTCTGGATTACGTGATAAGTGGACAACGAATGAAAAAGAAAAAGTGATAGAAGTGCTGGGATATCTTATTCCTCCGATTGAGCAGCAAAGCTATGTAATCATTACTCAGGATATGTTGGATGCTATTCCTAATAAGATTGATAATGATACAATAGACGATTTTGATTATAAAGTTCATGCACATTTTGACGGAGAAAGGATTGTTGCTACAGTTTTCAGAAATGAGTTTGATTTAAATGTTATGCCTAAAAATCTGTTTAAACAATCGGCTTTTTGTAATGAACCATACCGTATGGAGGATTTTAATAGGAACGCCTTTAAAGTGAATTATGGCGTTGCCGAACTTACAGGAAATGACACTTCCATATTTACAGATAGGTGTAAACAAGTAGGACCCTTTGACTTTCATTTTGTATTTATGAAGTTGTCTAGCAGAGGCGAGGGCCCGTACTATTATAAAGCGGTAAGCAAAAAGCGTAAGACGTGGATGGAAAATCATGGTGGGCTTAAAATATATCGTGATAATTTCCTTGTTCGTCCATATGGTGATCCAACGTCAAAGGCCTTTGATTGGCTCGGCTTGGATGCGCGGAAAGGTATTAATCCTGTCGCTATTTCGGATAAATCAGGACAGTGGCATGTCAGCAATTCACAACTTCAGGGGACGGTTTTAATTTCAAGGGTGTTTAATGACTCGATTTTGGATAAATCGAGTCGAGAGGGAGTTATCGAAAATGAGTATTTCGAAACATTATCATCGCTTTTGATTAGCATTATTTCAATATTTGAAAAGGACAGGGCATATATTGTTCGAAATATTAAGCAGTATAATGATAATCAAAACCAAAGAGAAAAAGCTAAAGAAGAGGCTGCTGACATTGCTAAGACTTTATTAGAAAGAAAGCGTAAACCGGAACAAGCACAGCGGCGAAAAGTGGCAAGTGATGTGGAAAAACTTGCGGAAGCGGTTCAAATTTTTCAGGAAGAACGAGAGGATCTGATTTCTGAAATAAAACTTTTGCGAGCGTTGGCAACGAATGGTTTGATGACAACGACAATGGTGCATGATTTGAAAAGCATTAATGCACTTCTAGTTTCTCGGGTTCGCGGATTTAAACTGGCAATTAGGCAGAATGATGTATCACAAATTCAACGAAATCTTGATGATTTAAAAACAAATGACGAGTTTTTAAAAGCATGGATTACTGTTATAACTACACAAACAAAGAAAGATCGTCGAAAGAGACTGAAGAAAGACATATATAAAACTGTGGCAGAGTCGTTGAAACTTATTAAGCCGATACTTGATCGAAAGATGGTAAAGGTTAACTTTGTAACTGACGGCGGCGAAGCGTACAAAAAAATATTTGCAACAGATTTTGATAGTATTGTTTATAATTTGATAATTAATTCTATTGAGTCTTTTGAAAAAACGACTGTTGTTGAAAGGCTAATAGAAATCAGAGTTGAGACTAGAGAGATGTTGACGATTCATTATTGTGACAATGGTCATGGACTAACAGATGTTTTCAAAAAGAATCCATACAGCATTTTTGAATATGGGACAACGAGCAAGTTCGATACTGACGGAAAGGCAGTAGGAACGGGACTTGGAATGTATATAGTAGCATCCAGTATAAATGAATATAATGGTAAATATGCCATAACGAAAGTAGAGAACGGTTTTGGACTGGATATCGCTATCCCATTATCTGAGGAGGGCCGTTAACAATGAAAAAGTTATATCAGATTGGAATTATTGATGATGATTCATCAAAAATAACACAGATGATTACAATGATTCGGCTTTGCTGTAATGATGAAGACGGACAGCCACGTAAAGAAAAATATGCTAATTATGAACTGATACCGATTGAATTGCCACTTGCTGAAACAATCGATGATATGGTGGAAAGTATTATAGAATCGGGGGTGGATGCTGTAATCATTGACTATAAGCTTTCCTCACAACAATTGGTTTCCTATTCGGGAGTGTCCTTAGCTAAAGCGCTCAATGAGCGGTTATGGAAATTTCCAGTTTTTGTGTTGACAACTTATCAAGATGATTTGTTTGAACATGAATTGTTTGATTCGTATCTTGTGTTTGATTTTGACAGATATATTGAAGATGATGACGAACGTGTTGAATTGAACCTGAAATTAATTGAACAAGTAAAGAAATATCATAGTGAAATGGAAGACTGCCGATTGGAATTAGAAAACTTGTTGCCTAGAGCGGGTGAATCCGCATCTGTTGATGAGCGAATTCTTGAATTGGATTCACAATTAGAAAGAAGTATTTATGGGAAGGCAGCTATTTCTGTTCCAGTAAAGAAGGATTTTGCGGCAGAAAAAATAAACGAATTAATTTCAAAAATCGAGTCATTAATAGAAGGCGAATAAAGAGATGCTTAGAACAAAAAGGCCGGTTAGAAGTTATCATGGAGAAAAATTTCGCACAAATCACACGAATAAAAAGCATTTAGCAGAAGATTTTGGACATCGCTGTGCATATTGTGATGATTCCGACACTTATGGTGGAGGTTACAGGGCTTACCATGTTGAACATTTTGCCCCAAAAGAGAAATTTCCTGAACTTTGTTTTAATTATGATAATTTACTTTATGCTTGTCCGTGGTGTAACCGAGCTAAGTGGGATATATGGCCGAGCATGGACGCCAAAATAAATGTCGTTGGAGAAGAAGGCTTTGTTGACCCTTGTACGGAAGAGTATGATAAGCATTTAAAACGTTGTCCGGATGGTACAATTATATGGATAACACCCCTTGGAAAATATATGTATAAAACGCTTCGACTCTATTTAAAACGTCACGCTATTGTACATAACGTGGATAAACTTAAGCAAAAAATAGATGAGCTTAAGAAAAGTATCGACACTGATAAAAGCTTAGGGTATAACAGTAGCAAAAAAGAAGAAGCATTGCGGCTGGTCACGGAAGATTTTTTTGAATACTTCAATATGTGGGAGCTGGAATCTAAAGAGTGAGCGTGAATCTATAATTACTTTTCTAACGCCGTTTAGGAAATTGATGCTTTATCGTTTTGAAATAGCAAAGGTGAAATCAAGACAAATATATTTTATTTTTAATTTTTTGCTAAAATTAAAAAGCATACAAAACAAATAAAACTCCGGAGTTCTATTAATTGAAGTCAAGAGTTTTTTATGTCTTGTTTTGTGAGTGGAAAGAAGGTACAATAATAACAAGTGACTCACATCTGCGAGGTGATACCATGCTGAACATCTACTTTGGAGATATGCCGGAGGCAGTCTACAATACGTCGGTCTATTTTAACTATACCTACGAGGACGAGTGGCTGACTTCTGACTTTGCCAAAGAAGTCATCAAGAAAATTGATAAGTCCGATGTCAAAGGCCCTCATGCGGTGGAAAGCCCGGTTCTGGGGGTCATCTCGCCGGAAAAATTGTCTGGCGGTACGAAAACGCTGTTGCTGATGGCAAATGACCCGGAAAAGGTATTCAATGCCTCAACTTGCGGTGACAACTGCGCACCCTTCATTCTGAAGCTGGCGAAAAAGAAGGACTTGACCATCAACCTGCGGCATCTCATGGATTTTGGTAAGAAAAAATTCCCGGTGGATGTGAAAGTCCTGAATACCGGTGATGTGGTGCACAGCATGGAAGAACTGATGCCGATTGCATTTCAGTTTGTGTGAGGCGATAGGATGAAGGGAAAACATAAAATCGAAGTCCGAAGCGGACGGGTCGTTTTCACGATCGAACTGGAACGGAACATTACGATTCTGCGAGGGGACAGCGCCACCGGAAAAACAACGCTGGTAGAAATGCTGCAAGCATACGAGACCTATGGCCGACAGAGCGGCGTAACAGTGAGCTGTGATAAGTCGTGCCGGGTACTGTCGGGTGTCAACTGGGAGTTGCAGCTGAATGCGACCCATGACAGCATCGTGTTTGTGGATGAAGGCAGTACCTTTGTTTCGAGTCTGGATTTCGCCCGTGCAATCCAGCATTCGGACAACTACTATGTGCTGGTCACAAGAGAAGATTTGAGCACCCTGCCGTACAGCGTAAACGCAATTCTGGAACTAAAAAAGACCACGAGCCGCTTCAAACGAACCTATAATAAGGCGTACCCGGTCTATGATTCACTGACAGCCAGCAACGTGCAGCTGGAAGGTGTCGAAAAGCTGTTGACAGAAGATGCAAATTCCGGGTATCAGCTATTTACAAAAGTCGGCGAGAAATACGGAATTGTCTGTATCCCTGCGGCAGGCAAAGATAACATCAAACAGAAGATCTTCCCAATGAAATCCGAGAAGGTTCTGGTAATTGCGGATGGTGCGGCGTTTGGCCCGCAGATGAACGACATTTATCGCCTGATGCAGGAGGACAACGCAAAGTTCAGTTTGTACCTGCCGGAATCGCTGGAATGGCTGCTTCTGAAAGCAGATTTGCTCGGACAGCCGGACATTCTTGAAATTCTGGAACATCCGGCAGATTTCATCGAGAGCAGCGAATTCTTCAGCTGGGAGCGGTTCTTTACCAACTTGCTGGAACAGCGAACGAAGGATGTTCCCTATATGCGATATGACAAGGCAAAACTGCCGGAATTCTATTTGCAGGAAGAAAATTTGGAGAAGATCATTGCGGAGATGGGGTAAAACACACTGAAAATTCACAAATAACGTATCATCGTTACTTCAAACGCTCTGCAATTTTGGCACCCGCCCAGGCTGCGATTAAGTCTCCCCGGAAATAAAATCTGGTAGGGTAAAGAAGATAAAAGCTCTTGGCTTCTGTAATGGAGGCCAAGAGCTTTTTGCATCTTGTTTTGTAAGCGGAAAGAGGTTACAATAATAGAAAAGAAAGCGTATATCAGTCGAATAAGGTGGTAGGCCTATGAAGTTTTTCGAAGTGGTTCCCAGTGAACTTTTCTCGCCGTTGGCTTCGCCCAACCGTATTTTATATGCGGATGCACTGGACGTACTGTACGCAGCATACCAAGAAAACTTGAAAATACGGGAAGATGTCTTGTATTCAATGCTGCGCGGCAGGCTGGAGCAGGAACTGGCGGATGCTACGTTTGAAGATGAAGACATTGACGAAGAGGAACTGAGGGATATCTCTGGCCGCGCTCGTTTTTTGATCCGCAAGCTATGTAGTAAGGGGTGGTTTGAGAAGGAACGTGGGGATGATTTTGAAGAGTATATCACGATTCCTAATTACAGCAGCCGCTTGCTGGAATTATTCCACCAACTCCGCGATGATAGCCCGGCTCGTGGATATTCCTATGTGTTCGGAACTTTCTCAGTCTTAAAGACCGCCGACGACAGCAACAATGCTTACGAAAAAATGACGGCGCTTTACAGTGCCTACGATAACACAACGGCACTGATTAGTTTGTTGCAAATGGTCTATCATAACGTAAAGCATTACTTTCAGATGCAGATCGATATGCAGGATGTCAACCAGGTGCTGGCTGCACACTTCAATGACTTCGGACAAAAAGTTGTGGAGGCATACATCCGTCCGCTGAAAATCAAAGACTCAGTGCCGAAGTATCGTGTCCCAATTCAATCTATACTGAGACGGTGGGAAGAAGATGACGCGCTGCTGATGACGATGGCAAATGAAGCATTGCGTGATAAGCGGGGCAAGGCATTGGAAGACTGCCGTGCCGATCTGCTGAGGAAAATTTTCTGGATCGAAGAACGCTATGACAATTTAGAGAAGGACTATCTTGAGGAAATTGATACGCAGGTCCGGCGCTATACCAGGGCAGCAACACAGAAAATTGAGAACCTGACGAACCGAGATCAAAGCGTGCGCGGCAATTTGAATGTTTTGCTGACGGCACTGTCCAGAAACCGCAGGGCGTCTGAGCTGGTGGACCAGATACAACCGGCATTTCAATTGTATGAGCAGTCTTTTTTGTCAGAAAAAAGTCTGTGGTACCGTAAGCGCCCCGAAAAACGGACAAAAACCGCGTCGGTGCTGATACAAGATGATCAGGCACCGAATACGGAAGAACAGGTCAGAGCGGCACAGTTGCTGCAATCGAAATATGGCCGGGCAGCAGTAAATGCTTACGTGCAGGGATGGCTGGGAGACGCTGACATTTGTTGCTCGGAGGAGCTCTCGCTTGAAGAGGACAAGGATTATATCATGAGTTTGCTGGCAATCCTTGGAAGCAAGGATGCATCTGCCGGTTATGTGGTCCAGGAACTCGATGGCATTTTTTGCAAAAATGGCTATTCAATCCCGCAAATGCAGATCCGGAGGAAGGAGAAGAAGCCGTGAATTTTGATTTTGTTACCAATGCAACGGCAAAAGAACTGGAACAATTCAAATCTGTCTGCAATCAGCTGCTCAGCCGCACATACATTGTGCGAACCATCTACCAGCCGGGAAAAGGCAGGGTGGATAACCCAGACTATCTTTTTCTATCACGGCACTATGAGGCTGTACAGGAATACCTGAGCCTGCTGGACTGGGATTTGCGCAGGGATGAACTGAACGGATATTTTTATGTGTTGAACACAGACGAGGCTAATCGTTGCAACCTCAATAAAAAAGAAACGGCGATTTTGCTGGCATTACGGCTGATTTACGAAGAAAATATGGAGCGTTTGGGTTTGGAGCAGGATGCCGTGTGTACTGTGCGGGATGTGCTGGAAAAAGTGGTGACCGACTATCCCGTTTTTCCGGCTAAGCCGAATATGGAAGAGGTCAAACGCGCGTTTACGGTACTGGAAAACCATTCTGTGATTCAAAGACTGGAAGGAAAATTCAACCAGGGCAGCTGCAGGATCGCAATATTGCCCACCATTCTCTCTGCGGTCTCCAGCGAAAAGCTGAACTTGGTGGTGTCTGTTTTGAAAAAGGAGGAAACAGATGAAGAAGCTGAAGAAGATCCTGCTGATCAACTGGCTCTATTTTAGTAAGGAACTGATTGAAGTGGGCGACATCAATTTCCTGACCGGCAAGAACGGCGCCGGAAAGTCAACGGTCATCGATGCACTGCAGATCGTACTGCTGGGCGAGACAAATTCCCGCAATTTTAATCAGGCAGCCAACGAAAAATCGCAGCGCACATTGGAAGGCTATCTGCGCGCCGACATGGATGATAACAGCCCGTATTCCCGCCGCGGTAAGGACTTTTCTACCTATATTGTCTGCGAATTTCAGGATGAGATGGAGGGCAGCAGCTTTGTGACGGGCGTTACCTTTGACTGCCGCAGCGATGGAAGTTACCGTGATACATTCTTTATTTACACGGGGACACTGCCGGAAAATTGTTTTATTGAGCAGGGCGAGGCAATGGAGACTTCTGCACTTCGCCGTTTTTTGAAGCAGAACTATGCACGGGCAGAATTTTACGATACTCAAAAAGAGTATCGCCACAACATGCTTGCAAAGTGGAACGTCCACAACGAGCAGGTCTTACGGATGATGAAGAAGGCTGTTTCGTTCCGGCCAATTGTGGATATCCAAAAATTTATTACGGAGAACATCTGCGATATTCCGGATAAACCCAATATTGAGCTGATGCAGCAAAACATCCGGGATTATAAACGGCACGAATTGCTGGCGCAGCGTCAGCAGGAAAAGCTGGATGCGCTGCAGCAAATCAGCAGGCTGTATCAGGAGATGAACCAAGCCATAGACCGCTGCCAGATCCAGAAGTTTCTGGTACGGTGGGCCGAAAAAGAAGCTGCGCAGACAGAGATCGACCAGAGGGAATTGGAACGAACTGAATGCAAGGAGAACCTTGCAAATGTGAATGAGCAACGGGAGGAGCTTGAGCGGCAGATCGAACAGAAAGAAACGCGCCGCAGTGAGCTGGAGCTGGCCTACAGGCAGAGCAACGTTTTCCAGGAGGAAGAGCGTCTGCTCAACACGGAAAAGGCTCTGAGAGATGAGCAGAAAAAGCTGGAACAGGGTCTGCAAAATCTTGAAGTGGAGATTGAGCGGGAAGCACGGCATTTGCAGAGATTCTGTGGGGAGATACAAGAACTGGAACCGGAAGAACTTCTCATACCGGTGCAGGAAGCGGCGAACACGGCGCAGAAAGCATATGCTGTATTTACTGGTGACGAGAAGGGATTGTTTGCCCGGCCTGTGGAATTGTTTGAAACGGGGCAGCAGGCAGTGGCCGAATTGTCGGATGCTGTCCGCAGTGCGGCTCATAAAACAGAGGATCGTATTGCAGAGCTGAAGAAGCAAGCCGACCAGAAAAGTGCGGTGCTTGCAAATCTGCGCAGGAACATAAAAGATTATCCCCATGGACTTCTGCTGTTCAAAGACCGGCTGGAAAAGGATCTGGCGGATAAAACGGGGCATGCGGTTCCTGTTTATATTCTGGCTGATGTGCTGGAAATGGCAGATGAGCGCTGGCGTGGAGCGGTAGAAGGCTACTTAAATAACCAGAAATATTATCTGCTGGTGGAGCCGGGACGTTATCAGGATGCACTTAACATTTACGACCGGCTGAAGCAGGAAGCAGAGTACCGTGCGTTTGGTCTGGTAGATATCGGAAAACTGCGAGAAAAAGAAACACTTCGACCGCTGCCCGGCAGTCTGGCGGAAAAGGTGGAGACAGAAAACAAGCTGGCACGCAGCTATGTGGACTATCTTCTGGGTCGGGTGATATGCTGCGACACGGCAGAACAGTTGCGCTGCTATAAGACGGCAATTACGGCAGAGGGAATGCTGTATCAGGGCTATGTGGCCCGCGCACTTCGGAAGGGTTGGATGGAAGACGCCTTCATCGGGCGGCGTGCGGTGCAGCTCCGCATCGACCATCTGGAAAAGGAACTGGCCTGTCTGCAGGAAGAGCTGCGGCATTGGCAGCCGCTCCAGAAGCAGCTGACCGGCCTGCAGGAGCCGCTTTTTACCCAAAGATTTGTCCGAATCGATGTGGCGCAAAAGCAGGAGGACTACCAGCGCGTCCAGACGATCATCAAGGAAATCGCAGAAGTCAAAAATCAGCTTTCCCAGTTGAATCTGTTCTGGTTGGATGAGCAGCGACGCATCATTGAACAGTTGAAAGAAGAGATCCTTGCATTCAATAAGGAAAAAGATGCGAAAAATGTGCAAAAAGGGAAGTTGGAAGACCGCATCCATCAGCTGGAATATGAGATCTTGCCGGAAAAATACCAACGGTATGAGGCCATCGAAGATGTTTTGAACGAGGAGTTCACGAAGGAATACCGAGAAACCATCGGCGTTCCCCGCTATCGGCAGGAGCTTGTCCGCTTGAAAAAGGCAGATGTCATCCGCAAAAACTTTGGCGACAGTTTGGCGCAGAGCACAAAGGCGATGGACGGGGCTCAGAAGAAACTGTTTGCAGCACGCAGAGAATATGCAGAACGGTTCAAACCCTGTGCATTCCAGATCGAGGTGATGGATAACACCGAATACGAGGAAGAACGGCGTACTCTGCAGGAAAGCGAGCTGCCCCGATACAAAGAAAAAATTCGGGCGGCACGGGAAAGCGCAATGGAGCAATTCCAGAACGATTTCCTTGCCAAACTGAAATCCAGCATCGACCAGGTGCAAGAACAGGTGCACAATCTGAACAAGGCCCTGCGCCAGGCACAATTTGGCACAGACAAGTACCAATTCCGTGTAGGGCCAAACCCGGATTATCTGGATTACTATAACATGATCACGGCAGATGAACTGATGGAAGGCGAATCCGGTCTATTCGCACTGCCCTTTCAGCAAAAATACGGCCCATTGATCGAAAAACTGTTCAGCCAGATCACAATGGCAGACGATACGCAGCTCAATGCCCGCAAACAGAGCGAACTGCAGGAGAATATCGTCCGCTATACAGACTTCCGGACGTATCTGAAGTTTGATTTGGAAACGACCGATCAGAACGGTTCCAAGCAGCTGCTTTCTCAAACACTGAATATGAAGTCTGGTGGCGAAACACAAACGCCATTCTATATTGCGGTGCTGGCCTCGTTTGCCCAGCTGTACCGCGTCAACGATGCTACCCGTTTTGGTAATACGGTGCGTCTGGTGGTGTTCGATGAAGCTTTCAATAAAATGGATAGTGACCGGATCACGGAGAGTGTACTCCTTCTCCGAAAGATGGGGCTGCAGGCGATCATCTGTACGCCGCCGGATAAGGTCTCGGACATTATGCCCATTGCAGACCGTACATTATTAGTGGACAAATCCGGATACCGGATGCACATCATTCCATTTGGAAAGGAGATGCAGAATGAAGGAAGCACAGGTGATCCTGAATCGTCTGCTGGATAAGTTTGAAAACAGTAAGCATCTTTCTGAACCCAACACATCCAGACGTCGGGTAATGCTGCGCATTGATAAAAGGGAGTTGCCGGAGTATCAATACGAAGATGCGGTGGTTCGGGATGCTTACAATATTGCAGCGCGGGAGCTGGAGCAGCAGGCTTTGGTGCGTCTGGAATGGGCGAGAAAGCAGAGCGTTCTCTCCTGCATTGTGCTGGATCTGGAACGGGTCGCACAGTGCTATGAATGCGCCGACAGAGTGCATCCGCGAAAAAAGGCAGAAGAGGTTGCAAACATCATCATGCAGAAGCTGGCAGACAATCCCGTTCCATGGATCGCGGCATGGAGGAATGCTGTATGTGCTCAGGTGCGGAACAGCATGAAAGTGCCAACGTATTGCAGGGAAAACGACGGTCTGCTGCAGGAGCTTTTGCTCACGTTTCAACGGTATGCGGAGCTGTCCGGCAGTGTGACGATGCGTGCATTCAGCAGCCAGTGTTTTCACGATACCAAGTATTTTGAGCGAAATGTACGGGAGCTGTTTCTTACCATTGCACGAAAGTACAATACCCAACTGGCGGCGGCCTGTACAGAAGCGGAACTTGGTGAGCGGGATCAGCTTGCATTTCTGGGAATCTATGCCCGCCCGGAGCTTTACGAACTCTCGGGCGATTGCGCAATCTGCTTGAAGAAGGGAGAACTACAGCTCAGCGCAGCAGAACCTTATGGATTGGCTTTGCCCAGTACACTTGTGTCAGAGATTGTGGACATTGAACTGAAAAACATCTGCTGCATTACCTTTATCGAAAATAAAACGAACTATGATGAATATTTGCTGGCGGAAAAACAGCCGGAAGAACTTGTTGTTTATCACGGCGGCTTTCTGAGCCCGCGGAAGAAAAAACTTTTTGAAAAACTGGCTGCTGCGGCAGGGGAAACCATGCAAATTCGATTCTGGACAGATATTGATCTGGGCGGTTTTTGCATGTTTGAAAACCTGCAAACGGTGTTCCCACAGCTTGAACCCATGCGTATGGAAGGGCGCTTTGTGGAACAGTACCACAAAAATGGCCTGAAGCGGCCGGAGCAGTATCTGAAGAAGCTGAAGGAAGAGCGGAATGCGGGAAGACATACGCTGTTTGTTGATGCAATTGATAAGATTTTGCAATATGGGGTCACAATCGAACAAGAAACATTTCTGGAGTAGAATTCATGTGAAGATAAAAACGTACTATCATTCTTCCCAAATGCCCTGAATTTTGGCACTTGCTCAGGCTGCTATTAAAAATCCCCGCAAGCGATTGCGTGAGAGAGTACACATAAAACTTCATAAGTATAATAAACCCGCCCCGGTTTCCGTAACAGGAAGCCGGGGCGGGTTTTATATCGTGGATTATCAATGAATTGATTCCCAATTACGTATCATCCGTCTCAGACAGAGATCTCTTAATGTCGCACTCAATTTTTGCAAGTGGAAGTTGAATCATTGATATGTTCTTGAAGTTGATCAGAGCCTCGACTTCATCGCAGGCCTCAATCGTTACAATGCTATTATCAAGTAATTCGCCCATTTCATAAATTTGCTGCACAGCAGTGGCTAAAGAGTCCGAGACATCATAAGACAAAGAGAGGCGCTGAATTCGACCATTCGAGAATATAATAGTGGCGGTGTTCAGTTTAGAAGCGAACGCTTCAGAATCGATTTTACAAATATCAATAATGTGGTCGATAGCCCCTACCAGTGATGCGGAAAGATCGTAGTGGGAAGGAGTGCCTCCGACGTCTTTGTATGTCATATAATCATCAAACGCTTCATACACAACTGCCGGAATTTCGCCCTCACTTACAGTACTGTCCCAATCCATGTCAACAGGAGAGTCGCAGGCCTCATCAAGAAGCACCAGCTCTTCAATTTTATCGCAGTTGATCAGCAAAAGAGAGTTGTCCATACAAGGAATGGCCATATATTTTTCAGTGCTATTTTTATAAACTAGCTGCCGGGTATAGGACGTTATCGGAAACCACAAATATTTTGGCTGACCTTGGACTAAGATGCCTAAGTGTCCCCAAAATCCACCGGGAGACTGGATTGTTGTTGGATCGTTTTTGACAAAGTAATCCATGCTGCTTACCGGAGTTTGAAAATAACCGTCGCCCAGTACACCAGTTACACCGGTTCCAAGGCAATAGGCGACATCTCGCAGTTCTGCGAGGGGGACATCTTCGCCAGCTTCAATTTTTTGCAGTTCATCAATGGAAAGTCCACATCGTTGGCTCAATTGTTGAAGATCGAGGCGGAGTGCATCACGCAACGTTTTAGAGTCAGTGAAAGGGTTGGCGATGCCACCCATCAGTTCACTGGGCGTGAGGGAAAGAAATGCAAGCAGCTTTGAAATGTGCTTTTCAAAATTGGTTTTGTTGGTTACTTCGCCATTTAAGAGCTTATCAAGTGTTGGGCGAGAGATACCTGCACCAGTGCATACATTGCTTTTGGTATATTTGTGACTGCCAATGATTTGGTTTAGCTTGCATCCTACCACATCACGGGAATTAAACAAATCATTCATGTCATACATGGCTATCGCCTCCTTTAATGCAAGTATACGTCGATTTTCCAAATTTGTCAATATTTACTTTACATATTTACACAAAAATATTTAAAAAGAAGTGGGGGCGATGACTGGTTGAAAATTTAAGAGCGACTGAGTATAATAAGACTATAAAATGCTTTATTCAGGAAAAGAGGTCTGTATGGCAAAGTTTGTACCATTTATTATAAAAACAGACGACAGTCAGAATATCAGTGTGAAAATCGTGCGCATGAAAAAGTCTGATGCGGTACAGACTGAAAAAGAACCCGTCTGGCAAACAAGCTGGTTGTCAGATTATATTCAGGATGATGCCTTTGAAAAGTATGCCTTAAAGACGAGTAATGGCGAATTGGTTGCGCTGGCTGCATACGAAATATTGGAGAATGACGTGATGGTTCATATTACCTACATTGAGAGCCAGCCGGAAAGCAATCCGACAATTGTCGGGCATTCTAAAAAGTATCAGGGCATTGGCCGGGTGTTGATTGCGTACGGAATCAAGCTGTCGATTGACCATGAATGCGGCGGGACGGTCACGTTCGAGGCAAAGGTTCCGGAGTTGGCAGAGCATTATGTCCGGGACTATGGAGCTTGTCCATTGCCGAGTTTTGGCGGTGCACCGCGTTATGAACTTTCTGGTGAGGCGGCAATGAACATCTTTGTAACTTACTTGAAATGAGGTGTGTTTGATGAGTGCAAAAGAATATTTTCAGCGTGATGCAGAGCGAGAGATATTTTATCGCACATTTTATCAAATTTGCAGACGCTTTAATGTCACATGGTCAACAGCAACGCCGGAAGTCCGAGCTTTTATTGAGGAAGTTACCCGTGTGACTTATGAACGGGAAAAAGCAAAGCGTAACGGAGTTTCTCTTAGTACAGTGAAGCCGTTCTTTGGAGATACAGCGTGTTAAAGAAACGGCAAATCACTGTTGCGAACGCTCTGTAATTTTGGCACCTGCTCAGGCTGCTATCAAGAACCCCCGCAAGTAATTGCGTGAGCGCTTGAAAAAGCACAAATAAAGCAAACGAACCGCCCCGGTTTCCGCAATGGAAGCCGGGGCGGTTTTTGCATTGTAACTTGCAGGGAAAAGTGGAAATAGCAGAAAACATCCTTTTTCTGTACGGAAGGACAAGCTGACTGTCCAACAGGATCGTTATAATAGACAGACAAAAGAACGTCAACACCGTCAAAGGAGAGTGCACAATGAAAAAACTATGGATGTTTCTGCTGGGCGCGGCATTTGCTGCCGAGTTGTTTCTGGTCGTCTGTATGGCAAGCAGAAGTGCATCGCCGCAGCAGGTAATGTATACGTTTAAAGATGATGTATGGGATGTGATCTACCGGCTGAACCGCAGATGGAATTTGTGAGAAAAGCACTTAGCTTTTTGGAGGATGGACAGACAAGCTGTCCATCTTTTTTTGTATACTGGAGTTGTGCAAAAGAGACAAAAATTTTTTTGTAATTCTGTAAAACGACAAAAATTCACACAAAGAATTGCGACTGCTGTTGCACTATGTTACAATGGGCTGAAAAGGAGAATGAACTGTGCGTAATAGTAGATTAGACCGTATACTCTATATCCAGCAGGTGCTGGTACAGGGCGGTGTGCTGAACAAGCAGCAGACGGCTGACCGCTTTGGTGTTAGCGAAAAAACCATTCAGCGCGACCTTGATACCCTGCGCAGCTATTTTGCAGACAGCGAGCCGCGCCGGGAGATTTTGTATAACGCCGCAAAGGGCGGCTATCTGCTGGATGACACGCTCTCGCGCTTTCTCACCAGCAGCGAGATTCTGGCGGTGTGCAAGATCTTGCTGGAAAGCCGCTCCATGGTCAAAGAGGAGATGTTCCCCATTCTGGACAAGCTGGTGCGGGTGTGCACCCCGCTGGACAGGCTGAATCAGGTCAAAGACCTTATCAGCAACGAGCGCTTCCATTACGTTGAGCCGCAGCATGGCCGGAAGTTTATCGAGAGCCTGTGGGAAATAGGTACGGCAGTAGAAAATCACAATGTTATGGAAATTACCTACTGCCGCACCCATGACGGCGAGACCCGTGTGCGCACTATTGAGCCGGTGGGCATCCTGTTCAGCGAGTATTATTTCTATCTGGCGGCGTTCATCGAGGGTATCGACAAGGATAAGCATTTCCAGAACCCGCAGGATAACTCCCCCACCATCTACCGCATTGACCGCATCCGAAGCCATAAGACCCTCGACCGGCATTTTGCCCAGCGGTATGCTGACCGCTTTCAGGAGGGCGAGATGCGCAAGCGCATCCAGTTTATGTATGGCGGCGAGTTACAGACGATTCGGTTCGAGTACACCGGTCCAAGTTTGGAATCCGTTCTCGACCGTCTGCCCACTGCAAAGGTTTTGCAGGTAACGGAAAAGGGCTGGATCGTGGAAGCCGAGGTGTTTGGCACGGGCATCCAGATGTGGATAAGAAGTCAGGGAGATTATGTGAAGGTGATCGGTTGAGCGGACAGAAAACAAATGTGCAGTAGTTGCACAGCGATAATAAAATACTTTGTAATACAGGAGGAAACTTTATGCAGGCAGAAAATGCAAAACACGCAGCAGAAATGTTAAAGCGCTCCGGGGAGCTTGCCGGAACGGCAGCGGAAATGCTGGCAGGCGGTGCCGCCGGGGAAGCGGTGCAGCAGCTGCTGGAGCAAGCTCAAAACCTTGCCAGCAGTGCACTGGAGCTTCTGGGGCAGTATACCGCGCAGAAAACGCCCCGCAAGCCTTCGCTTTTGCGTAAGGCGGCGGGTGCGGCGATCCTGACAGGGACTGCGCTGTACCTTGTGCCGGAATGGCGGCGGACCGTGGAGGACGCAGTAAAAGTAGTTGCAGACACAGTGCGAGATGTGAAATAAATAGAACGGAGGAAGTAAAATGAGTGCCCAGAAACCGATGATCAGCCCCTATGAGGTGAATGAACTTACGAAGCACTGCCTGAAGATCCTGACCTATACGGATGAACTGCGGGACGATACAGCACTGAAACAGGCTTATGAGAAAGCTAAGGAGTTGGAAAACTCCATTCGGAAGCTGAAGATCGCCTCTCTGATGGAGAACAAAACGCTGATTTGCGTTGCGGGTATGCAGGGCGCGGGCAAGACTACCCTGATGAAGAACTTTTACGGCCTGAAGGGCGATGCGCTGAGCATCGAGCTGGGCCGCGGCGAGCGCATCCCTGTGCTGATCACGGAGACGGATGTAACGGCGCCGGTCATGAATGCGATCCGCGTCCAGAAGAACGAGGCGGGAGAGTATGTAGCTGTGGAGTGCAGGATGGAGGCAAACGAGTTCGCCCACGCCTCCAAGGGCGAGGACAACAGCATCCTGTATCTGGAGATGTTCGTGCCCTACCGCCATACAAATAATTCGGCGGTTTCCTTTATGCTGCTGCCCGGCTTTGAAAAAAATAACGACTACTGGCGGGAGCTGATCAACTTTGCGGTCAACTCCTCGGATGCAGCGGTCTTTGCGTTCGACGAGTCCCGTTTCTCGCAGGGGGATAACTTTGAGCAGCTGAAAAAGCTGACGGAGCGGTTCGGCAACAATATCATTTACGCCATTACCCAGTCGGATGCCAGCAAGGACGACAACGAGGAGGTGCGGCAGTCCTGCATCAAGGCGCTGGAGATCCCACAGGCAAATGCGGACCGCGTGGTCTGTACCGGACAGTATGATGATGAAAAAAAGAACGAGGCATGGATCGAAAAACTGAAAAATGCCATTGAGCGGTACGCCAGCACTACGGATCAGTCTGCCCGCGATAATGCCCGCTACCTGCATGATGAAGTGGAGCATATCAAGAATGTTCTGTATTCCATCAAGGAAGTGCTGAAAAGCGACGACAGCGCAGCCGTTGCAGACTACAAGGATAACACCATCCTGAATTATTTTGACAGAGCACTTGCAAAAAAGCGCAAAGAATATGAAGAGGTGCTGGAAGAAGAGTTTGCGAAGGGTACCGGTGAGAGCAAGCGGCAGATGGAGAACATTCTGAACAGCAACAAGGAAAAGGGACGAAGCCTTATCTCGATGATCTTCACCAGAGGAAACAGCATCAAAGACGTTCAGGTGGCACGCAAGAATGTGATACGCTCGTTACAGGCGCAGGACGGCGCATCGGATCAGCCGGAATATCTGCCGGACCGTTATATGCTGAGCGCGCTGACCACCACGATGCAGGCGCTGGATACTCCGCAGGGCAAAACTGACCTGCAGCGGCTGCTTGAGAGTGAGAACAAGGAAAGTAAAAAAGCGCTGAAGGCAGGGGGCGAAAAGAGCCTTCAGCTGACGAATGATGTCTGTGCACTGGTCAGCCAGCAGCCCCCAAAGGACTACGAGATCCAAACCCAAAACACCAGAAGGCTGATGAGCGCGCTGGTGGATATTGCCGTCTATTATTATGGCGTGCTGAGCAGCGATGATCTGGCAATGGTGTGCAGTACGGAAGGAAGACAGGTGGAGGGCTACACGCCCAGCGAAAGCAAACTGGAAATGGACCATATCCAGAATGGTGCACAAGAGGCATGGAAGCTCTTTGTGGATCTCGGAACAACGGCAGCAGGCGTTAAGGATATGGCAGATGCCTCCAAGCGCACCGGTATAGATAAGCTGTTCCGCCGTCTCACCAAAATGAACAGCTCCTCTATGGGGAAATTCGCCGTTGGTCTGGGCAGCATGGCAGGCATGGATCTGCTGGGCGATGCGACCATCAACATGATCCCGCAGATCGCAGCCTCCTTTGGCGTTTCGGTACCGGTAGTGGGTGCTGTAGCTATGGCGCTGATCGCGGGCGGCAGCGGGATTGCAGCCCTGCGGGATCTTTCCGGGGTGCAGTGCGAGAATCTGAGAAGGGCGAACACCGCAATCGACTCGATCTATACGGCGCTGAAGGAGGAGGAGCTGAAGCGCTTCGACAAGCAGATGGCAAGGCTGCGGGACACCATCCAAAATAACCTCGAGGATCAGAACGGCGATGTGAAAAAGCCTATGAAAGCGTATAACGCCAAGACGCAGGTGGATGCTGCTTTGGAACTGCTGCAAACGATCTCGGTCAGATCCAGAGAGGCGCTTTATGCGATGTGAGGAACTTTTTAAGGAAAGAAACTTTTGGCAGAAGAACGCATTTGACCGGATAAAGGCCAGCTTGCTGACGGCGCGGGACAACGCGTTTTTGCAATACGATGGGATGCAGGAAAGCTATCTGGTCGTTGTTTACGGCCCCTCCCAGATCGGCAAGACCAGCCTGATCCTGAAACTGATCGGGATACGGGATGACAACGATTGTTTCCAGAAGGTCAGCCAGACCTTGCGCACCAAGGAGATCACGCGGGGCAACTCGTCTACCTCTACTGCCATCCTCTACGCCCGCTCCGATACAGAGCAGTATGCGCTTGCGGTGGAGGATGAGCCGGGCAAAGTTTCGGAAAAGCTCTTTTTCAGCGATGAAAAAGAGCTGGAGACAAAGCTTATAGAGGTGCGCAGCCGGGTGGTAAAAAACAGAGAATCCGCGCGCAGTGTCCTGCATATTGATATCCCGCGGAAGTTTTTTACGGCGAAAACTGCGGCAGAAAATCTATATGTGATGGATCTGCCCGGCGTTGGCAGCAAAACGGAGGGCGAGGCCGCTCATGTGCAAAAGTTGATGCGCAGGTATCTGCCGGTTGCACAGGTGTGCCTTGTGGTATGTACGGCAAATACCATCCAGTCGCTGGAGGTGCAGGACGGTCTGGAACCGTACTGGCGGGACAAGCCGGGGCAGTACATCGTGGCGGCGACCAAGGCGTTCTCGCTGGGAACAGTCAAGGATTACTTTAAAAAGCCGCGTCAGCAACGCGAAAAAAGTTTTTATGACTTTGTAATGGAAACGTATAAAACCGAAACCGGAAAATATCTGGGCGAGACCAGCAAGGTGAAGGTGTTTCCCGTAGAGCTGGCGGACTCGTTCCAAAAGCTGTGCGAAAGTCTGGAGGAAGAAGACCGGAAGGAGATGACCGAAACCCGGGACCGTATCCTTCAGGAACTGCGGCAAAGCATCCAACAGCGGGAGGGACAGCGCTTTCAGGCAGCGCTTCAGCGGTTGCAAGGGGAACTGAAGATCGCCGAGAAAAGCAGGCTGGCAGAGAGCGACGGGCAGCTTGATAAAAAGGAAAAGGAGATCGAGGCCGAGGAGAATATCATAAAGCAAAGCGAGGATTTTATAAAAAGTGAGACCAACGGAGATAAGCAGACAGAACGGGAGGAACGTCTGCGGAAGATCAAAGGGCTGCAAGCGGCAAAGGATATGCTTACGGGCTGTGCAGACTGGTTTGAGATTCGCTATAAGCCGGCACTGAATGAGAAGATCGATGCACTGATCGAGCGGGAGGATCTGTTCCGCACCTCCGGCGGCGGCCGCTATCTTGTGGACCGTGTCAGTGCGCTCAGGCAGAATGACTCAGACCGGAAGGTGTTTGCGGCGCTCCTTGATTACCTACGCGAGAAAGTGTCCGGGGATGAAGGCTATCTGGATCAATATGTCAAGATACTGAAGGATGCCGGGATGACGGTTTCCTACAATAAAGACGCGCTTTGGCTAAAGCTGGAGCAGGACATCAACGAGGACTTTTATCAGGAGTACTACCCAAAACAGTCGCTGTTCCACAGAGAAAAGGTCTGGCTTGAGGATGTGCAGAAGCTGAACGGCGAGATCGTGGAAAAGGTGGCAAAGGAACTGCTGAAATACGAAACAAAATGGCTTGGCGAGCTTGAAGAGGAGCTCCGCAGGGAAGAGGAGCTGGAACGCCAGAGCCAGCAGCTGCTGGCAGGAAAAAGGAAAAAAGCCGATGATGCAAAAGCCCGGAAAAGCACCTTAGAGGCGCAGAAGGCTGTGCTGGAAAAAGCCCGGGAACACATTGTTGAGGAGATCCGGCAGGACAGAGAAAATCTGGAGGATTACCGCCGGATAGCCAAAGAAGCGTACACAGAGCAGTATGCCGGGATCGTGCGACGTATCCGTCAGACCCCGGGTGTTGCCGAAAAGACCAAGCTGATCCTGCTGCTGGGAATGCTGGAGGAAGATTATAAGGCTGCGATTGGAGGATGTCAGGATGAAATCAGTGCTGGAAAAACCTGAAGTGGAGCTGGATCAGGGATCCGTGGAGCAGGTCAGAAAACTGTTCAATGATTATGTGGTCGACCCGCTGGGCAAAGAGCTGAAGGAAGCTGAATCGAAGATCAAATCCGATGAAGAAACACAAATAGATACGCTCAAGAATGACCTTAAACCCAAACTTGACGGCACAAATGGCAGGTTGAATGATGTGCTTTGGGCGCTTGGAAATCCCAAAGACAAATTGGATACTCTGCCCAATAAATTGAATGACCTTGGGGAGGAACTTGAGAATGATCTTGAGGACAAGCTCACCGACCAGAACGAAACGCTGGAAAACAGCCTGATAGGCCATTTGGGAACGCTTCAGGATGCCCTGTGCGGGAGCCTTGCGGAAAACACCGCCCAACTTACGGAGCAAAGTGATGCCGACCAAAAGATTGTGCTGGAAAGAGTTGCAACGCTGGAGCAGCAGCTGCTCACAGCGGTGGGTAACAGCAGCACCCAGATGACGGAGTACCACGCTGGCATACAGGAAACACTCACCGCCCAGAGCGAAACGCTGGAAAGCAGCCTGACGAGCCATCTGGGAACGCTTCAGAATGACCTGTGCGGGAGCCTTGCGGAAAACACTGCCCTGCTTACGCAGCAGAGCAATGCCGACCAAAAGATTGTGCTGAAAAGAGTTGCAGCGCTGGAGCAGCAGCTGCTCACAGCACTTGGCAACAGCAGCACCCAGATGACGGAGTACCACGCTGGCATACAGGAAACACTCACCGCCCAGAGCGAAACGCTGGAAAGCAGCCTGACGAGCCATCTGGGAACGCTTCAGAATGACCTGTGCGGGAGCCTTGCGGAAAACACTGCCCTGCTTACGCAGCAGAGCAATGCCGACCAAAAGATTGTGCTGAAAAGAGTTGCAGCGCTGGAGCAGCAGCTGCTCACAGCACTTGGCAACAGCAGCACCCAGATGACGGAGTACCACGCTGGCATACAGGAAACACTCACCGCCCAGAGCGAAACGCTGGAAAGCAGCCTGACGAGCCATCTGGGAACGCTCAAGAATGACCTGTGCGGCAGCCTTGCGGAAAACGCTGCCCAGCTTACAAGGCAGAATGATGCCGACCAAAAGGCTGTGCTGGAAAGAGTTGCATCGCTGGAGCAGCAGCTGCTTACAGCACTGGGCGACAGCGACACCCAGATGACGGAGTACCGCGATGATGCAAAGGCAGAGCTGGCAGAATACCAAAAGACGCAGCAGCAGTTCGCAGTGCAGAAATACAAGCTGCTGCTGGGCACCTCGCTGGCGTTTGGTATCGTGAATTTTCTGGGCATCGCGCTCCTTCTGTACCTCAACTTTATGCCTTGAGCATCTGCTGATGCGTTTTTTGACAATACTTTATCGGTCTACTGCACTTTCAAGTTATTACAATCCCGGTCGATTGCACATATAATACAAGTATCACTTCACAAAACGGAGGGGACTTGTATTATGGTGGACTACGCCGACATCGGAAAACGCATCCGTGCCTGCCGCCTTGCAAAGGGCATGACGCAGGAGCAGCTGGCCAATGAGGTCGGCGTGGTGGTTACGCACATCAGCCATATCGAGACGGGCAACTCGGTGCCCAGCCTGAAAACGCTGATCGACATCATCAACGCACTGGACTGCTCGGCAGATGAACTGCTGTGCATCGAGATCAAAAAAGCAAAGCCGGTGTTTGACAGCTGGATGACCGAACAGCTTGCGGATTGCTCTGCCGACGAGGCAAAGATCATCAAAGAAACAGTGGTCAGCCTGAAAAAGTCGCTCCGAAAAGTGTACGGAAAATCCTCTAAATACAGATATGACTAAAACTTCAAAAAGGTATTGAGCGCCTGAAAAAGCACCCATAAAGCAAATGAATCGCCCCGGTTTCCGCAGCAGGAAGCCGGGGCGGTTTTTGTATGCAGGGACGAGGGCAAGGGCGGTTCTTCCGACTTTGCGCTTTCTTGCTTTTCACGGAAAAAAGCGCAAACAAAAAGCAGGCAGTGTCGTGGAAAGGAGGAGGAAAGCGACACTGCCTGCTGTATAGGAACCCCTGAACATTGCGGCTTGGTCAGGAGGGATTTGGTAGTCTGTCCGCCGTTCTGGCTATTGCCTCGCATAGAAACGGGAGACAGTTTTTTATGGGCCTGCTGTGCGCCGCTGCTGCGGCCGCACCCGCAGGAAAATGTGCCTGCATGGGCTGTGGGAGAACCTTTCGGAGGTTATGGGGGATGTCCGTTCCGTTCTCCCTGAGTGCACCCTTATTATGCCAGACAATCGTGGCAATTTTTTGTGGTAATTTTGAACAGTTTGCAAATAAACGCCCTGCCCATAAAAAAAGACTGCTGAAAAGTCCGCACTCTTCAGCAGTCCGAATCTGTCATTTTTTTGCGTTACACCCCAAAGAACTCCTTGGCGATGTCGGCACTGCGCTTGGCGTCCTTGGCGTACCAGTCCGCGCCGATCTTTTCGGCGTATTCCGGGGTCAGCACGGCACCGCCCACCATGATCTTGCAGTCCAGCTGCGCGGCGTGCAGGGCGGCGATGGTCTCCTCCATGCTTTTCAGGGTGGTGGTCATCAGCGCCGAAAGGCCTACCAGATGCACGCCCTTTTCCCGCACCGTGTCCACCACCGTCTCCACCGGCACATCCCGGCCAAGGTCCAGCACCTCAAAGCCGTAGTTTTCCAGAATGACCCGGACGATGTTCTTGCCGATGTCGTGCACGTCGCCCTTGACGGTGGCAAGGACGATGCGTCCCTTGCTGGCGCTGCCCTCACCCTTTTGGGCAATGGCGGTCTTGATCTCCTCGAAGGCGCTCTGGGCGGCGCTGGCGGCCTGCAGCAGCTGCGGGAGGAACAGAGTGCCTTTTTCGTACTTGCCGCCCACGATGTCCAAAGCGGGGATCAACGCTTCGTCCACCACCTCCAGCGGCTGCTTTTCTGCCAGCAGGGCGCGGGTATGGGCGGCGGCGTCACCTTTCAAGCCCTTTTCCACCGCTTTCATCAGGGCGGCGTAGGGGCCGGTAAGCTCTGCTTCGGCAGCATTGGCGGCAGGCGCGGCCTTTGCAGCCTGTGCCAGCGCGGTGCTGGCGGGCACACGGTCGGCAAAGCGCTCAATGTATTTTGTGCTCTGCTTGTCCCGGTTGGTCAGCACGTTGTAGGCATACACCGCCGCCATCATCTCTTCGCTGGAGGGGTTCATGATGGCAAGGTCCAGCCCGGCGTACATGGCCATGGTCAGGAAGGTGGTGTTCAGGTAGGTGCGGCAGGGCAGACCAAAGCTGATGTTGGACACGCCCAGCACGGTGCGCACTCCCAGCTCCTTTTTGCAGGCTTCCAGTGCCTGCACCGTGGCCAGCACATCCTCCTGCTGGGCGCTGGCGGTCAGGGTAAGGCAGTCGATGTAGATATCCTCCCGGGGGATGCCCGCCGCCAGCGCTGCCTCGGTGATGCGGCGGGCAATGGCTACGCGGTCTGCGGCTTTGGGCTGGATACCTTTTTCGTCGATGGCCAGACCCACGATGGCAGCGCCGTACTTCTTGCACAGCGGCAGGATGGCGGCAAGCTTTTCCGGTTCGCCGTTGGTGGAGTTGACGATGGGTTTGCCGTTGTACACCCGCAGACCCCGCGCCAGCGCTTCCACGTTGGAGGAATCCAGCTGCAAGGGCAGGCTGGTCACGCTTTGCAGCGCCTTGACCACCTGCTCCATCAGCACCGGCTCGTCCACGCCGGGTGCGCCCACGTTCACGTCCAAGATCTGTGCCCCGGCTTCTGCCTGACTGACGGCCTGTTCCAGCACATAGTTCATGTCGCCTTCCCGCAATGCCTGCTGGAAGCGCTTTTTGCCGGTGGGGTTGATGCGCTCGCCCACCACTGTGATGCCGTCCACCGTAACGGTGTCCACCGGGGTGCACAGCACCGAGGGCATCCGGTGCGCGGGACGCCCCGGTGTGCAGCCTGCAAAGGTGCCGTTGAGCAGCTTGATGAACTCCGGGGTGGTGCCGCAGCAGCCGCCGGCGGCAAACAGGTGCAGCTCCCGGTAGGGCTTCATCTGCAAGGCGAACAGCTGCGGGGTGATATCGTAGCCGCTGCCGTCTGCCCGGGGCAGACCGGCGTTGGGCTTGACGAACACCGGGAAGTTGCCGGGTACAGCCTCGGCCAGCCGCTTTGCCATGGGGAAGATCTCTTTGGGACCCAGCGAGCAGTTGATGCCCACGGCGTCTGCCCCCAAGCCCCGGGCGGTGGCGGCAAAGCTTTCCACTGTGCAGCCGGTAAAGGTGCGCCCGCCCGCCTCAAAACTCATGCTGGCCAGAATGGGCAGATGAGTATTCTCCTTGGCAGCCAGCAGGGCGGCTTTCAGCTCGTACAGGTCGGTGTAGGTCTCAAAAAAGATCAGGTCTGCCCCGGCGGCTTCGCCTGCCTTGACGATGCGGGCATACTCAGCCACAGCATCCTCAAAGGCCAGCGTTCCGCTGGGTTCCAGTAGCTCGCCCAGCGGACCCACGTCCAGCGCGGTCAGCGCACCGTAGGGCGCACAGGCGCGCTTGCAGTTTTCAATGCCTGCGGTGATGACCTGCTCCAGCGTATAGGTGCTGCCTGCCAGCTTGTGGGCAGAAGCGCCGAAGGTGTTGGCGTTGACGATGCGGCTGCCCGCCGCAGCGTACTGCCCATGGATGCCCTCGATGAGCGCCGGGTCGGTGATGTTTAGCTCCTCCGGGCGTGCGCCCAGCTTGAGCCCGGCAGCTTGCAGCATGGTGCCCATGCCGCCGTCCAGCAGGATGGTATTGCTCTGTCTGAAAAGTTCATTCACTTGCACAGGTCTTTCCCCTCTTTCTGTATTCGCAGCGGGTGCGCAGCACACAATGGCCGCACCCGGCCAGTTGACCCTTTACCGGGTGGTCGCTGACCCCCAGCAGGGCGGTCACGCTCTTGCGCGGGGTCATCAGGTTGGTGTCGGTGACGCACAGCCCGGCCTTGCGCACGGTGTCCAGCGCCGCTGCCACCATCGGCTGCACCGCGATGTCCCAATCGCCGTAGCCGGGCGAAAAGCGCCCGGTCAGATACTTTCCCTCTGTCGCCGCCCACTGGCGCAGCTGCGCCTCGGCGGCATCGGCGGCCTGCTCGGCCAGTGCGCTGCCCAAGGCATCGGAGGCTACCCCGGCGGCAATATCGCCCACGCCCGCCCGGCGGATCTGGGCATCCACCCCGGGGCCCAGCGTCACTGCCAGCAGAATGGCCTGCCCGCAGCCGGTCAGGTGCTTGTGCACGTCTTCACCGGGCAGAAGCCCGGCCTCGGTCAGGGCGGGGACATCTGCCAGCAGCCACACCGCCCGGGGCATCGCCGCCGCCAGCAGCGGCACCGCGCACTTTTGCAGCAGTGCCAGCGTGGCAGCGTCCGGTTCGCCGTGCGCACCGAAATACCGCGCCGCCTGTGCCAGATCCACACTCTGCGGCTTTTCTATCGCCAGTGGGCGGGGCACACCGATCGCCATGGGCCGCACCTCCTTACTTTGCTCGAATAAAGTTCTATTCAGTATACCGCACTTGTGGGCTTTTATCAATCCCGCAAAAAGGGGGAAAAAGAAAAAAAGGCTGCTCTGTTTTTTAAAAGCGGCCTTGCAGTGTGCGCAGTTTCTGCACCCTTTCGGGCAGGTTTACCGGCAAAACAAAAACGCACGCTGATCCTCGTCGAATCAACGTGCGTTTGCAGTATCGGAGTGGCGAGACTCGAACTCGCGGCCTCCTGCTCCCAAAGCAGGCGCGCTACCAACTGCGCAACACCCCGGCGTCTGGCGGCACGGCTGCACCGCCAGAATATAGTATATCGTTTTTTGTGCGGTTCGTCAATACGGAATCCGCAGTTGACGGCGCTGCACGGTCTGCTTTTTTCAGTCGGCAGAATCGGCAGCTGGCAGCAGCGGAAAAGGGGCGCGGTAGCAGGCGCTTTTTGAAGAGCTGGGCGCGGTTTTGGTGCAACTGCCAAAAAGAGAACGCAAAAAATAGATAGAGTGCAAAATTTGTTGCGCTCTAGTTGCAAGCAAGCCGGAAAGGTGCTATCATAACACTATATCGCCGGGAAGTGCGGCGGTGGGAAATTAGACAGAGGCTGAAAAGAAAGGCACGGCGTAAGCGATGACGATACAGGAATGCTATAAAAAGATGGGCGCAGACTATCAGGAGGTGCTGGGGCGGCTGTATAGCGAGACCATGATCTGCAAATTTGTGCGGATGTTCTTGCAGGACGACAGCTTTCAGATCCTGGAGGAAGCGCTGCGCAGGGGAGACGTGAAAGAGGCGTTCCGCGGGGCGCACACCCTCAAGGGCGTCTGCCAGAATCTGGGGTTTTCCAATCTGTATGCGCCTACCTATACCCTGACCGAGACCCTGCGCGCCGGGCAGCTGGAGGGCACGCAGGAGCAGTTTGCAAAGGTGGCAGAGCAGTACCGTTGCACGATGGACGCCATTCGCGCGCTGGACTAAAATATAATGCGGTGTCGGGCGGCTTTCGGGCTGCCCGGTATTGTTCTTTTATGGGTGCGGTTGAAAAACGGCAAAACCGCCCCCTTGTGCCGCCGCACAGTTTGCGGTATGATAGACAAAAAAGAGGGAAGGAGCCCCATTATGTCCAAACATATCCTTGTCTGCCTGCCCATCAGCGCAGAGCAGAGGGCCCGCATTGAGGCGGTGCAGGGCTTTGCATATCGCTTTACCACCCCGGATACCGCCACAGCGGAGGATGCCCTGTGGGCTGATGCGGTGCTGGGCAACCTGCCGGTGCCGCTGATCCGGCAGAACGATCATCTGGAGTGGTTCCAGTCCAACGCAGCCGGCCCCAATAACTATCTAGAGCCGGGGGTGCTGCCGGAGAAGTGCATCGTGACCAACGCCACCGGCGCTTACGGTCTGGCCATCAGCGAGTGTATGCTGGCAATGTGGCTCAGCCTGCTCAAGGAGCTGCCCACCTACCGGGATAACCAGCGGGAGCACCGCTGGGCACCCACCGGCCACTCTGTGGGCAGCATTGCGGGCAGCCGGGTGCTGTGCGTGGGCATGGGCGATATCGGCTCGAACTTTGCCCGGCGGGCGTATGCGCTGGGTGCCGAGGTGGTGGGCGTGCGTCGCACCGTGCACCCGGACACCCCCTGCCCGGACTACTGCACCCGTGTGGTGGCGCAGAGCGAATTGGACGCAGAGCTGCCGCAGGCTGACCTTGTGGCGCTGAGCCTGCCCGGCACGCCGGAGACGCTGCACTTGTTCAATGCAGAGCGGCTGGCGCTCTGCAAGCCCGGTGCCATTCTGCTCAATGTGGGACGCGGCACTGCCGTGGACGGCGAGGCACTGGCAGCTGCCGTGCACAGCGGGCGGCTTTCCGGCGCAGGGCTGGACGTGACCGACCCCGAGCCGCTGCCGCTGGAGCATCCCCTGTGGGCAGAGCCGAACGTGATCATCACGCCCCATGTCACCGGCGGCTTCAGCCTGCCCAAGACGCTGGACAACATTGTGGATATCTTTGCACATAACCTCAAGCGCTATGCCGCCGGCCAGCCGCTGGATAACCAGATGGACCGCCGCACCCAGTACGCCAGCGGCGCACGGCTGCAAAGCACCCTGTAAAACAAAAAAACTGCCGCACAACTGTGCGGCAGTTTTTGTATCTATGGTTTACAGCATCACTGCGCCTGTGCAAGGCAGGCGTCCATGGCGGTAAAGATGGCCTCGCTGGTCATGGTGGAGCCGGTGATGGCGTCCACACCGGTGGTGGAGCCGGTCTGTGTCAGCTGCGCTGCCAGCGTCTCGGCGGCCTTGCCGCCCAAGTCCGGGGTCTCGGCAGAGGCATCTACCTGTACGGCGGTCACCTTGCCGCCGGTCACGGTGACTGTGACGGTCACCTCGCTCAAGCAACCCTGTGCAGAGGAGGTGTAGCTGCCATCGGTCAGGGAGGCGGCGTTGTCGGCGGCGGGTACGGTGCCGGTGTTGTGGATATACAGGTTCAGCACAATGCCCATCAGCACGGTGGCTGCCAGCATGAGCAGGATATTACGGGTCATTTTCGCGGTCATGGTATGGTATCTTCTCCTTGGGGGTGATTATTTTGCGGGCTTGAAGCTGTCGCGCAGGGTGACCACCCGGTTGTATACGCCGGGGTTTTTGCTGTCCGGGGTAAAGAAGCCGGTGCGCACGAACTGGAACTTTTCACCGGGCTTTGCGTCCTTCAGACTCTCTTCCAGCTTGCAGCCGGTGCGCACAGTGACGCTTTCCGGGTTCAGGTAGTCCTTGTAGTCACTGCCTTCGGGGATGCCGTTCATGTTGGCCTCGGTGAACAGTTTGTCATACAGACGCACCTCGGCGTCCACGCAGTGTGCGGCGCTTACCCAGTGGATGGTGCCCTTGACCTTGCGGCCATCGGCGGGGTTGCCGTTGCCGGTCTCGAGGTCGGCAGTGCAGTGGATGGCGGCAATGCTGCCGTCAGCGTTCTTGTCCACGCCGGTGCACTTGACGATATAAGCACCCATCAGACGCACCTCGCCGTCCACGGTCAGGCGCTTGAACTTGGGAGGCGGCACCTCGGCAAAGTCCTCGGCGTCGATCCACAGCTCACGGGTAAAGGCTACCTTGCGGGTGGTGGTATCATTGGCTTCGCGGTTGGGGTTGTTGGCCACGTCAAAGTACTCGGTCTTGTCGGCAGGGTAGTTGTCCACCACCAGCTTGACCGGTTCCAGCACGGCAATGCGGCGCTGTGCGGTCAGGTCCAGCTCGCTGCGGATGCAGGCTTCCAGCTGACGCATATCGATCAGGTTGTCAGACTTGGAGATGCCGGCCTCCCGCACGAAGGTGAAGATGGAGGTGGGGGTGTAGCCGCGGCGGCGCAGACCGCACAGGGTAGGCATACGGGGATCGTCCCAGCCGTCCACAATGCCCATTTCCACCAGCTCGCGCAGGTAGCGCTTGCTCATGACCGTGTTGGTCATGTTCAGGCGGGCGAACTCGCGCTGCTTGGGGAACTCGGCACCAAAGATGTTCTCGATGACCCAGTTGTACAGCGGGCGGTGATTCTCGAACTCCAGACTGCACATGCTGTGGGTGATGCCCTCGATGGCGTCCTGAATGGGGTGGGCAAAGTCGTACATGGGGTAGATGCACCACTTGTTGCCCTGACGGTGATGCTCGGCGTACTTGATGCGGTAGATGGCCGGGTCACGCATATTCATGTTGGGGCTTGCCAGATCGATCTTGGCACGCAGGGTCTTTTCGCCCTCCTTGAACTCACCGGCACGCATCCGGCGGAACAGGTCCAGATTCTCCTCCGGGCTGCGGTCGCGCCACGGAGAGGGGCGGGAGGGCTTGCCGGCATCGGAGCCGCGGTACTCGCGCATCTCCTCGCGGGTCAAATCGTCCACATAAGCCTTGCCCTCGGTGATGAGCTTCTCGGCGTACTCATAGCACTTATCAAAGTAATCGCTGCCGTAGAAGATGCCGCCGTTGGGGTCGGCACCCAGCCAGTGCAGGTCCTCGATGATGCTGTTGACGTATTCCTCACCTTCGCGGGCGGGGTTGGTGTCGTCCAGACGCAGGTTGAATTTGCCGCCGTACTGGTTGGCAATGGACCAGTTGATATAAATGGCCTTGGCGCTGCCGATGTGCAGATAGCCGTTGGGCTCCGGCGGGAAGCGGGTGTGGATCTGCTGCACCTTGCCCTCGGCAAGGTCGGCGTCGATGATATCTGTCAGAAAGTTTTTATCAGCCATATAGGTTCCCCCTGTCAGGGCACGCAACGTGCCCCCTTTTTCTCATAATACTATATAATACACTATTTTGCGTTTTTCTTCAAGTACGGAGTTGTGCGGAACGCGGCGGCGGCAAAGTACCCGGCTTGCACGCAAAGCTTGCAAGAGTGCACAAAGGCTTCCCCCGGCCGGGGGAAGCCTTTGTGCGGAAAATTGCTTATAAGAGGGCGCAGCCTTAGTTGAAGGAGCGGAAGCCCTTGCCGATGATCTCGCTGGAGTTGACGATGGTGATAAAGCTGTGGGGGTCGTTCTCCCGCAGAAAGTTACGCAGCTGCAAAGCCTGACGGCGGGTGAGCACGGTCACCAGTACGCTGAGCTCGTGGTGGGTGTAGGCACCGTAGGCCTTTTCCACCGTGGCGGAACGGTTCATGTTGTGGATGATAAAGTCCAGAATGGGCTGCGGGTTCGCGGTCATGATAGTGCACACCTTGCGCAGGCGGATGTTTTCAATGGCACCGTCCACCACGAAGGATTTGCCGATCAGGCCAAGGATACAGTACAGGCCGGTGCCCATGCCGAACCGCACGGCGGCGGCCAGTACAATGAGGATATCGCTGACCATCAGCGCCTTGCCGATCTCCATAGAGGTGTACTTGGCAAGGATCAGCGCCACGATGTCGGTGCCGCCTGTGGAAGCGCCAATATCAAACACGATGGCAGCACCCAGCGCGGGCAGGAACACCGCGAACACCAGATCCAGCATGGCATCGCCGCTCAGGGACGCGCCGGAAGGGTACAGCCACTCGCAGCAGGACACGAAAAAGGAGAGCGCAAAGGAAGAGTAGATCGTCCAGCCCATGCACTTGATGCCCAAAAAGAGAAAGCCCAGTACAACCAGCACCAGGTTGATGATCCACATAAAGCCGCCCACATTGATCCGGGGGAACAGGTCTGCCAGCAGAATAGATAGACCCGAGGTGCCGCCGAAAGCAAAGTGGTTGGGATTTTTAAAGTATACGATGCCCACTGCCGTAAGTACAAGACCGAGATTCAACAGGGCAAAGAAATTTAGATCCTTCAGCAAATTCTCGCGGCTGAAGGCTTCTTTTAAACCATTCATGGGGTTCCTCCATCAAAAAATACAGTAATTTGGCCTGAATGCCATGCAAAAATATACTCCCCTTGTGTAGGGAAGTCAAGGGATAAAGGAGAAGTTGTAGAAAAAGACGGAAAACAACCGATAAAAGGTGAAAAAACAGGAACATCCGGTGCATTTTGGACGTAAAAGGGCAAAACAAAGCGCCGCCCGCAGACGGCATTGTCTGCGGGCGGCGCGGAGATTCAGTGCAGGAAAAGGGAAAAGCGCTTACAGGTTGAAGTAACGCTTTGCGTTGTCGAAGCAGATGCCCTTGACGATCTTCTCCAGAGCCTTCTCGTCGTTGGGATACTCGCCATCCTCGACCCACTGGCCGATGATGTTGCACAGGATGCGGCGGAAGTAATCGTGACGGGTGTAGCTCAGGAAGCTGCGGCTGTCGGTCAGCATACCCACAAAGTTGCCCAGCAGACCAAGGCTTGCCAGACGGATCATCTGATCCTCCATGCCGATCTTGTGGTCGTTGAACCACCATGCAGAACCGTGCTGGATCTTGCCCGGCACCTCGCTGTTCTGGAAGCAGCCCAGAATGGTGCCGATCTGTGCATCATCGGCGGGGTTCAGGCTGTAGATGATGGTCTTGGGGCACTCGTCGGTGTCGTTCAGGGCGCTGAGCAACTGTGCGATCTGGCCGCCGCAGGTGGCAGTATTGATCATGTCAAAGCCGGTGTCGGGGCCCAGCAGGCTGTTCATCTTGCGGTTCACGCCGCGCAGGCAGTTGTAGTGGAACTGCATGACAATGCCCAGACGATGGTACTGCTTGCCCAGATGGATCAGAATGTAGGTCTGGTACTTCTCAGCCTCTTCCGCGGTGCAGCTCTCGCCCTTCATCACCTTCTGGTAGATGGCGTTCACCTCGTCCTTGGTGGCCTCACGGTAGGGCACATAGTCCAGACCGTGGTCAGAAGCGCGGCAGCCCATCTCGGCAAAGAACTCGATGCGCTTGGTCAGGGCATCGGTCACGCAGTCGATGCAGGCCAGCTTTTCCTTGCCCACAACGGCAGCCAGCTTGCCCATGTACTCGGCAAAGCCGGGCTTGCTGATGTTGAGGGCCTTATCCGGACGGAAGGAGGGAGCCACGGTGAACTTGATGGTGGAATCTTCCTTGATCTTCTTGTGCCAGTACAGGTCATCGATGGGGTCATCGGTGGTGCCGATAAAGGCCACGTTGCTCTGCTCGATCAGGCCGCGGACGGTCAGCTTGGGATCGTGCTGCAGCTTGTCGTTGCACAGGTTCCACACTTCCTCAGCGGTGTCGCCGTTCAGCACGCCGTCGTAGCCGAAGAAAACGTGCAGCTCCAGATTGGTCCAGTGGTACATGGGGTTGCCGATGGCCATGGGCAGAGCCTCGGCAAACTTCTGGAAGCGCTCGCGGTCGGGCTTATCACCGGTGATGTACTCCTCGGGCACGCCGTTGGAACGCATCACGCGCCACTTATAATGATCGCCGAAGTAGCTGCCGTCCGGGTTGCGGCCGCCCAGCCACACCTGAGTGATGTTCTCGAAGCGGCGGTTCTCGTAGATCTCGCGGGGAGGGATGTGGCAGTGATAGTCGCAGATGGGCATAGCAGCTGCATAGTCGTGATACAGATGCTGTGCGGTAGCAGACTGGAGCATGAAGTCCTTATCCATAAATGCTTTCATGGGATTTTAACTCCTTTTCTCTGATGAGTTTGTTAAAATTTAGACAAAAACGGGCATGAAATGCACCTGCTTTGGACGGGCAGGCTGCCTTATCCTTAGTATACCGGAAAACGCCGATGTATACAACTGAAAAACTGCCAAAATTTCACCCTCAGAATTGTATAAACCGCTGGAAATGCGCTAAATAGCCATTTTTGGACTAAAAACATTGCACAAAACACTTGACTTCTTTGTATACAACAGCATAAAATAGGAGCAGAAGATGGCAGGGAAAACGAGAGCCTGTCATGCAAAGCAAGTTTATAAAGGAGATCAATAAGATGGAAACTTTGAACTACAAGGTTCTGGAAGGCACTGGCTACAACGGCTACATCCTGAAGGATGCTCCCGTTAAGGTGATGCAGTTCGGCGAAGGCAACTTCCTGCGTGCTTTCGTGGACTATTTCTACGATATTGCAAACGAGAAGGCCGGCTACAACGGCAAGGTCAAGCTGGTGCAGCCCATCGGCAACTTCCCCCAGATGGCAGACTGGATCAACGAGCAGGAGGGTCTGTACACCCTGTACCTGCGCGGCAGCGAAAAGGGTCAGAAGGTGGATGCAAAGCGGGTGATCTCCTGCGTGTCTGACTGCGTGTGCCCCTACATTGATGGCAAGTGGGACGAGGTTCTGGCTCTGGCTCGCTCCGAGGATCTGGAAACTGTTGTATCCAACACCACCGAGGCCGGCATTGCCTACACCAAGGGCGACAGCCAGTTCGATCAGGTCCCTCCCAACAGCTTCCCCGCAAAGCTGACCCGCGTGCTGTTCGAGCGCTACAAGGCTTTCAACGGCGCTGCCGATAAGGGTCTGGTCATCCTGAGCTGTGAGCTGATCGACAACAACGGCAAGGAGCTGCAGAAGTGCTGCAACAACTACGCTAAGGATTGGGATCTGGAGCCCGCCTTCATCGACTGGATGAACACCGCCAACACCTTCTGCTCCACGCTGGTGGACCGCATCGTTCCGGGCCGCATCCGTGACCCGCAGGAGCTGGCCGCTCTGGAAGAGGCCAACGGCTACCACGATACCGCTCTGGATGTGGGCGAAGTGTTCGGCGTCTGGGTCATCGAGGGTCCTGCAGGTCTGGAGGACAAGCTGCCGTTCAAGAAGGCCGGTGTCAACGTCATGGTCGTGCCCGACGTTACCCCCTACAAGAAGCGTAAGGTCCGCATCCTGAACGGCGCACACACCGGCTTTGTGCTGGGCGCTTATCTGGCAGGCTTTGATATCGTCCGCGACTGCATGCACAACGACACCGTGCGCGGCTTTATGAACAAGATGCTGCACGAGGAGATCATCCCCACCCTGCCGCTGGACAAGAAGGATCTGGAGGACTTTGCCTCTGCTGTTGAGGACCGCTTCAACAACCCCTTCGTCAACCACGAGCTGATGAGCATCTCCCTGAACTCCACCTCCAAGTGGAAGGCCCGCAACATGCCCTCCTTCCTCGCTTACATCGAGGAGCAGAAGCAGCTGCCCAAGTGCCTGACCATGTCTCTGGCAGCCTACATCGCCTTCTACTCCAACGATATTCAGGAGCGCACCGCTGACGGCCTGATCTGCAAGCGCCCCGCAGGCAACACCTACAAGATCCAGGACGACGCATGGGCTCTGGACTTCTACTATGCACACAAGGATGACACCGCTGCGCAGCTGGTGCATGCTGTGCTGACCAACACCCAGATGTGGGATCAGGATCTGACCAAGATCGAGGGTCTGGAGGCCGCTGTGCTGGCAGATCTGGAAATGATCCGCACTCAGGGTGCCGAGGCTGCTTACAAGAGCTGCCTGTAAGCTGAAAAATCAACCTACCCGCACAACAAAGGGCTGCTGCTTTGGGCAGCAGCCCTTTTGTGCGATACGATAAGGAGAAAAACTATGCCGCAGGCAATTCATATCAGCCCCATCGACAATGTGGTCGTTGCCCTGCACCCCATTGCCAAGGGCACGCTGGTGGAGGTGGACGGCCTTGCCGTCACCGCACTGGAGGATATCCCGCAGGGTCACAAGATGGCAGTCAAGCCCATTAAGAACGGTGAGAACGTCATCAAGTACGGTTTCCCCATCGGTCACGCCACCGCAGACGCCGCCCCCGGCACCTGGATGCACACCCATAATGTGCACACCAACCTGTCCGGCGAGGTGGAGTACAGCTATAACCCCGCCCCGGATCTGGCTCCGCTGCCTGAGGTCGAGCCGGAGACCTTTATGGGCTTCCGGCGCAAGGATGGCCGCGCCGCTATCCGCAACGAGATCTGGATCATCCCCACCGTGGGCTGCGTGAACGATATCGCCAAGAAGATGGTTGCCGACAATCAGGATCTGGTCACCGGCTCCATCGAGGGTCTGTACACCTTCACCCATCCCTTCGGCTGCAGCCAGACCGGCCACGACCACGCACAGACCCGCAAGCTGCTGGCTGCGCTGGTGCGCCACCCCAATGCTGCCGCCGTTCTGGTGCTGCATCTGGGCTGCGAGAACCTGCAGCACGATCAGTTCGTGGAAGAGCTGGGCGAGTACGACCACGACCGCGTCAAGTTCCTGACCTGTCAGGACGTGGAGGACGAGTTTGCCGCCGCCCGCGATATCCTGAAGGAACTGGCTGCCTACGCCGGGCAGTTCAAGCGCCAGCCCATCCCTGTGTCGGAGCTGGTGGTGGGCATGAAGTGCGGCGGCTCGGACGGCCTGTCCGGCATCACCGCCAACCCCACCATCGGCCGCTTCTCCGACATGATGGGTCAGCGCGGCGGCTCTACCGTGTTGACTGAGGTGCCCGAGATGTTCGGTGCAGAAGGTTTCCTGATGGACCGCTGCATCAATAAGGAAGTGTTCGTCAAGGCCGAGCACATGATCAACGGCTTCAAGGAATACTTCATCAGCCACAACGAGGTGGTGTACGATAATCCTTCTCCGGGCAACAAGGCCGGCGGCATCACCACGCTGGAGGATAAGAGCTGCGGCTGCGTGCAGAAGGGCGGCACCGCCCCCATCATGGATGTCATCGGCTACGGCGACCCCGTGGTGACCAAGGGCTTGAATATGCTCTACGGTCCCGGCAACGATCTGGTTTCTGCCACCGCCATGACGGCAGCAGGCGCACACCTGATCCTGTTCTCCACCGGCCGCGGCACCCCGTTCTCCGCACCGGCTCCCACCCTGAAGATCTCCACCAACACCCCGCTGGCAGAGAAGAAGGGCGGCTGGATCGATTTCAACACTGGTGTCATCGCAGACGGTGAAAAGACCATCGACGAGGCTGCAAAGGATCTGCTGGATCTGGTCATCCGCGTGGCCAGCGGCGAGCAGACCAAGGCGGAAAAGCACGGCTTCCGCGAGATCTCCATCTTCAAGGACGGCGTGGTTCTGTAACTGAAAAAGGGCTGCTGTACGGCAAAAAGCGGTACGGCGGCCTTTTTGTGCATAAAAAGAAGGGAAGTGTAAGGAATGTTGGGCGCAAATGGAGTGCTGCTGTTGACACTGCTGCTTTATGCGGCTATCATTTATGGTGCAGTACGATTGATAAAATACTTTATCCGCTACGGCATCGACTACTACTTCAAAAAGCTGGATGCACGGCAGACCGAGCACAAGGAATGACCTGTCGGGGCGACCCGGCGGCAATAATAGGAGGCTTTTACTTATGAATCAGATCACCACCCGGTACATCACCGAGAACGGCGCCTGCTACGAGCAGTACGTCATCACCGACCCCGAGGCAAAGACCGCCCTCACCATCACCCCCGAGCGCGGCGGTATGATCACCAGCTTTACGCTGGACGGTGAGGAGTTCGTTTGGACCCGCCGCCCCAATTTCTCCGAGTGCAACCGCCCCCGCTTTGGCGTGCCGGTGCTGTTCCCCAGCTGCGGCAACCCGGATAACGGCGTGCACATCTTTGACGGCAAGGCCTACCCCATGGAGACCCACGGCTTTGCCGACCTGTGCGCATGGGAAGTGGACAGCGTTGGCCCGGACGGCGTGACGCTGGCACTGGAGTCCACTCCGCTGACCAAGTTCCTCTACCCGTTCGATTTCACCCTGCTGCTCAACTATAATCTGGAGGGCAACAAGGCACTGGTCAGCCTGACCGTCATCAACGAGGGCAACACCGATATGCCCTTCAGCTTTGGCTACCACCCCTACTTTACCGCCTCCAAGCTGGAGAACGTGGAGTTCGACATCAAGTGCGCTACCTGCTCCGAAAACGCCAAGGGCGAGCAGCCCGCCGCCCCGGAAAAGATCACCCTCACCCGCAAGGAGGGCGCAGACAACACCATCCGTCTGCTGACCGGCGTGCAGTTCCCCATGACCCTGACCGACAAGGGCAACGGCCACAAGGTGACCGTGGACGCCGATGAGACCTTTGAAAACGGTGTGCTGTGGCAGCAGGATGCCGAGAGCTTCGTCTGCATGGAGCCTTGGAACGGCTGGGCAAACAGCGTGAACGAGGACGGCAAGCACGAGGTGCTGGAGCCGGACGAGGCTATGACCAGCGAGTGGAGCATCACCATCGAGAAGGTCTGAGCACTTTTCTGAATAGCGTTTTTAGCAAAATCGGGCAGCCTGCGGGCTGCCCGATTTTGCTTACTCCTTTCCGTGAAAAAAAGGTTCTGAAAAGCCCGCAGGCTTTTCAGAACCCCGAATTTTAAATCGTCCTTCCCGGAAAGGAAAGCGGCTTTTAGTGGCAATTGCCGGCACAGCCGCCCTTGTCGGCTTGACAGGCGTGAGAGCCGCAGCTGTGGCCCTCCTCGTGGTCATGATGGGTGCAGCGGGCGTTGGGGTCAAAGACCAGCGTGCCGGCAAGATAAGCCGCCGCAGCGCTGTCAGCATCGCCGGTAATGCCGCCGCACAGCCGGATGCCGGCCTGTGCCAGTGCCATCTGTGCACCGCCGCCAATGCCGCCGCACAGCAGCACGTTCACGCCATTGCGCACCAGAAAGCCCACCAGTGCGCCGTGGCCCTGCCCGTCGGTGGAGACCACTTCGGCACCGGTAATGCGGCCCTCCTCGGCGGTGTACAGCTTGAACTGCGCAGAGTGGCCAAAGTGCTGGAATACCTGACCGTTTTCATAAGGAATTGCGATCTTCATACTAAAAACTCCTCCCTGTGTACGAGATTTTCTATCCCTATTCTAACAGATTGCGCTGAAATAGGGAAGGGCACCCGCGGTTTTTGCGCTTTTTGGAGCGGAAAACATAGCCGGTATGTAAAAATGATATCAGAAACTGCTGCAAAATGTATTATAATAGAGCCCGAAAAGAGGGTACAAGTATGAAAACAAAGCATCGCGGACAAATGTCCGAGTCCTTTCTTACGGCGGTGTTCCTTTCGCTGTCCGGCGGCTTGCAGGATGCCTACACCTATCTGTTCCGGGGCAAGGTGTTTGCCAATGCCCAGACCGGCAATATCGTGCTGCTGAGCGCCAATATCATGGATGGCCGGTGGGATAAGGTGCTGCACTATCTGGTGCCGTTGTGCGCCTTTGCGCTGGGGGTGCTGGCTGCGGAAAAAATGCGGGAGCGCTTTCAGGCAATGCAGCGGCTGCACTGGCGGCAGCTGGTGGTGCTGGGCGAGGTGCTGTTGCTGTTTGCGGTGGGCTTTCTGCCCCAATCGCAGAACCTGCTGGCCAACGCCATCGTTTCTTTTTCCTGCGCCATGCAGGTGCAGGCTTTCCGCAAGGTGAACGGCTACGCCTTTGCCAGTACCATGTGCATCGGTGACCTGCGCAGCGGCGTGGAGGCCTTTTGCATCTGGCGCAAGTCCCATGAGCCCCACGCAAAGGATAGGATGGTGCGCTACTTCGGCATCATATTCCTGTTCGCGCTGGGGGCAGGGCTTGGCAGCAAGAGCGCGGCGCAGCTGGGCGGCAGAGCCATCTGGATCTCCTGCTGCTTTTTGCTGGTCAGCTTTGCGCTGATGTTCATACGGGAAGAGCTGGAGGAGAACCCGGTCATCGAAAAAGATCTGACTGCCATCCGGCAGGAGACCCGGGAGATCGACCGCACCCTGAAGCAGGAACTACAGGAAGAGCAGCGGGAGCTGAAACAGAGCACCCGGAAATAAGAAAAAAAGGGCTGCTGCACCAATGACGTGCAGCAGCCCTTTTTGGCTGAAAGCTGTCGGAACAAAAGGCTTCCCCCGACCGGGGGAAGCCTTTAGCAGAAACCGTTAGGATTGCAGTCGCGTAATAACGCCCGGAGGGTCGGCTTTATTTGTGTTCTGCGCTCCGTGCCCCGGCCTTGGTCAGTAGCTGCTGAAACTTGCGGGCGGCGGTGTTCAGTGGGCGGTGATGGTCGTACACAAGGCAGATGGAGCGGGAGGGGATGATCTCCTGCAAATGCAGCTGCACCAGCTCTCCGCTGGCCAGCAGGGGTGCTGCCATGGGCTCCGGCACAAAGGCAAGACCCAACTCGCTTTTGACCAACGTGAGCATCTGGTCGGTGGTGGCGGCCTCGGTGTCCGGCTTCAGCACCGCGTCATGTTCCAAAAAGAATTGCCGGTAAAAGCTGCGGGTCATGCTCTCCTCGTTCAGGCAGATCAGGGGATAACCGGCCAGTTCCTTCAGGTTCAGGGTCTGGCTGGCCAGCGCCGTAAAGGTCTTACCGCCCACAAGGACTTCGTAAAATGGCATCAGCTCTACCATTTTCAGCCCGTTTTCCACCTCTGCGGGGGTGGTCACGATGGCAAAATCCACCTCGCCGTTGCGTACCGCCTGCACCGCCTGCGGGGTGGAGTGGTTGGAGATGCGCAGCCGGATGCCCGGGTACTCGGTGTGGAAAGCGCGCAGCTTTTCCGACAGGTAGATGTTCAAAGCAGTCTCGGTGGTGCTGATGCTGATGGCACCGTGCTCCAGCGTGGCGGTGGCGCTCAGTTCCTCCTCTGCATCCTGTATCTGCACCGCTGCCGAGGCAATGCGGGAATACAGCAGTTCTCCCTCTGGTGTTAAAGTGACGCCCCGGTTGGAGCGGATGAACAGCACGCAGTTCAGCTGGCTTTCCAGCCGGTTCATGGCGTGGGTGATGTTGGGCTGGTTGTTGCCCAGCACCCGCGCCGCGCGGGTAAAGTTCTGATACTTTGCTACATAGTAAAAGATTTTGTAGTATTCCCAGTCCACATACATGAGTGCGGCCCCTCTTTCCTGTCGGGCTTCCGGCGCGGCCTGCGGCAGAAGCGGCTTTATGCTCTTCTTGTATCATAGCACGGCGCGCCGGAATTGCAAGCGCTTTTTCCGGCTTGGCTGTGCCGGATGCGGGTAACAGCCTCTGCAATGTAAAAAACATATTGCTACTATACACAGGATACTTTTTACATATTCTCTGCACGCTCGTATAATAAACACCGCGAACAGGAAACAAGAATGAAAAAGAAGGTAAATGAAGTTTATGCTGACTGCTGTTACTGGAATCAACTGGGGCGATGAGGGCAAGGGCCGCGTCATCGACCTGCTGGCCGAAAATGCCGATATCGTTGCGCGCTATCAGGGCGGCAACAATGCCGGTCATACCGTTGTGACCGAGAAGGGCAAGTTCATCCTGAACCTGCTGCCCTCCGGCATCCTGCACCCGGAGGTGACCTGTGTGCTGGGCACCGGTATGGTGATCGACCTCGAGCATCTGGCCGGAGAGATGGAGGCCATTGAGGCGCGCGGCGTGAAGGTGGAGCCGGAGAACCTGAAGCTCTCCGATAAGGCTACTATCTCCATGCCGTGGCACAAGGTACAGGATGGGCTGGAAGAGGACCGCCTTGCCAAAAAGGGCAGCGCGTTCGGCTCTACCCGGCGCGGCATTGCCTACGCTTACAGCGACAAGTACCGTAAAAAGACCCTGCGTCTGGGTGACCTTTTGCATCTGGACGAGGAGCGCACCCAGAACCGTCTGCACATGATCCTGGACGCCAAAAACATGGAGCTGGCGGGCTGCTATCATCAGGAGCCCATGAGCTACGATGCCCTGCTGAACTGGTGCAGGCAGCAGGCGGCGTACTTTGCGCCCTTCATCTGTGATGTGGGCGCTTTCTTGCAGCAGGCGCACGACAGCGGCAAGCGCATCGTGCTGGAAGCGCAGCTGGGCGCAATGCGGGATATCGACTACGGCATCTTCCCGTTCACTTCCAGCTCCAATACGCTGGCAGCCTACGCACCGCTGGGTGCGGGCATCCCCAACTGCAAGCTGGACCATGTGGTGGGTGTGCTGAAAGCCTACTCCACCTGCGTGGGCGCAGGCCCCTTTGCAGCAGAGAATGCAATGGGCGAGGCGTGGAACGAAAAGCTGCGCAAGGCCGGCGGCGAGTACGGCGCAGCCACCGGCCGTCCCCGCCGGGTGGGCCCCTTTGACTGCGTTGCCAGCCGCTACGGCCTGCAATGTCAGGGTGCGGATAAGATCGCACTGACCAAGCTGGACGTGCTGAGCAGCATGAAGCAGATCCCGGTCATCACCGGTTACAAGCTGGACGGCGTGGAGGTCCCCCGCTTCGACACCCTGTCCGACCTTGACCGTGTGCAGCCGGTGGTCACCCTGCTGCCCGGCTGGAACAAGGATATCTCCGGCTGCCACAGTTGGGCGGAGCTGCCCAAGGAAGCCAAGGCCTATGTGGAATTTTTGGAAAAGCAGCTGGGGCACGAGATCCAGTTTGTTTCCACCGGTGCCGAGCGCGAAAAGTTTGTGCTGAAGGGAGAATGGCTGTGAGACATTTTATTGAGCCCGGCAGCTTTTCTCTGGCCGAGCAGCTGGCACTGCTCGACCTTGCCGACCGGATGGAGGCCGACCCCGCGCCCTACGCCCACCTGTGCGACGGCCGCATTCTGGCCACCTTATTCTACGAGCCCAGCACCCGCACCCGGCTTTCCTTCGAGTCGGCTATGCTGCGGCTGGGCGGCAAGACGCTGGGCTTTGCCGGGGCGCAGCTTTCCAGCGCCAGCAAGGGCGAAACGGTGGCTGATACCGCCCGTGTGGTAAGCAACTATGCAGACGTCATTGCCATGCGCCACCCCAAGGAGGGCGCACCGCTGCGGGCGTCCATGTATGCGCGGGTGCCCGTCATCAATGCAGGCGATGGCGGACACGCCCACCCCTCCCAGACCATGATCGACCTGATGACCATCCGCCAGCGCAAGGGGCGGCTGGATCATCTGACCATCGGCTTCTGCGGCGACCTCAAGTTCGGCCGGACGGTGCACTCCCTCACCGCCGCGCTGAGCCAGTTCGAGGGCAACCGGTTTGTGTTCATCTCACCGGAGGAGCTGCGCATCCCGCAGTACGTCAAGGACGAGACCCTGACCCCGCTGCACCAGAACTACAAGGAGACCGCTGACCTTGAAGCCGAATTGCCCGGTTTGGATGTGCTGTACATGACCCGCATCCAGAAGGAACGCTTTTTCAACGAAGAGGACTATCTGCGGTTGAAAGGCTGCTATGAGCTGGACGAAAAGCTGCTGCAGCTGGCACCGCCCACCATGCCGGTGCTGCATCCGCTCCCCCGCATCGACGAGATCAAGCCGGACGTGGACAACGACCCCCGCGCTGCTTATTTCGATCAGGTGCATAACGGTGTGTATATCCGCATGGCCATTATACTGGCGCTGCTGGGCATCCCCGACCCGCTGACCGGGAAAAAGGTGCTGGAAAGTATATAAGTTGTGAACAGGGCTGCTGCACAAAGCAATGTGCAGCAGCCCTGTTTTTGCGTCTGGTATTTTTGCAGGCTCGCCTTTACGACCCCTCCCGTGAAAAAGCAATTCTGGAAAATCCGCAGATTTTCCAGAATTGCGAAATTATAAATAATTCTTCCGCTGAATATGCGCAAAGTGCAACAACGACGACCGCCGCCAGTGGCGGAAACAGGGAGGAGTTGTTGGGGCAGCGGCCAGTAAGACGCGAGTGCCGTTCAAGGCACGAAGCGGATGCTGGGTGCCGCAACCCGGAAGCGGCGCGCATTCCCAATCGTCCCGCTACCCCCGCAGCGGCGGGTCCGGCACAAAGATCATGGTGCCCCGGGCAGAAAAAAGCAGCTGCGGCATCATGCAGCTGTACCCCAGCCACAGCACTGCCAGAATGCACAGCACCAAAAGCACCCGGCGCAAAAGTACCGGACGCCGGGCGGGGGAATAGCGTTTTCTGCGGTCACGCTGCATAGGCTGCGCCCTCCCTTTTCAAGGCTTTGCCCAGCTTATGCCGTGGCAGAAAGAATTGTGCACCGGCGGGGTTTGTGGTAAGATAGCAGGGAAGAACCACGGAGGAACTGCTTATGCTGACCATTACACTGCTGGGCACGGCTGCCACCATGCCGCTGCCGGAGCGCGCCCTGACCGCCGCGGTGGCGGAGTGCGGCGGGCACAGCCTGCTGCTGGACTGCGGCGAGGGCACCCAGACCGCCGCCCGCCGCGCCGGGGTGAACCTGATGCGCGCGGATGCCATCTGTCTGACCCACTATCACGGAGACCATATTTTTGGTCTGCCCGGGCTTTTGCAGACCCTTGGGGCGCAGGGGCGCACCCGTCCGCTGGTGCTGCTGGGGCCGGAGGGGCTTTTGGAGGTCTGGCGGGCAGTGTATGCTCTGACCGGGCCGCTGCCCTACGCAGTAAAGCCGCTTATCTGCCGCGCCGGGCAGCCGGTGGTGCTGGATGCTCTTTCGGATGGATGGCCCGCCGGGGCAACGCTGCAGCCGGTGGCAACAAAGCACCGGGTACGCAGTCTGGGCTACCGGCTGGACTTGCCCCGGGCGGGCAGGTTCGACCCGGAAAAGGCGCGGGCGCTGGGCGTACCGGTGACCCAGTGGCGGCTTTTGCAGCGGGGACAGGCTGTGCCGCTGGCAGAGCGCATGGTGCAGCCCGCCGAGGTGCTGGGCGCACCCCGCAAGGGGCTGCGGTTCGTCTTTTCCGGCGACAGTGCGCCCTGCCCGGCACTGGAGCAGGCGGCGCAGGGGGCAGACCTGCTGCTTTGCGATGCCACCTACGCTTTGCCGGAGCAGCAGGAACAGGCGGCGCAGTGGGGGCACAGCACCTTTGGTCAAAGCGCGGCGCTGGCAGCAAAGGCTGGTGTAAAGCGGCTGTGGCTGGTGCACTATTCCCCCATGATCACCGACCCGGAACAGCAGCTTGCACAGGCACAGAGCCTCTTCCCGGCGGCAGAATGCGGCTTTGACGGCAAACGCATCACCCTGCATTACGAGGAGAACGAGGAATGAAGCTGACACTTGACCCCGGGGCAGCCGCCCTGCTGGACACCCTGCACGCGGCGGGCTACGCAGCCTACGCCGTGGGCGGCTGCGTGCGGGATAGCCTTTTGGGGCGCATCGCCCACGACTGGGATCTGTGCACCAGCGCCCTGCCGCAGCAGGTAATGGAACTGTTCGGGACAGAGCAGTGCATCCCCACCGGCTTGCAGCACGGCACGGTCACCATCAAATACGGCGGGCAGCTGTACGAGACCACTACCTTTCGCACCGAGGGCAGCTATACCGATGGCCGTCACCCGGACGAAGTGCAGTTCGTACCGGACGTGCGGGAGGATCTTGCCCGGCGGGATTTTACCATCAACGCCATGGCATATAATGAAGCCGACGGACTGGTAGATCCCTTTGGCGGGCAAAAAGACCTGCAAAATGGTCTGCTGCGGGCGGTGGGTGAGCCGCAGCAGCGGTTTACTGAGGATGCGCTGCGTATTCTGCGGCTGTACCGCTTTGCCGCAAGGTTTGGCTTTGCGCTGGACGCAGCCACCGCCCGGGCGGCGCGGCAGCTGGCACCCCACTTGGACTGCATCTCTGCCGAGCGCATTCAGGAGGAATTGACAAAGCTGCTGGCAGCCCCGCAGCCGGGGGCATATCTGGAGCCCGCCGTGCTGGCGGTGGTGCTGCCGGAGTTGACCCCGACGGCGCTTGAAGCCGCAACGCCGGTGGTGGATGCCTGCCCGGCGGGAGAGGAAAGCCTGCCGGTGCGCTGGGCGGCGCTGCTGGGCGCTCTGGGCGAGACCGACACCCGCCGGGTGCTCAAACGGCTGCGCTGCTCCAACGCCTGTATCGAGGAGACCGCAGTGCTGGTGCGGGAAACGGCAGGGCAGGGCGTGTGCGGGAGTTTCTCCGAGGACCGTCCGCTGGGGTGGGACCCTGCTGCCGCAGGCAGTAGGGCGGGCGATGGAATGGCCCGATTCGTGTCCGAGGAGAAAGCTCCCGTACACGTCCCGGTACACGCGGGAGAGGTTGCCATCCGGCGGCTTTTAGGGCAGTACGGGCTGTGCACCGTGGAGCGGCTGTGTGCGCTGTGCGCGGCGCTGCACCCGCAGAATGCCCCGGCTTGCACCTTTGCGGCGCAGCGGGCACGGCAGCTGGAAGCCGAAGGCGTATGCTGCCGGGTGAGCCAGCTGGCGGTGAACGGCCGCGACCTGATGGCGGCGGGCATCCCGGCAGGGCCTGCGCTGCGCCGGGTACTGGAAGCGCTGCTGGACGGCGTCATCCGCGCAGAATATCCCAACAAAAAACCGGCGCTGCTGGCTGCGGCGCAGAAAATTATAGCGTCTTGACAAGCGGTTTATGCTGCGGTAGTATTATACTACTGTTTTAGTATGTTAAATGCATTAAAGGAGAACCTATGACCACTCAGAACCCTGCAAACCGTCCCCGCGCCCTCATTGCCATGAGCGGCGGCGTGGACAGCTCGGTGGCGGCCTGTCTGATGCAGCAGGCAGGCTACGACTGCACCGGCATCACCATGCGGCTTACCCACAACGAAACGCTGGGACAGTCCGGCTACCAGACCTGCTGCTCGGAAAAGGATATCGAGGACGCCGCCGAGGTGGCCTTTGCGCTGGATATGCCGTATCAGGTGCTGGATTTCACCGCTGACTTCCGGGCGCAGATCATTGAAAAATTTATCCGCGTCTACGAGGCGGGCGGTACTCCAAACCCCTGTATCGACTGCAATAAATATATGAAGTTCCACCACCTGCTGGACTGGGCGGAGGAACACGGCATGGAGTATGTGGTCACCGGCCACTATGCCCGGGTGGAACAGGACGCAGCTACCGGCCGCTGGCTGCTGAAAAAGGGGCTGGACGAGGGCAAGGATCAAAGCTATGTGCTGTATAACCTCACGCAGGAGCAGCTGGCGCATATCCGTTTGCCGCTGGGTGCGCTGCATAAGACCGAGGTACGCAAGATCGCACAGGAGCACAGCTTTATCAACGCCCAGAAGCACGACAGTCAGGATATCTGCTTTGTGCCGGACGGCGACTACGCCCGCTTTATGGAGCAGTTTACCGGCAAGCACTACCCCGCCGGGGATTTTCTGGATCAGAGCGGCAAGGTGGTGGGCACCCACAGCGGCGCGGTGCGCTATACGCTGGGGCAGCGCAAGGGACTTGGTCTCGCGCTGGGTGCGCCGGTGTACGTCTGCGGCAAGGATATGCAGGCCAATACCGTCACGGTCGGGCCGGAAAGCGAGCTGTTTGACCGCATCGTCTACGCAGAGGATGTGAACTGGATCGCCATTCCGGCGCTGACCGGGCCGCTGCGGGTCACCGCCCGCACCCGGTACCATCAGGCCGAGCAGCAGGCCACCGTTTACCCCGCAGAAAACGGCTTCCGGCTGGAATTCGACCAGCCCCAGCGTGCCCCCACCCCGGGGCAGGCTGCCGTGCTGTATCAGGGCGATGTGGTGCTGGGCGGCGGCACCATCACCCGCGTAGAAAAGTAAGGAGAACAAAATGCAGGATCAGTATTCCCGCACCCAGCTGCTGCTGGGTGCAGAGGCTATGGAAAAGCTGCACCACGCCCGGGTGGCAGTGTTTGGCATCGGCGGCGTGGGCGGCTACACGGTGGAGGCGCTGGCACGCAGCGGCGTGGGCGCACTGGATCTGATCGATGACGATAAGGTCTGCCTGACCAACCTCAACCGTCAGATCATCGCCACCCGCAGCACGGTAGGGCAGTATAAGGTGGATGTAGCGGAACAGCGCATCCACGACATCGACCCCAACATCAAGGTGACCACCCACCGGTGCTTCTTTGGCCCGGAGACGCAGGACGACTTCGATTTTACCCAGTACGACTATGTGGTGGACGCCATCGACACCGTTACCGGCAAGCTGGCGTTGGTGATGAAGTGCAAGGAGGCGGGCACGCCCATCATCTGCTCCATGGGCGCAGGCAACAAGATGGATCCCACCCGCTTTGAGGTGACCGATATCTACAAGACCTCGGTCTGCCCGCTGGCCAAGGTGATGCGTACCGAGTGCCGCAAGCGCAAGATCAAGCACCTGAAGGTGGTCTACTCCAAGGAGCCAGCCATGACCCCCATCGAGGACGACTCCATCAGCTGCAAGAACCACTGCATCTGTCCCCCGGGCACTCAGCGCAAGTGCACTGCCCGGCGCACCGTGCCGGGCTCCAACGCTTTTGTGCCCTCGGTGGCCGGTCTGATCATCGGCGGCGAGGTGGTCAAAGACCTTGTGGGCTTTGTACCGCTGAAGGGGTAAAACAGACCGCAGCTTCCTTGCTGCGTGGGACGATTTGGAATGCGCTCCGCGTTGCTCTGCGCATAAATCAAGGAAAAAATATCTATAATTTTGGAATACCGGAGCGTCTGCGGACGCTCCGGTATTCCATTTTCACGGGTGGAGTCGTGGAGAAAAAAGGCATTTGCAGCGCCGCTTTCTATGAAAGCGCGGCGCTGTGGGCGTGCTCGCTCCCCCTTGGGGGAGCTGTCGCGCAGCGACTGAGGGGCTATGGATGGAGAAGCGAAAAAAGCGTTAAAGCGATAGCGCCGACTGGCGCAGCGCTAGCTTTTTTGTGCTTCGACTTCTTCTTTAGGATTGTCAAGGGCGAGCAGCCCTTGGCCCGTTGCGGGGTGGGTGGAGTCCAGAGGTAGGGAGGGGGGACTCGGAACACCCCTCCCTGCCTCTGGCCCAGCGGAGCGTTTTTGCACGCTAAAGGTAGGCAGAAAGCTGTCCCGGCAGCAACGCTGCAAATGCTGGTTGCCGCAACCCGTAAGACGCGGAGACCGTTCAAAATCGTATTTTTACGCGCTGCAACGTTTCATAACATAAAATTGCAACTAATTTGCAATTTGGTATTGCAATTGGGAAGGATATCGTGTATAATCTACCCTGCACGAAAATGCAAACTGATTGCAAATTGTTGAGAGACGACCCCCATGCGGGTCTTTGGAGCGATTATTTATGGAACTGTTTCTGGATGTTCTGGGCGAAACTCTGGTGGATACCGCCAAGATGCTGCCCTTTCTGTTTTTGGCCTATCTGCTGATCGAGTATATCGAGCACCGCCACGGCGAGCGCATCGAGGCGCTGCTGGCGGGCGGCGGGCGCTGGGGCGCTGTGCCGGGTGCAGTGCTGGGCTGTGTGCCGCAGTGCGGCTTCTCCGCCATTGCGTCCAACTTCTACGCCTCCCGGGTCATCACGCTGGGCACGCTGATGGCAGTGTACCTTGCCACCAGCGATGAAGCGATCCCGCTGCTGGTCTCCATGCCCGCCTACTGGGATAAGCTGGCTGTTCTGATGGTCATCAAGGTGGTGTACGCCATCGCGGTGGGCTTTGTGCTGGACTTTGTGCTGCGGGGCGTACTGCCCAAGGGTCTGCGGGGCGGCTACACCGGCCATGCGGACGAGGTGGACTGCCACGAGGAACACAGCGATGCCGAGGGCAACGAAAAGCCCATCTGGCAGGCAGCGCTGCGCCACACGCTGGAGATCTTTGTGTTCATCTTCGCTTTCAGTCTGGTGTTCGGCATGATCGTGGAAGGCGTGGGCGAGGACGTGTTCGCCGAGATGCTGGGCGGCATGGGCTTCTTCCAGCCGGTGGTGGCGGCTCTGATGGGGCTGATCCCCAACTGTGCCGCCAGCGTGCTGCTGACCCAGCTGTATGTGGAAGGTGCGCTGCGCTTTTCCAGCCTTGTGGCGGGGCTGTGCACCGGTGCGGGTGTGGGCTTGGCTGTGCTGTGGCGCGCCAACCCCTCGTGGAAGCAGAACCTCTTCATCACCGGCCTGACATGGGCCGCCGGTGCCTTTGTGGGCGTGGCGATGCAGCTGGTGGTGGCCGTGGTTGCCTGAGAGAAACCGAATCAAATGACAAAAGCTGCTCCGGAAGTGCTCCGGGGCAGCTTTTTTGCGGTTTATAATTTAGAAAGCTCTTCCAGCAGGGAAAGTGCAATGGGCTTGACCCGGATGGAGCAGGCGTTGAACAGTTCCAGAACGCGGTCGTTTGCATAGTCCTTGCGGGCGACCTCGGTGTTGGACAAAATCGCGGCAAGCTCGGTATCCAGCTCGGTGCAGAGATTGGAAAGTGTCTCAAGCGTGGGGTAGACCCGTCCATTTTCAATTTTGGAAAGGTACACCACGGAAATACCGGCCTTTTCCGCCAGCTTTTCCTGCGTGATGCCCTTGCTTTGGCGGGCGAGCTGGATGCGTTTGCCAATGATAGCATAGTCGATCATTTGATAAACCTCCTGCATGATCTATGATACTGACAATACAGGATTAAACCGAAAGAATAATAAACAAATGGTTTAACTTGACTTTGTAGAACAACATGACTATAATAAAGTTGGGTTCCCAATCAAATTTTGGGTGTTTTTGTGTACAAAGATGAATCATGTACAGGAGGTCAAACGTATGAAGTGTAACATTTCGCGCCGTGATTTTATGAAGGGCGCTGCGGTGGTTGCGGCATCCGGGCTGCTGGCAGGCTGCGACGGCGAAACACCGGCTCCTTCCGGTTCCGGCAGTTCATCGAGTTCCAGCAGCTCGTCGAGCAGCTCCGGCGGTTCTTCCAGTTCCAGTAGCTCTTCCAGTTCTTCCAGCAGCTCTTCCTCCGGCGCGGGAGAGACTTCCGGCATCCGCTGGAAGTATAGCCGGAACAACGATGGCTCGATCACATTGACCGGTTACGACAAAACGGCAGCGGTCGTGCCGAAGGGCAAGGTGGTCATTCCGGCCCAGTACGATGGCTATACGGTCAGCAAGCTGGGTGTCGGCCTGTTCTGGAGGAACAACGATATCGAGCAGATCGTGCTGCCCAGCACGGTCTCCGTGATTGATAGTGCGTTTTATGAATGCAAGAAACTGTACAGCGCTACATTGCCCGAGGGCCTGAAGGAAATTGTCCCGTCTGCATTTAGAGGTTGCGGTCTGAAGAGCGTGGTCCTGCCGGAAAGTCTTGCCAAAGTTGGCTCGTGGGCTTTTGCCGAGAATACTGCGCTGGAAACCGCCATCATCAAGGGCAAAACGGAATTTGAGGAGAGAACCTTTAGCGGCTGTACCAACCTGACAACGGTGGAGTTCCACAATGCCATCCAGACTCTGCCGGACTACATGTTCGCGGGTTGCGTCAAGATTCAGAGCATCCAGCTCCCAATGAAGCTCAAGCAGATCGGCAACAACTGCTTCCTCAGCTGCAGCCAGATGGATAATGTCCAGCTGCCGGATACAGTCCAGGAAATCGGCGAATACGCATTTAGAAGTTGCAATTCGCTACGCTCCATCAAGATCCCGGACGGTGTGACCGAGATCAAGAAGGGAACGTTCACCTTTTGCAGTAATCTTGCCGAGGTCAAGCTTCCGGCCCGGATGACCAAGATTGAGGAGAGAGCATTTGATTTCACTGGCCTGCGGAAGATTGCTCTGATGGAAGGCATTTCGGAAATTGCCGAAAATACATTCGGGTCCTGTCAGTCACTACAGGAAATTTATATCCCGGTGAGCGTGAAAAAAATTGGTGCAGGGGCATTTTTTGACTGTTATAGGCTGAAAAAGGTCTATTTCGGCGGCAGTGAGGAAATGTGGAAAAATATTGTGATTGATATGGAAAAAATCAACGGCGATGCTGGAAATAAGTACCTGATAAGAGCGGAGTATTACTGGAACCAGACCCCTGCGGCCATTGGCATCTGACAGCGTGATCCCCTGAAAAACTGAATCAAATGGCAAAAGCTGCTCCGGAAGTGCTCCGGAGCAGCTTTTATTTTGCCAAAAACTTTCCACGGCCCTTTGAAATGTGATATACTGGAACAAAAATCATGCGCATGAGGGGAGAAAACCATGCAATATAAGATTCTGGCAAGCGATTACGACAACACGCTGATGCCCTTTGGCGAGGCAAAGCCCCGCCCGGCGGTGGTAAAGGCGGTAAAAAAGCTGCAAGCCGCCGGGGGTAAGTTTGTGCTCAGCACCGGCCGCTCTTACCCGGCCATCCGGGATAAAAACCAGTTGGGCGGTATCCGGTTCGACTACGCCATTACCTGCAACGGTGCCTGCGTGGTGGACAGGCAGGGCAACGTGATAGCCGAGCATCCGCTTACCAGCGAGGAGATGTATGTGCTGGTGGATTTTTGCGAGGATTATAACTACCCGCTGCAATTCAACTTCCGGGATGCCTATTACGCCTACTGCGAGTACGAGTATCTGCACACCGGCTATCAGATGATGAACAGCCCCGGGCTGGACTGTGTGGACGGCGAGGATCAGGACAGGCATCTGGTGGATATGCCCCACGCCGCCTTTGCCGCCATGCCGCCGCAGGAAGTGGAGCGCTTCCACGAAAAATACGGCTACCTTGGCCTGCACTGGATGCAGGTGGGCGCGCAGAACGCGGACGGCTACTGCTACTACGATATCGTGCGCGGCGGCATGGATAAGGGCGTAGGGCTTGCCGACCTGTGCGCACAGATGGGGCTTACGCTGGCGGACGCCGTGGCCGTGGGCGATTCTGCCAACGATGTGGGGATGCTGAAGGTCGCGGGCCTGAGTGCCTGCATGGCAAACGGCACCCCGGACGCCAAGGCCGCTGCCGACCGGATCATCGGGGATGTGCGGGAGGACGGCGTGGCGGCGCTGATCGAGGAACTGTGGTTCGATGGCCCCCGCGCGGAGCCCTCCGGCAAGGACCTTGGCTCTGCATGGGGCAACATTGAAAGTGCAGGCGGCAGTTTATGAGCTTTGCACCGGTGTACGATGACCGCAGCCGGGCGCTGATTTTAGGCACATGGCCCAGCCCCAAAAGCCGGGAGATGGCCTTTTACTACGGCCACCCGCAAAATCGGTTCTGGCCGCTGCTGGCGGCGCTGACCGGGGAGCCGCTGCCCGCGCGGGAGGATATCGCCGCCAAAAAACAGCTGCTTTTGCGCCACGGGCTGGCGCTGTGGGATACGCTGGAAAGCTGCACGATCACCGGCGCGTCGGATGCCTCCATCCGGGATGTGGTGCCCAACGATATCGCCGGGCTGCTGCGCAAAGCACCCATCCGGGCGGTGTTCTGCAACGGTGCCACAGCCTACCGTATCTATACAAAATATCAGCAGCCGCTTACCGGCATCCCGGCTGTTCGTCTGCCAAGTACAAGTCCAGCCAACGCCGCTTGCAGCCCCGCCCGGCTGGAGGAGCTTTGGGGCGCTGCACTGGTGGACTGGATCGTAAAATGATGACAAGGCTGTAAATTCTTTTGCGGGATACTTGCGTTTTTTTGCGGACGTTGTATTATGGATATCATAAGGGGCGCACTGCCCCGGACAAGGAGAAATGACCATGAGCAAGATCATCCGCACCCAAAAGCCCAGCGTGCTGCCCTTTTATGCGGCGGCGCTGGTGTTCGTGGTACTGTGCGCGGTGCTGCCGGTATACAAATTATGGGCGCTGCTTGTGGCGCTGGGCGGTGCCGCCGTGGCCTTTGGCGTGGCAAAAAAGACCTGCCCGCCCCGGGTGGTGGAGCACGAAGTACCCTTCCACACCGGTGTGGAGGATGTGGACCAGATGCTGACCGATATCCAGCAGAAGCTGGACACCCTGCACGCGCTGAACGAGGCTTTGCCCGACCCGCAGCTGTCCGCCGCTATGACCCGCATGGAAAAGGCAGGACGCTCCATCGTGGAAGCCGTGGAAGCAAACCCCGCCAAGGCAAAGCAGGTGCGCCGGTTTGCCAACTACTATCTGCCGGACGCCGTAAACGTTTTGCAGCAGTACGCAAAGCTTGCAAAGCAGGGTGTGCGGGGCGAGAACGCCGCCGCCATCCGCGCCGAGGTGGAGCACAACGCCGCCTCCATTGCCACGGCTTTTGAAAACCAGCTGGATGCCCTGTACGCGGCAGAGAGCATGGACCTGTCCGCAGACCTGACCGTTTTGCAGAATATGCTGAAAGGGCAGGGTCTGAGCAAGTAAAACTGGAATATCCCCTTGGGATTTTGAAAGGAAGGAATCACTTATGGCTGACAATAATCTGAACTTTGATCTGGATGCCCCCGCAGTGCCCACCCTGACGCTGGACCCCACCCCCGCTGCTGTGCCGCAGGAGGAAAAGCCCGCCGCTGCCCCTGCCCCGGAGGCACAGGTGAAGCTGACCCCAGAGGAGCAGGCCATGGTGGATCAGTTTGCCCAGAAGATCGATATCACCAACAGCCAGCAGGTGCTGCAATACGGCTCTGCCTGCCAGAAGAAGATCGGCGATTTTTCTGAAGCCGCTCTCTCCAAGGTGTCCACCAAGGATCTGGGCGAGGTGGGCGACATGATCACCGACCTCATTGGCGAGCTGAAGAGCTTTGACGCCAACGAGGAGCAGCAGAAGGGCATCATGGGCTTTTTCAAGAAAAAGACCAGCCAGCTGGATGCCCTCAAGACCAAGTACGACAAGACCGAGACTAACGTGGAAAAGATCCAGTCCATGCTGGAGGCCCATCAGGTGCAGCTGCTCAAGGACATCGCCATGCTGGACAAGATGTACGAGCTGAACATGGCCTACTTCAAGGAACTGAGCATGTATATCCTTGCCGGCAAGAAAAAGCTGGCCGATGTGCGCGCCAACGAATTGCAGCAGGCTATGGATAAGGCCAAGGTCTCCGGTCTGCCGGAGGACGCACAGGCTGCCCGCGACCTTGCCGATCAGTGCGAGCGCTTTGAGAAAAAGCTGTATGATCTGGAGCTGACCCGCAACATCAGTTTGCAGATGGGCCCCCAGATCCGTCTGCTGCAGAACAACAACACCATGATGGCAGAAAAGATCCAGTCCACCATCGTGAACACTATCCCGCTGTGGAAGAACCAGATGGTGCTGGCACTGGGTCTGGCACACAGCCAGCAGGCTATGCAGGCCGAGCGCGCTGTGACCAACATGACCAACGACCTGCTGAAGAAGAACGCCGAGGCGCTGAAGCTGGGCACCATCGAGACTGCCAAGGAGAGCCAGCGCGGCATCGTGGATATCGAGACGCTGCAGCAGACCAACAAGAGCCTGATCGAGACGCTGGACGAGCTGAACAAGATCCAGAACGAGGGTCGCGCAAAGCGCGTTGCCGCCGAGCAGGAGCTGAACCGCATCGAGGACGAGCTGAAAACCAAAATGATGGAGATCCGGAGCTGAAATGGCAAACGCTGATTTTTCTCAGAACAAACAAACCGCTCCCGGCGGCTTTGACGCGGGCAGCTACCGCGAAAAAGCAAAGCCGGAGCAGACCGTAACGCTGACGCCCCGCCAGCAGAAGCTGGCCGCACTGGAAGCAAAGCTGCCCGCAGCGCTTTCCACCCGGGCAGCGGCGATGGCTTTGAGCGTGGTGGTGATGCTGGCCGCCTTTTTCGGCTTTGGCAGCGCCAAGCTGCGCGGAAAGTACAACACCGCCCGCCAGTGGTTCACCACAGGGGTCGCCGCTGACAACGGCTATAACCTGAGCGAGGAGCTGACCACCCGGGAAAATACGGCGGCGAACATCCTGACCACCGCCTCCAACACCCTTGGCGCAGACAGCGCCGAGGTGCAGGCTGCACAGACGGCGCTGAACGATTTCTCCGCTTGTCTGCAGGCGGTGCAGAACGGCGGCAAAAGTCAGTCGCTGACCTCGCTGCCCTATTATCAGGGCAGCACGATGCACGCGCTGTATCAGGCCGATCAGGCACTGGGCGCTGCCATCGACCAGCTGTATGCAAAATTGCAGGAGCAGGCCGATGACCCCATGAAGATGGGCGCGGTGCAGGGGCAGTACGGTCAGTTCAACAGCGCAGCCACCATCATTGGCACCTTGCAGTATAATACGGCGGTGTATGAATATCAAAAGGATGTCGGCGGCTTCCCGGCCAGTGTACTGGGAGCTTTGTCCGGCGTGAAGGAGGTTGAGCCCTTCGCATGAAAAACTTTGCAAAACGCATCAGCACACTGGTGCTGGCCGTGGTGGTCAGCGCGGCAGTGCTGTGCCCGGCGGCCTTTGCCGCCCAGCTGCCCAGCCTGCCCAAGGATCAGTGCGTGGTGGACGATGCCGGTGTGCTGAACAGCAGCACCGTGCAGACCATCACCGAACTGAACGCCCAGCTGGAATCCAGCTGCAGCGGCGCGCAGATCGGTGTACTGACAGTAGAATACACAGGCAATGATTCCACAGAGGATTACGCAACACAGGCTTTCAACGCATGGGGCATCGGTTCCTCCTCCCAGAACAACGGCGTTCTGATTCTGCTGGTGATGGAGTCGGCGCAGTATGCAGACGGTGACTACTACCTGACCTATGGCGATGGCTTCCGCAACACCACGCTGGCAAAGCAGTCCAGCGCCATCGCCCAGACGATGGAGGATCAGTTTGCCGCAAAGGATTATGACGGCGCGGTGACTACCTGTGCCCGCAACGTGGCAAACACCATCGCGGATATCTACGGCGTCAGCCTTTCCGGCGGCACCGGCAACGGCAGCACCGTGCAGCCCGGCTATCAGGGCGGGCAGAGCAGCGGCGGCAGCGCCCTGACCGACATCCTGACCCTTGTGGTCAGCGTTGTGCTGCTCATCGTCATCATCCGGTCGGTGGCCTATGTTTTTGCCAGCCCCTGCGGCTGGCTGTGGTGCTTCGGTGGGCCGCGGCCTCCTCGCAGACGTCGCGGCCCGCC
>OBRJ01000071.1_pt1 | contig 98932 bp, 87 predicted proteins | sample 1494831 | NCBI WGS metagenome assembly OBRJ01 (sample SAMEA3360658, study PRJEB22359) | human gut metagenome | biome: ENVO:urban biome; feature: ENVO:human-associated habitat; material: ENVO:feces | place: Bangladesh | collected 2011
CTTTCGATATTGTTCAATTTTCAAGGTCCTGTGCGCCTCAGCCTTAGCGGCTGACGACTTGATTATTTTACCACAGAAGCGGTTTTTTGTCAAGCACTTTTTTGAGAAGCTTTTGAACTTTTCTGAACTTAAATCGTTCAGCAGTTTCTCGGTGCTAACCGGAACATTTGAACGTTCATTGGTTCTTTTCAAGGGCTTCCTGCTGAGCTTTCAGAAGTCATTCTTTTGTCTCAGCGCTTGGCGCTCAAGTATAATACCACACCCCGGGGCAGTTGTCAACACTTTTTGACATCTTTTTTCCAAATTCTTTGCGCGGGGGAAAATGCTCCTGCTTTTCTCCTATTATAATAATCTCCTTTTCTTGACAAGGCGGCGGGCAGAACGTATTATGGAGTCATTCCAGCATCCTGTATAGGGTAGCTATACATATTATATAAAGGAGAAGTGCCATGTCCTGTGTCAACGTCCGCGGCTGCTGCATCGGGGAGGGCCGCCCCAAGGTCATTCTACCCATTGTGGAGCGTACCCAAGCCGCTATTCTGGAAAAGGCCGCGCAGTTTTCAACATTGTCGGCCGATTGTGTGGAATGGCGGGCAGACTGGTTCGAGGGCTTTCAGTCCCCCGCTGCCATTGCCCGCTGCGTACAGAAGCTGCGGGTCGCCCTGCGGGACAAGCTTCTGCTGGTCACCTTCCGCACCAAGGCAGAGGGCGGTGAGCAGGCGCTCTCCCATCCCGAATACCTTGCCTTTCTGCGCCTGATCCTTGACACCGACTGCGCCGACCTTCTGGACATCGAGTTCTTCACCGCCGGAGCAGACCTGCCCAAGCTGGTGGAGCAGGCGCACTCCGCCGGAGTCGCAGTGGTGTGTTCCAGCCACGATTTTACCAAGACTCCGCCCCGGGCAGCGCTCGTCTCCCGCATGGTGCAGATGCAGCAGGCCGGAGCCGACCTGCCCAAGCTGGCCGTAATGCCCCGGTGCCGCAGCGATGTGCTGGAGCTGCTGGCCGCCACCGCTGAGATGGCCGACCTTCACCCGGAAACGCCAGTCATCACCATGAGCATGGGGGCGCTGGGCGCGGTGAGCCGTCTGGCTGGGGAGGCTTTTGGTTCTGCCATGACCTTTGCCAACCCCGGGCAGGCAAGTGCCCCGGGGCAAATCTCGCTGGACATCGTAAACGAAGTGCTGGATGCACTACATTTGTAACCAACAAATCGAAAGTTATGGAGGTACTTTATGAACGAGAGAGAAAAAATTATCCGATTATGGTTTGATATGTGGATTAAGAAAGCAGATTTAGGAATTGACAATATTTTTACAGATGATGTTGTATATACTGAGAGTTGGAGTCCTAAATATGAAAACCGCAAAACGGTAAAGCACTGGTTTGACGAATGGAATACACGCGGAAGTGTTCTTGTCTGGGAGATTAAGCAATTTTTTCATCAAGGCAATCAAACAATCGTGGAGTGGTATTTTAAAAACAAAATGAATAATGGAAATGTTGAAGAATTTGACGGAATATCTTTAATTGTATGGACACAGGATAACAAAATAAAATCATTAAAAGAGTTTGGTTGCAATCTTCATAATTACAATCCATATCGAGATAGTGATATTCCCGTATTTCGAGAAGAAAAAGCAAATTGGTTTTGAGAGGACTATAAATTCAAGTTTGTCGCACATCCTGCCTAAAACACAAACCGGAACGATCTTCCCTTTTTCGGGTGGATCGTTCCGGTTTTTATGTTATATTGAAAATCGTTTTATGCCAGCTTAGCTTCCAGACGCTCACGGATGGCCTTGATAAAGCCCTCGCTGTCCACGGCGGTGGGAGTGATGCCCTCTGCCAGACCGCACAGGTCTTTGGTCATGATGCCCTCGTTCAGGGTCTGCAGGCTTGCAGCCTCCAGTGCCTCGCCAAAGTGCACCAGCTCCGGCAGGTTATCCAGCTCGCCGCGCTTCTTGAAGGCGCCGGACCATGCAAAGATGGTGGCCATGGGGTTGGTGGAGGTCTTTTCGCCCTTCAGATACTTATAATAATGGCGGGTGACGGTGCCGTGGGCGGCCTCGTACTCGTACTTGCCGTCCGGGCTGACCAGCACACTGGTCATCATGGCCAGCGAGCCAAAGGCGGTGGAGACCATATCGCTCATCACATCGCCATCGTAGTTCTTGCAGGCCCAGACAAAGCCGCCCTCGCTGCGGATGACGCGCGCCACGATATCGTCGATCAGGCTGTAAAAGTAGGTGATGCCGGCAGCTTCGAACTTTTCCTTGTACTCGGCATCGTAGGTCTCCTGGAAGATATCCTTAAAGGTGTGGTCGTACTTCTTGGAGATGGTATCCTTTGCGCCGAACCACAGATCCTGCTTCACGTCCAGTGCGTAGTTGAAGCAGCTGCGGGCAAAGCTGCGGATGGAATCGTCCTTGTTGTACTGCCCCTGCAGTACACCGGCACCTTCAAAGTCAAAGACGGTGGCGCGCTGCTGGCTGCCGTCTGCGCCGGTGAACACCAGCTCGGCCTTGCCTGCACCGGGAATGCGGAACTCGGTGCACTTATACACATCGCCGTAGGCGTGGCGGGCGATGGTGATGGGCTTTTTCCAGTTCTTGACCACCGGCTGGATGCTGTCGATCATAATGGGTGCGCGGAACACGGTGCCATCCAGCACAGCGCGGATGGTGCCGTTGGGGCTCTTCCACATCTCGTGCAGCTTGTACTCCTCCACGCGCTGAGCGTTGGGGGTGATGGTAGCGCACTTGACCGACACGCCGTACTTCTTGTTGGCGAGGGCGGCATCCATGGTCACCTGATCTGCGGTGGCATCGCGGTTGGGCAGGCCCAGATCGTAGTACTCGGTCTTGAGGTCCACAAAGGGGAGGATCAGCTCGTCCTTGATCATCTTCCACAGGATGCGGGTCATCTCGTCGCCGTCCATCTCCACCAGCGGGGTCGTCATCTTGATCTTTTCCATAGCAGGGTTCCCTTTCCTCTATCGGTTGTGTATTTTATGCCCCGGATCGGGGCGTTCCGGTTATTTGCGGTAGGCGTCTGCCAGCTTTTCAAAGGCGGGCAGGCTGCGCTTTACTTTTTCGGTGTCGATGCAGTAGGCAAGGCGCACATAGCCCTTTACCCCAAAGCTGTCGCTGGGCACCAGCAGCAGATCAAATTCCCGGGCTTTCTGGCAGAAGGCGTTGGCGTCCTCTTCCAGTGCCTTGGGGAAGATATAGAAGGTGCCGCCCGGGCGCTCCACTTCAAAGCCCAGCGCGGTGAGTTTCTGGTACAGCAGTTCCATGTTGGTCTGGTAGACCGAAAGGTCGCTGGTCACCTTCTGGCAGCGGCTGACCGCCCGCTGGATGATGCTGGGCGGGCAGTTGTGACCGGTAAAGCGGGAGATCTGGCTCATCATGTCCACAAGGATGTCCTCCCCCTCGCACCCCGGGCGCACCGCCACATAGCCCAGACGCTCGCCGGGCAGGCTCAGGCTCTTGGAGTAGGAGAAGCAGGTCAGGGTGTGGGGGTAGAACGCCGCCGGGTAAGGCACGGTCTTGCCATCAAAAACGATATCCCGGTAGGGCTCGTCACTGACCAAGAAGATATTGTGTCCGTACTGGGCGCTTTTTTCGGTCAAAACCGCCGCCATGCGGGTCAGGGTGTCGGCAGAGTAGACCACGCCGGTGGGGTTGTTGGGGGTGTTGATGAGCACACAGGTGACCTTTTCGGTCAGCATCTGCGCAAAGGCATCCAGATTGGGCTGGAAAGTGGGTGCCTGCGGCGGCACCACCCGCAGCACTGCGCCGGTGCCCGCCACATAGGGACCGTACTCCGGGAAGTAAGGCGCAAAGGTCAGCACCTCGTCCCCGGGCTGGGTCACCGCCCGGATGGCGTGGGCGATAGCACCCGCCGCGCCGGTGGTAGGGAAGATGTGCTTTTGCGCGTAGGGCAGACCGAAGGTCTCGGTCAGATGCGCCGCCACAGCGGTGCGGAAGCCCGGGTCGCCCTGACTGGGGCAATAGCCGTGCAGGCTTACCGGCTCCTCCTGTGCCAGCAGGGTCTGCATGGCTTCGGTGAACTCCGGCGGGCAGGGCACGCTAGGGTTGCCCAGTGAATAATCGAACACATTCTCGCTGCCGATCTGGGCAGCGCGCTGTCTGCCATACATAAAGGTCTCGCGGATGACGCTTTTGTTGTTCAGCATGGCGCGGTAGGTCTCGTTCAGCATACTACTTTCCCTCTGCTTTCCTTATATCTGCACAGAGCCTGTGCGGGGCGGCTCCCCCTCATTTATGAGCCGCAGCTGTATAGCTCTGTTCCAGCTTGATGATGCAGTTATAGGTGGGATCCTGCTCTTTGATGAACTGCTCCATCTGGGTCAGCAGTTCCACCTTGTCCCCGGCATAGCCCGCAGGGAGCACCAGATCGAAAAGCACATTGGTGTGGGTCTTGCCCGGCACGATGCGCAGGTCGTGCAGTGAGAGCGCCGGGTCCAGCTGGCGCAGCTTTTCGGTCAGGCGGCTGCGCAGCACCCCCACGGCGGCGTCCGAGGTGACGATGGGGTCATAGTGGATGGTCACCATCAGGTGGTCGTTCTTCATAAAGTCCCGCTCGATGTTGTCGATCAGGTCGTGCGCTTCCAGCGGGTCCTGCTCGGCGGGCAGCTCCACATGGATAGACGCAAACTGGTGGCCGGGGCCGTAGTCGTGCACCATCAGGTCATGTACGCCCAGCACGCCGGGATAACCCATCACGGTCTGTTCGATATGCTCCACCAGATCCTCGCTGGGGCTTTCGCCCAACAGCGGGCTCAGGGTATCCATCACCAACCCCCAACCGGAGATCAGGATGAACACTGCCACGCCCACGCCCATCAGGCCGTCCAGCACGTCCCAGCCAGTCACCCGGCAGAGGATAGCAGCCACCAGCACGGCAGCGGTGCTCAGCACATCGTTGCGGCTGTCGGCGGCAGTGGCGATGAGGGTCTCGGAGGAAATGATACGGCCAATGGCGCGGTTGAAGCCGCTCATCCACAGCTTGACCAGAATGGACACCACCAGCACCGCCACGGTCAGCCAGCCGAACTGCACCGGCGTGGGGTGCAGCACCTTGGTGATTGATTCCTTCAGCAGGGAGAAGCCAATGCCCAGAATGGTCACGCTGACCACCAGCCCCGCCAGATATTCAAAGCGGGCGTGACCGTAGGGGTGCTCGGCATCCGGTGCCTTGGCGGCCAGCTTGAAGCCCACCAGACTGACGATATTGGAGGAAGCATCCGAAAGGTTATTCAGTGCATCGGCCGTGATGGCGATCGAGCCGAACAGGGTACCCACCACAAACTTGCCCAGACAGAGCAGGATATTGCACACCATGCCCACCACACTGGCCAGATTGCCGTAGGCAGCACGGACGCGGGAGTCCTGCGGAGAATTGGGACGGCGTATAAACAGACGAATCAAAAGCTGCGTCATAAAAGCTCCTTTCAGGCTGCGCATTTTCAGCGCACCCAATGTCCCTCTAGTATAGCATTTTACTTTATGGTTTTAAAGGCGTTTCAAAAATTTCATCCCATTACGCCGGATATCAAACCGGGTTGCAGCACAAAAAGCCCCGGCGGCCATGCGGTCGCCGGGGCTTTTCGGAGATTTTGGGACTGCCTGTTCACAGTCTCTTGTAATTAAGGAGGAGTGCTCAGGTTTTTATCACAGGATCGGGCTTTCAAGGTCGCCGGTATCAGCGATGCCGTGCTTCTCGGCGTAGCCGGTCAGCATCAGGGTCAGAGCGCCGTCACCGGTCACGTTGCAGGCGGTGCCGAAGCTGTCCTGCAGGGCGAAGATGGCCAGCATCAGAGCGGTACCGGCGTTGTCGAACATCAGAACACCGGTGATCAGACCCAGAGAAGCCATGACAGTGCCGCCGGGCACGCCGGGTGCGCCGATAGCGAAGATGCCGAGCAGCAGGCAGAACAGGATCATGGTGCCAACGCTGGGCAGCTTGCCGTACAGGATCTTGGAAACGGTCATGCAGAAGAACACCTCAGTCAGCACAGAGCCGCACAGGTGGATGTTTGCAAACAGGGGGATGCCGAAGCTGACCATGTCCTTACGCAGGACCTTGCTCTTGCGGGCGCACTCCAGCGCCACACCCAGCGTAGCAGCACTGGACATGGTACCAACAGCGGTCAGGTAAGCGGGGCCGTAGTGACGCAGCACTTCCCAAGGATTCTTGCCGGAGTAAGCACCAGCCAGCAGGTACAGCACAGCCAGCCAGATGTAGTGACCAACCATGACGATGACGATGATCTGCAGGAAGGCGGGCAGCTGATGGGTGATGGTGCCCTCGTAGCTCAGGCCGCAGAAGGTGGCGGCAATGTAGAAGGGCAGCACGGGGATGATGACCTTGCTCACGATGTCCAGCACGATGTTCTGGAACTCGCTCAGGAAGTCGCAGGTCAGCTTGCTGTTGGTCCAGGTGGCAGCCAGACCAACCAGAACGCTCAGCACCAGAGCGCTCATGACGCTCATGATCTGGGGAATGTTCAGCTCAAAGACGACGCCCGGCAGCTCGCGCAGACCGGCAACATTGTTGTCGATGGACAGGTGGGGGATCAGGCCGTAGCCGGCGCCCATGCTCATAAAGGCTGCGCAGACAGAGGACACATACGCGATGACGATGGCCACTGCCAGCAGGCGGGAGGCGTTTTTGCCAAGCTTTGTGATGGACGGGGCAATGAAGCCGATGATGATCAGCGGTACGCAGAAGGTGATGAGCTGACCCATGATGTACTGCAGGGTCACCACAACGCCCATGGTGCTCTCGTTGAACAGCTGACCAAGGATGATACCAACAAAAATGCCCAACAGAAGCCGGAAGGGCAGACTATCGAATAGCTTTTTCATAACTCTAGTACCTCTTTCTTTTTCCCCGGAAAGGGGCTGGGTGGGGAGACTTATTCCGTCTCCGGGAGGTGTTTGTTCAGCATCAGATCAAGGATCACGCTGTCGCTGGTGCCGTGGGTGCTCAGGGTGGCAAAGTTATCCAGCGTATATTCCACATTGTGCTCCACGATGCCATCGGTGCTCTGCACCCGCACGCCGCGCACGCCCATGGCAGCTGCCTGACAGGCGGCGTTGACGCAGGTAGAGATCTTCAGTGCACAGTCGGCCTTTGCACCATCGCACACCATGCCGGTGACGTTGCCCACCATGTTCTGGATGGTGCAGCATACCTCGTGGTAGCCGCCGCCCAGCAGATAGGCAATGCCGCAGGCTGCGCCGGTGGCAGCAACCGTTGCACCGCAAAGGTTGCTCAGACGACCGAATTTAGCCTTGATGCGGATCGCGATCAGGTTGGAAAGGGTCACGGCGCGGAGCATCTTCTCCTCGTCGATGTCCAGCCAGCGGGCAGTTGCTACCACAGGCATGGTAGCCGTGATGCCCTGATTGCCGCTGCCAGAGTTTGCCACAACAGAGACCGGTGCGCCTGCCATGCGGGCGTCCGCACCGGCAGAAGCGATGACCATGGCGTTGGTGGTCAGGTCGCGGGTCATCAGACCCTTGCGGCAGTTCAGCTCCAGATTGCGGCCAATGGCAAGGCCGTATTCCTTGGAAAGACCCTCGTTGCTGATAGTCGTGTTCACCTGTACGGCGCTGCGGATGATGTCGATGGGGTCGTGCAGGGGGTCCAGCTCCTCAGTGCAGTAATCCCAGATGGAGCGGACGGTCAGAAATTCTGCGATCTGCTCCGGGGTCACCACATCGCTGTCCCCTGCTGCTGCGGGGTCGGTGTGCTGCTTGTCCAGCGTCGCCACGCCGTCCTGCTCCACCAGCACCACGTTGGTGTGCAGATCCCGCACCACCGCGCGACCGGTGTGGCCGTCGGCAGTAACGACCACCTCAACGTAGAGCTTCTGCGGCACCTGTGCCACCTCTACCTTGACCTTGCCTGCCTTGACAAGGGCTGCGGCTTCTTCCATCTGCTCCCGGGGCACATAGTTCATGACCTCCAGCAGGTGGACGGGGTCGCCGCCTACGGCACCAATGGCGGCGGCGTAATCCATGCCCTGATACGAGGTGCCCGGAATGCCCGCCGACATGGCGTTTTTGATAATGTTGATGCTGGCGCGGACGGTCACGGCTTCTACCCGTGTGCCGCCCGCCTTACGGAGTGCCGCGCCCGCCTCTGCGGCGGTGAGAGCGACTGCGCCGGGCTCCGTACAGCCGGTGGCCAGCTCCATCTCACTGTTCAGGATGCGAACGAACATCTGTTTATCCATTTGGTTCACCGTTTCTTTTCTTCCCGTGCGGGGGAACTTACTTTACAGCAATGCACTCGATCTCCAGCGGAGCGTCCTTGGGCAGCTTGCCCACCTGCACCGCGCTGCGCGCGGGGTAGGGCTGCGCAAAGTACTCGCCGTACACCTTGTTCATCTCTGCAAAATCGTTGATGTCCGCCAGAAACACCGTGGTCTTGACCACATTGGCCAGCGTCATCTCCTGCTGTGCCAGAATGGCCTGAATGTTCTTGAGGGACTGTGCAGTCTGGGCGGCGATGCCTTCCGGGATCAGGCCGGTGGCCGGATCGATGGGCAGCTGCCCGGATACATAGACGGTCTGCCCCGCAGCGATGCCCTGCGAATAGGGCCCGATGGCAGCGGGAGCATTGGGGGTAACGATCACCTGTTTCATCCGATTTTTTCTCCTTTTCCATTTGTTAGGGTGTATCTGAAAACAAAGAAAATGACGAATATTTCGCAAGCACAAGCGGGATTTAAGGCAAATAGCCGCAGGAATCCTTTGTGGATTTCAAGGCTGTTTAACGCAAAATCCAGCTGTGTTTGTAGAAATAGGCTAAATTTTCGACTTTTCAGGTACCCCTTAGGAAGGGCTGTCCTTCCCTTGCTGACACTATCCTAACGCACTGAGAATATTTTGTCAATAATATTTTCTTATCATAAGAACAAATTGTCGTGCATGACAAAAAGTCCCGATAAACGCCATCAATTTGACGAAACAATGGATACAACGCACCTTCTTATTGTAAAAAACTGTCATTTCTGCTATGATAGCAATAGAACACGCGTGAGAATTTTTTCTTACGCGTTCCGGCAGTACAAAAGAGGTGAACGGGATGGATGCAAGACTTGAGCCTTATCGCGTAGTGGTATCTTTTCTGGGCGAAGCGCTGGGCCCAGACTACGAGGTAGTTCTGCACGACCTTACCAGTGAGGACGGCACCATTGTTGCCATCGTCAACAACCACATCAGCGGACGCACCGAGGGTGCGCCCCTTTCCAACATGGCGCTGCGCTTCATTCAGGAGCGGATGTATGAAAAACAGGATTATCTGGCGGGCTATCAGGGTGCTTCACAGGCCAAGGGGCGTCTGCGCTCCTCCACCATGTTCATCAAGGATAACGGCCAGCTCATCGGCATGCTCTGCATCAACTTTGATGCCGGCAAGTACAGCCGCATTGCGCAGGAGCTGCTTGCCCTCTGCGGGGCGCACACCGAGCCCTCCTCTACCGGCATCGGGGTGGAGAACTTTGTCAGTTCCCTGCCCGACGCCGTGCAGAATGCCATTGCCGAGGTGACCGGCAGCGCCGGGCTGCCGCCCGACCGGCTGACGATGGAAGAGAAGATCCGCATCGTAGAGTCTTTGCACCACGCGGGCATCTTTTATATGAAGGGTGCCGTCAGCGAGGTGGCCGCCCAGCTGGGCTCTTCGGAAGCCACCATCTACCGCTATCTGAGCAAGTTGAAGTGAGCTGTGAACGAACTGCTCCCTGAAAAAGAAATCGCCCACTTGAGCGAAGAGGGGCAGTATCTTTGTGCCAACGAGGGGATTCCACAGTAATGGTAAAGGGACAGGAGCGGCACCTGTTTTTCGAGCGTTCCGACCCGCAGTTTCCCTCCCGGTTCGGCAGATGGTTCGTGGAAGTGGAAACCAGATAGCGAAAATGAGGACTGAACGCAAAAAGACCACCAGTCGGAAAGCGGCTGATGGTCTTACTTATAGTGTATCGTCGGTAACTGCTTGACTTTGTTTCCGACTTTTTTGCGTTCCAGTGAGAACACCATGTCTGGAGTGCGTTCAAAGAATCCTATATCACGCCGCCAGCTTGTGCCGCATTTGCAGTGGAACAGGCCAACGAACTGCTGCTTCATTTTACGTCCGCAGTTCGGACAGATTCGCTTGCTGGCTCCCATAGCCCCTCCGTTTAATATTAAAGTTCAGCTACCAACTTTCTTAGACAACAAGAGCGGAACCTTTTGCAAGGTCCCGCTCTTATTGCTGCCGTTAAGCAGAAAATGAAAATGAAGGAGATTTATCTTTCAAAACCGCCGATGGGCTATCGCTGTGAGGGTCCAGCAGCAAGACCCATCAACCGGCTTTGGAAGAAGCGAAAAGGTTCAGGAGAAATGCACTGTCACAGGTTGATGCCGATTCCAAGGATCACAAACAGGATTGCCAGACAGATGCAGCTTACCCCGTTTCTTCGTTCCGTGAAAGCGTCCAGAGAACACTTCGCACGCTGTTTTGCCTGTTCCAACTGGGATACCCCCGCATAAGCAGAGAATCCGGCACAAATCAAAAGCATCAAACCGATCCAGATCATCATAAGCATTTCTCCAATCAAAACCTTACCATTCCACGCCCAGAGAACGCAGACTCTCGGCAAGGGCAGCGACATCCATGTTGAACACGATGCCTGCCATATTTTCGTAGAGTGCGCCCTCTACGTTGATGGGCGTATCGTCAATAAAGACGCATTCCTCCGGGCGAAGAGCGAACTTGTGCAGGAAGGTACGGTAGATCTGCGGGTCGGGCTTCAGCAGCTTGACCTCTGCGGAGATCAGGGCACCGTCCATCAGCTTGCTGGCTTCTGCCCGTGCCCAGTAGATGGGCTGACGGGTGGCAGCGTTGGAAAGCAGGTAGAGACGGTAGCCCTTTGCTTTCAGTGCCTGCAAAAGCTCCAGCATTCCCTCCACCGGCACAAGGGGGTCATCCCACTTTTCGATCAGCCCACGGGCTGCATCGTGCAGACGCTCCGGCAGGCGGGGCAGAATGTGCTGCTCTGCGATCTCCTCGTCGATGACGCCCCGGTCCAGCATGGTCCACTCCACCGAGCGGAACACCTCGTTGCGGATCAGCTTGCGGTCCTCGCCGGTGAGGGAATAGCGGTCCATAAACAGCTCCGGGTCAAACCGAACCAGAACGTTTCCCATATCGAATACGATATTTTTAATCATGTGGAACCCTCTTTCTGCACAAACCACTTAACGCAGTTCCTCAATGTGATAGATGTAATCCAGCGAACTCAGTGCCTGAATGATCTCCCGGTGGGTCTTGTACTTTTTCAGCTCTGCGCTGAAGATGGTGAAGGTGATGGTGTACACGCTCAGACCAGAACCAACATACGCCTGATTCGCCTCGATGTCGTCGATCCGCAGACCAAGCTGACGGCTGACAGTAACGAAATCGCGCAGGTAGTTGCTGTTCTTCAGCTCCAGATGGATCTCGAAATGGTTGGAGCGGTTGTTCAGATACACCTCAATGGACGGGAACCATGTGAGGATGCACAGGAACAGCACATACACGATGATGCTCAGGGTGTACTGTCCGGCACCGATGACAAAGCCAAGGAAGCCGCAGAACCACAGAGCAGCGGAGGTGGTCAGACCCTTGATCTGGCTCCGGGAGCTGAAGATGATGGAGTTGCCGGAAAGCATGGCAGCGGAGATGATGGTGGCAGTGGAAAGAAGCGGGAGACCAATGCGGTATTCCTGCATCAGATACAGGTCCAGGATCATGGCTACGCAGGAGGAGAAGGACACCAGCACAAAGGTACGCAGACCTGCGGAGTGCCGCTTGCTGGAACGCTCGCAGCCGATGATGGAGGTCAGGATGATGACGGTCACAAGGCGGAGCAGGATGGAATAGGTGGTAAGCTCCACCGACCAGCTGCCCAGCATTTTTGCAATGGGATCAGCCAGTGCAAACAAGGATAACTGTTTCAAAATGCTCCCCTCTTTCTTCTGTACAGATTGGGATTGGGAATCCCTGTCATGGCATAGTGTTCTTCAGCGGCTTCGGAGAATGCTTTTTCGTCCTCATAGAAGGGGTCGTCGTGCTTCGGCAGCTCTTCCTGAATGGCTTGGATGCGCCGGATCAGCAGCTCCAGCTCAGTCTTCTGCTCTGCCCCTTCCTCCTCCGGGATCTCAACGATCTCTTCCAGCTTATTGGAGTAGGACTTGGACAGGTAGAGGGACAGCTTTGCACAGGCAGGGCCGATCAGCTCGTACAGAACGCTGGAAGCCAGAATGACGGTCTCCAGAATATTGCCGGTCTCGCCGCCAAGGGTACGGGCACCCATTGCTGCCAGACCGATGGCAACACCAGCCTGCGGGATCAGGGCAAGGCCCAGATAGTTGCGGACCAGCTTGTCCTTGCCGGCAATGGCACAGCCGATAAATGCGCCTGCATACTTGCCAATGATACGGACAAGGAAGTAGACCACGCCGATATGCAGCAGAGACACGGAGCCGATACTCTCGGAACTGTTCACCAGTGCGCTGAGGTTGAAGTTGACACCAGAGCGGACAAAGAACAGCAGCAGGATGGGCGGGTTAAAGTAGTTCAGCTGCTTGAACAGCCGCTCGTCGTCCGTCAGGTTGATGTAGACCATGCTCATGGACATACAACCCAGCAGGGGGGACACATCAAATACGGCACAGATGCCGCAGAAGGCAAACAGCAGTGCCACAGAAACGATCAGGCGGTTATCGGTGGAACGCTTGTGCAGCAGCAGCTTGAGAAATACGCCGAACAGACCGCCCAGCAGGAACACGGCGATGTTCAGAACGATGGGCTTAACGATGTGACCGGCCTGAAAAGTGCCGGTCATGGAAGCCAGTGCCACCGAGATGGCAATGCTGTAAGCCAGCAGACCCACCACGTCATCCAGTGCCACCACCTGCAGCAGGGTCTCTACAAAGTCGCCCTTGGCATGGGTCTGCCGGATGGTCATAACGGTGGAGGCAGGAGCCGTAGCAGATGCCAGTGCTGCCAGCACGATGGAGAAGTTCAGCTCCAGACCCAGAATAAAGTAGACCACGATGAACACCAGTATGGAAGCAAGGCAGGCTTCCATGACCGTGATGATCAGAACCTTGGGACCGCTTTTTTTCAGGGTAGAAAACTTGAAGAACTCGCCGGTGCTGAAAGCGATGAATGCCAGTGCAATATCGGCAATAAATCCCATGCCGCCCACGATCCGTGCAGGGATCAGGTTGAAGCAATAGGGACCGATCAGAATACCGGCAACGATATAGGCGGTAACGTTAGGCAGCCGCAGACGCTTGGTGATGCGGGTCATGGCAAAACCTGAGATCAGCATCAGTGCCACCGATACCACGATAACGGATACGTCAGACGTAATATGAAGCGTCTGAAAGAGTGGTGTTGACACGAAATTTCTCCTTTCCTGTCAAAATATGTGTTTTCCTTATTTTCTCTTATTTTTCTTCTTGTAGTGCCGGATGGAGGTTTATCTCAGAGTGTAAGTCGTTTTGCAGCAGTTCCGAAAAGAACCGGCGGACACCGATGGCAAGGGTGGAACCCTTGGCGTTTTGTTCGTCCTTCAAATCGCCCTCCACCCAGTACCGCCCGGTCTGGGGGTCCACCGCAATGCTGTCCATGGGAAAGCCCTTTAACCGGGTGGGGTGGGGCGTTTCCACGATCCAGAACCAGTCTGTGGAGACCTGTGGTCCGGCGGCTTCTTTCCGCTGCCGGTCGTTCAGCACCACGCACAGCCCATTGATGAACCGTGCCTTGAGCCTGCCGCCATACTGGTGTGCCAGCTGCTGATAGTAGGCAATGAACTCCTCGTCGGAAAGTTCCCTGCCCTTTACCCGGCGGACGTAAGGCCCCGGCTGAAGCTCTGCCGGCACCCCTTCCAGATACAGCCCGGAATCCAGCGAGAAGCTGGGCAGGCCGGAAGCAGCATGGTATGCCTCGGCTTTTAACGCTGCATTTTCCAGCGGTGTTGCACCGTTTTCCTCCACAGCCGGGAGCTGGATGCCAAGGTCTGCCGGGGTAACAAGCTCGATGGGCATCCCGGCAAGGATGGCGCGCATATTCCGCAGCTTACTCTGGTTTCCGGTCCCATAGAACAGTTTCATGGACTTTCTCCTTATAAAAAAGGCAGAGACCCACGCAGTCTCTGCCTTCAGAGGTTACACGCCGGGCTTTTTATCGGTTATACGCCGAATCTCTCGTCCCGATAAGAAGCCAGCAGGGAAGGCCAGTCGGTCTGGATCACATTGTATCCACGATCCATCAGAACGCCCCATGCGGCATCCGGTCCCTCACTGAGAGCCACATCGTCGTTGTAGGTGCCGCTCAGTTCGTGACCTCTGCCCAGATTGATGCTGTTGACCCAGATGTACAGACCCTGCTCCCGGATCCACTTCAGGTTCTCCGGGTCGATCATCTCGGAATCTGCGGTCTTGGCAATGGCCTCCACGCCAACGATGTTGATGTTGTCGTAGGTCAGAACCTTACGCAGCTCCTCCATGTTGTACACGATGGGCATATACATATACTTGACCGGGCAGTTCTGGAAGAACTCCAGATATTCGTCCTTTACCGGGGTCTTGATGATCGCCTGCTTGACCACATGGGGGTAGTCCTTCAGCAGCTCATGGGTCTCGGCAAGGATCGGCCAAGAACGGTCAATGTTGAACAGCTCGCCGTGGGTGAAATACTTCACCACTTCTTCAAAACGCTGGACGTGCTTTCCGCTGGGCTCGTCGATGCTGTTGTAAAACTCCAGTGCGTCGATCTCTGCGGAGGTCATGGTCTTGACGTTCTGCTTCGTTTTCAGCAGGCGAGGCTCCTGCGTATCGTGGAAGGCATAGATCACGCCGTCGGTGGATTTGGACAGGTCGCACTCAAACATATCCGCACCCATCTTCAGTGCCAGTTCAAGGGAGGGCACAGTGCCCTCGATGATGTTGCCGCCCCATGCGCCGCGATGCACTGCAATGAGAACCTTTTTGGCATCCAGACGCGCATTCAGCAGCTCGTTGATCTGTGCATATTCTTTTTTGCCGACCATATTAAATACCTCATTTCTGAATTATCAGCTTACGCTTTAGTCTTTGCTCTTGTCCACCTTGTTGCCGCGGCCATAGACCAGATACATGACAACGGCAGAAATGATCATCATCAGCACTGCGTACACGAAGGTCAGAGCAGCGTTGTCTGCGTTGGTCTCGGAGTCGGTCAGAGACTTGATGTACACGCCCAGAGGCTTGTTCAGGGGGTGATACATAAAGACAGACATATCGTAGTCGCCCAGCAAGCCGTTGAAGTTCAGGGCAAAGATAGCCAGAACCGTGGGCAGGATGATGGGCAGCTGCACACGCATGAAGGTGTAGAAGGGCTTGGCACCCATATTCCGGGCTGCATCCTCCAGAGAATCATCCAGCGAGAAGAAAGCGGCCTTGGTCATACGCAGGGTGAAGGGGATCTTGATGATGATGTAGCCGATGAGCATGATGACGGAGGTGCCGGTCAGAACCTTGTTGAACATCCAGACGCGCGGGGTGTTGTAGGTGGTGATCAGACCCAGAGCCATCAGAGTGGTGGGCAGCAGCCAAGGGATCAGCAGACCGTATTCCAGTGCGCCGCCCAGACGGTCCTTGCGCTTCTGCAGGATGCGGCAGGCCACCAGAACGATGATTGCCACAAAGGAAGCAGCAATAGCGGAGTAGGCGATACTGACCACGAAGGGCTTGTAGGAGGAAGCCTTCTGGAAGATGGAGATGTAGTTATCCAGAGTGAAGCTGGACAGGGTCAGGTGCTTGCTTGCGATGGTGGCAGAATCGGTGAAGGAGAACAGAACGACCAGTGCCACGGGGATGACATAGATGAGGAACAGCAGGTAAGCGTACACATGAGCCAGAACGTTCAGGATGGGGTTGCGGATCTTCTGCTTGACGATGGTGGTCTTGACTTTAGAAACGGACATATAATGACCGCGCTTCTCGATCTGGATCATAATGGTCAGCAGGATGATGGTAGCAACGCCAAGGAACAGTGCCAGCAGTGCCGCCAGCGGGCGGGAGCTGACGTTATTGGCGAAGGTCAGGATCATGGGGGTGATGGTCTGGAAGTCCTGACCGCCAACCAGCAGAGGTGCGGAGGTGGCGGACAGACCGGTGATGAAGGTCAGGATGGTGACAGCCATCAGAGAGGGAGTCAGCACCGGCAGCACCACCTTGGTCAGGATGCGGAACTGGGATGCGCCCATGTTCTGTGCAGCCTCGACGGTCTGGAAGTCCACCGAACGCATGGCGTTGCGGAGGAAGATCATGTGGTTGGAGGTGCAGGCGAAGGTCATAACGAACAGAACTGCCCAGTAGCCTTCAAACCAGTCAATGGGGAAGCTGGGGATGATCTTGGCGAACAGGGTGGTCAGGATACCGGTCTTGCCGTAGATGAACTTGTAGCCGGAGACCAGAATAATGCCGCCGTAGATCAGGGTGGTCATGTAGCCCAGACGGAGGATGTTGGCACCCTTGATGTCGAAATACTCGGTGATCAGCACCAGACTGATGCCGATAAAGCCGACGGTAATGGACAGGGTGGGTGCAAGGATCAAGCTGTTCCGCAGGCTTCGCATCGCCTTCGTAGAGTGGACGAGTTTTGTGAAGATCTCGGTGGTAAAGTGACCGTTCTGGTAGAACACGCTCACCACGGTGTTGAGGTTGGGGAATACCAGAAATGCGAAAATGAACCATGCGAAGAACACAAAAATTGCAATTCCCCACAACTTTTCAGGCGTAAATGAGAATTTTTTCTTTTCTTTCATCTCAAAATCACCCCTCGTACTGCATGATGTCAGCAGGGTTATAGCTCAGCGTCACCGTATCGCCCTTCTTGTACAGGGTCTTGCCGCTGTTCTTCTCGATGACCTTGATGGTCTGGCCGAAGGCACGGACGGTGTACTTGATGTACAGACCGTAGAACTCGTAATCCTCCACCACAGCTTCGGTCTTGAGGGTGTCGGTAGCCATCGCCTCGTTGACGTGCATACGCTCCAGACGGATGTAGCAGTGCTTCTTGGGATCAACACTCTCCACCTTATCTGCACCGGTGCCGGCGAGGAATTCCGGGGTCAGGCGGTTGATGTCGCCGATGAAGTTGCAGACGAACTCGGTTGCGGAGTGGCTGTAAATTTCATCAGGACGGCCGATCTGCTCGATCACGCCCTTGTTGAACACTGCGATGCGGTCAGAAAGGGTCAGAGCCTCCTCCTGATCATGGGTGACGTAAACGGTGGTGATGCCGAAGCGCTTCTGCAGGTCCTTCAGCTCGTTGCGCAGCTGAACGCGCAGCTTTGCGTCAAGGTTGGACAGAGGCTCGTCCAAGCAGATGATCTCAGGGTTGGTGACCAGCGCACGGGCGATGGCCACACGCTGCTGCTGACCGCCGGACAGCTCGGAGACCTTCTTCTTCAGCTGCTCTTCGTTCAGATCTACCTTCTTGCCCATCTCAACGACCTTCTTGCGGATCTCCTCCTTGTCCATCTTCTGGACCTGCAGGCCGAAGGCGATGTTCTCGTACACGGTCATGGTGGGGAACAGAGCGTAGCTCTGGAACACCATGCCGATGTTGCGCTTTTCGATGGGGGTGTGGGTGATGTCCTTGCCGCGGACGCTGACAGTACCGGCACTGGGAGAAATGAAGCCGGTGATGGTACGCAGGGTAGTGGTCTTGCCACAGCCGGAGGGTCCAAGGAAGGTGAAGAACTCACCCTCGTGGATGTCAATGTTGATGTCCTTCAGGGCTTTGAAGGAGCCAAAAGTCACTTCGATATGTTCAAGTTTGATCATGCTCTGTACCTCGATGATGAGCAGCTGCGAAAAAAGGTCGGCTCGCTGTATGGTATCTGCAAACCGACCTCTCCGCATTATTGTAAACGAACGAACTTCAGAATGCCGGGATGATTACGGCATATATTCGAGCATGATCTTCTCGCACCATGCGTCGATGTTCTGTGCAACCAGTGCCCAGTCGATCTGCTGTGCGGGCAGCTCTGCGATGGTCTGGTTAAACTCGTTGGCCTTACCAACAGCGTTGGTGTTTGCCGGCAGGGTGGAGAAGACCTCGGACCACTCGCCCTGGATCTGTGCACTGCCGAACCAGTTGACGAAGCGCTGTGCCTCTTCTTCGTTCTTGGTGCCGTTCACGATAGCAACGCCCTCAACTGCATAGGGAACGCCAATATCGGGAATTGCGTAGCCGGTCTTGACACCGTACTGCTCGTCGCGGGTCTCAACGCCGGAGGACCACATCTGACCGCAGACAACGGTGCTGTTCTCGCTGGCGATCTGTGCGTACAGATCCACGCCGCTCTCATTGGGCACACCGTGCTTGTAGTATTCGGCGATGGCATCCCAGCCTTCCTGTGCAATGCCCAGATCGCCGTTGGGGTCAGCATAGCGGGTCAGGATACCAGCGATGACGTTGCGGACTGTGCCGCCGCCCAGACTGGTCAGGTACTCGTACTTCTTATCGAACTCAGGCTTGGTCCACAGGTCGGGCCAATCGGTGGGAGCCTGATCCTCGGTGAGCTGGTTCTGATCGTAGACCAGCAGAATAGCCTGCTTGACGATTGCGTGGTAGTAGCCCTCGTCGTCGTTCAGACCGGCGGGGATCTCGTCTGCCCACTCCGGCACGAAGGGGATCAGGATATTCTCAGCCTTCAGGGACTCCCAGATGATAGCGTTCAGACCGAACACAACGTCAGCAATGGGAGAAGCCTTCTCAGCCAGCAGACGGTTCTGGGTATCAGCAGCACCTGCGCCGACCACCTGAACCTTGAAGCCGTCCTGTGCGGCACGCTCGATCAGCCACTCGTCACGGCCATCGGTATCGGAGTTGGTATAGACGTTCAGGGTAACGCCGGTGCCCTTGTTGGAGGGGGCGTTGTCAGCAGCGGCAGAAGCAGCAGTGCTGGAAGCAGTGGTGGTGCTGGAAGAAGAACCACCGCAGGCGGTCAGTGCAGCAGCGGCTGCGGTAAAGGTTGCAGCCTTGATGAAGCTGCGGCGAGAAATCTTTCTCATGACTTTTCTCCTTTTTTCATTTTCCTCAGTCAATTTTGCGGGGAGCGGCTTGTTCCCCCTCGTGTTGTGCTCAGTATACCGCCAAAATTGGAACGAGTCAATCAAATATAGGTAAAATTTCGGTCTGCAACGCGTGATTCTACCATATTCACAGGTAAAGTTCACTTTTTATGTGCAATATGACTACATTTTTCGCCCAATTTTTGCCTTTACACCATTGCCTTTTCACCATTAAAGTGACTCGTTCCAATTTGTGGGCGCTTTTTTGCTTTTTTTGCTTGTATTTTTTGACCGTTTAGGATATTATCATATAAAAAGACCGTCTGTAAAAGGGGGAAGATCCTGTGCCAACTATCAACGATATCGCCAAAGAGGCCGGTGTATCCCACGGCACCGTTTCCAATGTGCTGAACAAGACCGGAAAAGTCAGCATTGAAAAGATCCAACTGGTAGAAAATGCCATAAAAAAGCTTGGTTACGTTCCAAATGTGCAGGCGCAGCGGCTGCGTCAGGGCTCGCCCAACACCATCGCCGTCATTCTCCCATCCTTAAAGGAAACCAAGTACATCGATTTTTTCACGGCGCTTCAGCTGAATTTCCCCAAAAGCCAGAAAAGCCTGCTGGTGTATCAGACCGAGGATATCCCTGCGGAGGAAGAGGTCATTCTGGACAATCTGCGGGCATCTGGGTTGGCAGCCCTTATCGTTATCTCTACTTTAAGTAAAGAATGCTTGGAAAAATACCGTTCTCTGCATTGTCCCATCGTTTTTGTGGAGCGCAGACCCAAAACGCTGCGGACGGACGAATGGTTCCTTTCCTTTGACCCGCAGAAGGTCGGTGCCGCAGTGACTGCGTTCTGCGCCCAAAAGCATTGGCGGTCAATCGCCTACTTCGGAGCGGAAAAGCACGGCGAGGCCGAAAATTCAATTTTTTCCAGTCTGCAAAAGTGTGCGCAGGCGCAGGGGCTGGCACTGGCACACATCCCCTCTGGGTACAAGCTGGCGCTGAATCAGGCCTTTGAGCTGGCGCAGAACGCCGCCCCCTACGACGTGATCCTGACCCAGAGCTCGGTCTGCACCGATGCGCTGCTCCGGGCGTTCCGGCTTTTGCATATCGAAAAGATCCCGCCCATCCTCACCATTGGTGCCTACGCCGCCCCTTCTGAAAAGGCAGTGGAGCTGTATCAGCTGGATTACGGCTTTTTGGGCATCCGCATCATTAAGTTGTTTTCAAAACTCGACCGGGACTCTGGCCCGGCCGAAAAAGAGCTTTTCTATGCGCCCAAGGGCTTTGCGGATTCCTTCCCCGGACTGCAGCGGATGCCGGACACCGAACTGACCATGCTCACACTGGAAAACCCTTCCACACAGGCACTCCGCAAGCTGCTGCCGGAGTTTGAGCACCGCAGCGGCATCCGGGTCAAACTGATCGGTGTCCCCTACGATGACCTGCTGGCGCAGCTGAAACTCATCGGGCCGCATTTCACCTATGACATGATCCGCATTGACGTGGCACAGTTTGGCGACATCGGGCAAAGCATTTATCGTCCGCTGGATGAGCTTTCCATCTCCCCGGAGGGGCTGTCACCCCGGCTGATCAAAAACGGCTATGACAGCTACTCGATGCTGAATGGTCGGGTCTACGCCCTTCCCCTTGACCCCAGTGTGCAGATCTTCCTGTACCGCACCGACCTGTTTCACGATGCCAAGCTGTGCCGCGCCTACTACGAGCGTTTCCACGAGAATCTTGTGGTGCCCACCACCTACGAGCAGTATCTCCACGCTGCGGAATTCTTCACCCGCAGCTGCAACCCGGACTCCCCCACCGAGTACGGCACCACCATGACCTGTGGCTCTGCATCCGTTGCCGCAAGCGATTTTCTGCCTTTTTACCTTTCCCGCATCGACCGCTTCGGCACCACGCCGGAGACCCTCCGGCTGGACTGCCCCGAAATGCAGGCGGCCATGCGCCAGTACCATGCACTGGAAAAGTTCTCCTGCAAGCAGAACTGGTGGGGCGACAGCATCCAGAAATTTGCGGACGGAAAGACCGCCATGACCGTCATCTACTCCAACTATGCAGCCGAGCTGATCAATTCCGGAAATTCGGTGGTCGTCGGACGGGTGGGCGCGGCAATCCTTCCGGGATGCAAACCTCTGCTGGGCGGCGGCATCGTGGGCATCTCTCGATACAGCCAAAAAGCGGAAGCCTGCAAGCAGTTCTTCCGCTGGTACTACTCTGCGGATGTCGCTTCCCTGCTGGTTCGTCTGGGCGGCACCTCCCCCATCGTGGACGCCTATGAGGATTTCCAGAATTACAGCATCTTTCCGTGGATGAACACTTCCAAGAAGAGCTTTGGATTGGGACAGCGTGGTGTGAAAAACCAGATCCCGGAGCGGTTCTCCATCCCGAAATACGAGTTCGCGGTGGGCACCGCCATCCGCAACGTGGTGCAGGACCTGATGACCCCGGAGGATGCCAGCCGTATGGCACAAGCACTCTACGATGCTGCCGACCCGGTTTCTCGTTAAACGGGCAGTAGATGCCGCACAAAATATTTCAATATTGTCTCTCTGTTTCCGTCCAAAAAGAATGGACAGACGAATAAAATTCATCTGTCCATTTGATTTGGCGGAGCATCAGGGAGTCGAACCCTGGCACCGGTCTCCCGGCCTATCGCATTTCGAGTCTTTGAAATTGTTGGATGAAGCTGGTCCCTCGCGGCTGTCATTGGCAGCTGAGGGCATTCTTGCAACCTCCAAAAAGGCACGTCACACCGCAATTTGCAGGCGAAAATCAGCCGTTTTTTGCGAAATGACGTTAGAAAAAGCCTTTTTCACACGGGGCGTCAACGGCTGCATTTCAGGTGTAGTTGTGTTAGATGTCCGTTAGAATTATGCAGTGCTGCCGTTGCTGTGCCAGCTCACAGCAGGCTTCCCTGTCTGAACGCAGCGTTTCCCGAAAGCCGGGAGATGCTGCGTTTTCTCTTGCCCGCATTGGGCTGAAAGGGAAGCCGCCATGTCAACATTCCGCGTCAATAAAAATGTCAACTACACCGTTATGAGCAACCACCACCTGCAGGATAAGAGACTGTCCCTGAAAGCCAAGGGACTGCTGTCCTATATGCTCTCCCTGCCGGACGATTGGGATTACAGCCTGAAGGGACTGACCGTTGGTTGCAAGGATGGTCTGGACAGTGTACGCACCGCTGTTCTGGAACTGGAAGAACACGGCTACGTCCGCCGTCAGAAAGTCCGCAATGCCAAAGGGCAGATCATCGACTACGATTATCAGGTTTATGAATCGCCTGTTGAGGACGCTCCTGCCGTTCCCGGCAAGGAAGGCGAACCGTCGGACCCGTCCGCATCCAAAAGTCCGAAAAGCCGCATGAAACCTTGTTCTTCACCATTTTTGGATTTTCCAAATTTGGCTGAGCCCAATTTGGAAAAGGCAACGCAACAAAATACTAATAAACAAAATACTAAAAGACAAAGTACTAATCTATCAGGGCAGACAGACGAATACGCAGATTTTGACCAGATGGAAGCACAGGTGCGGGAGGAGTTTCGGGAACGGCTAGAGATCGACACCCTTGCCCAGCGATACGATTCCGACAAGCTGGAGGAGTTGCTGGACAACATTGTGGAGATGTACTGCTGTCCTCGGCAGACCCAGTACGTCGGCAAGCAGCCACAGACCACCAAAGCCATCCGGCTGCGGCTGGACAAGCTGACCAGCCAGCACGTTGAGTACATCTTCGATGTGATGTCCAACACCACCCAGCCCATCAAGAACATCATGGCCTACCTGCGCACCACCATCCTGAACGCCCCCACCACGATAGAGCACTACTATCAGGCGCAGGGCAACTGGCTGACCGCACAGAGCCGGAAGAAGTGAACATCGTTTTCCACAAAGACCACAACACACGTTGAAAATGCAAAGGAGAATTTCCATGAAAAGCACGAATGCCGTCCGCACCGAGATCCATTACGCCCAGGTCGGGGAGTATCAGCTGCCCCTGCTCACCCTGCCGCAGACCGATGATACCGAACCGCTGGGCAAGTATGGCCGGATGCGGCTGGCCTACCTCAAAACCCAGCGCCCTGTGCTGTATCACCAGATGCTGCTGAACGGTACGCTCTGGCCGCATTTGCAGGATGCCCAGAAAACGGCCTGCGCGTGGCTGGAACGCACGATGACCGCTCTGTTAGACAAGTACCCCGCGCCGGACAAAGAGCGCGCACAGCTTCTCTGGGTGGCGCACATGAATTGATTAAAAGCGCAGGCGGAGGAGGTAGTGGTGAGGGAGATCGTATATCAATGATTTTTCTTGTCTATCCGTATGAACATGGTATAATGGAGCAAAGGAGTGTGATACCATGAGCCCAATAGAAATGCCTTCTGACATTCAATTAGTGGAAAAGCGCGAAACCCGGACGAGCCGTGGAATGCTCTCAAAGGGCTGGTATCGCGTGGATGACCAGCTTGTTATGGTCAAAGGCAACTCCATCACAGAGGCCGGAACGGCTGGATATGAGCCATATTCTGAGGTGATGGCATCACTGATTGCACAGGTTCTGGGTCTGCCTCATGTGGAATACGCCCTGATGCCTGCCAAACTCTTTCCCGACATTCAGACCTATTCCTGCGATGTGGTCAGCGTCTGCCCCAAGTTCACAACGGACGATGAACAGCTGTATCATTTTGCAGACTTGGCTGATGCCCATTTCCTTGCCATCGGTCGGGCCGCTTCACCGGAAGCATTGTTCCAGTATGCGATAGAACTATATGGTAAGAAGTGGCTTTATCAAATGCTGGCATTTGACGCCTTTATCGGCAACGAAGACCGCCACGAAAACAATTTTGATGTGATCGTCCGGGATGGAAAAAATTATGCTCCGCCTATTTACGACAATGGCGGTAGTCTGCTTGCGTGGGCAACGGATGAAGAATTGACTGACACGAAGCTCCGTTATCAGTTCGACAAAGCCAAACCGTTCCGCAGTCACCATGCCCAGCAAATCAAGATGATCGATGAGCCTGTGCTGCCAACGCGTGACTTGGACGAGTTGTATAGTGAAATCATTCAGTCCATCTCGCCTATTCTTGCATTGTTGAGCGAAAAAAGAGCATCTGCGATCCGTCAATACCTGAAATACCGTCTGCACTACCTGAAAGCCGCCATGGGGTGATAAAATGGCCTATCTGAAATTGATGATGGATGAAAAAGAAATCGCACACCTAAGCGAAGATGGGCAGTTTCTTTGCGCAAATGAGGGTGTGCCGCAGTATTATCTGCCCCTGAACCTTTTCATCGGTGACAAACGCAAAGTCCCATTGGTCGATGTGGTCGTTTGGGCAAAGAAGCGCATCTTTCCCCGGAATCGGACGGACTGCAAAGAGATTCTGGAAATGATGGGTCTACCAGACTACAACGCGTGGGAGATCGTAAAGCGTACCAATGCTTGCCTGATGGAAGACCCTTTCTGGTTGCGCTTCAGCGAAGATGAGACCTTTGAGGATACCACGCGCGGCAGGGCAAGAAGGATCATGGCTGAATATCAGAAGTCAGCTGATTCCAACTAGTATCAATACTAGGGCCAAATCCACCGGTCCCTCACTTTAAGGCGGCATTGCTGCCGTATATACTTGTTCTTCTCGAATGTCCAGCTATTTTTAGAGCAAAATCCCTTAATCGCCTTGCTTTTCCCTTAAAATGTAGTATATTTTAAGGGAAAGAGAGGGTGGTAAGGGCATGAGAACATTCAATTACTCTAAAATCAAGGAGCAAAAATGGGATTCCGAGATTCTCGGCTATATTGCTGCAATCTATAAAGAAGCGGGTAAGCAGGAACTTTATCTGAAGCAGCGTCCTGAAGAACTGGAACATCTGGTCGAGATTGCAAAGGTGCAAAGCACCGAGGCCTCCAATGCCATCGAGGGAATCGTGACCACCAGCACTCGAATCAAGCAGCTCGTGGAAGAAAAAACCACCCCGCGCAACCGGGATGAGCAGGAGATTGCAGGCTACCGTGATGTCTTGAATCTCATTCACGAAAATTTTGATGTCATTCCGATTACGCAGAATTATATTTTGCAGCTGCATAAGGTCTTGTACAGCCACATGAACAACCCCGTCGCAGGACGGACGAAGAACGTACAGAATTATATCAGCGCAACCTATCCCGATGGACATAGCGAAGTTCTTTTCACCCCATTGGCTCCTTACGAAACGCCAGCGGCTCTTGATCGAATCTGCGAAGAATATAACCGTGTGATCGGGAACTTTGAAGTAGAACCATTGATCGCAATTCCTGTGTTCATCCATGATTTTCTCTGTATTCATCCGTTCAACGATGGCAATGGCCGGATGAGCCGCCTTCTCACGACCCTGATGCTGTATCAGAACGGTTTCTATGTCGGGAAATACATCTCACTTGAAGCCAAGATTGCCAAGAACAAAGACCTCTACTATTCCGCTCTTGCGCAGGCGCAAAGCGGATGGTACGAGGGCACAGAGGATGTTGTTCCATTCATCAAATATATTTTGGGAACCATTCTCTCTGCATACCGCGATTTTGAAGAACGCTTTGCCCTCGTGGAAACAAAACTTCCTGCCATTGAAGTTGTTCGGAATGCCACAAAGAACAAGATCGGGCGCTTTACCAAGCAGGATATCCGGGAACTCTGTCCTTCGCTGAGCCTCAGTTCCATTGAGGGTTCCCTGCGGAAACTCGTTGAAAACGACGAGTTGAAACGCGAGGGAGCAGGCAAATCAACTGTGTACCTACGGTTGAAGTAATCCCTTAATCGCTCCATCTTTCCCTTAAAATACGGCTAATTTTAAGGGAATCTGCATTGAGTAAGGGCTAAAGCAGCCCTATTTACTTGACTTTTTGTTGGTTGTCAGTATATTGATACCAATTGGTATCAATAAGTATCAGCAAATGGATACAACAAGACCCACAGATTGGATGCTCATCCCAATCTGTGGGTCTTGTTCATTTGAGTTCAGTCATCATCGTCCGGGTCAGGAACTTCCACCCACTCTGAAAGCTCTTCGCAGTAGTCCTCATATTTTCCGCCTTCGGTGGTCCTGATGACACGCCGCAAGTAGTCCTTACCGCCATCTACACAGCAGAGACCACAGCTACACCTTTCTGACTTCTTTCCAGAGATTAGTACAGAAATATGTCAGCAACCTGCCTGTTTATTGTGCTTTTGAGTGGTTAAGCAATGTCTCGTCCTTATCGTGAGCATTGAATAGGGCTTTTGTCCGCGCTATAATAGAAGAAAACTGCAAGGAAGTGTCATCATGCTGCATCCCGGACTGTACGAACAGGTCATCAACAACGCTCTGGAGAGTGAGCTTTCGGAGATCCCGGAAGCCCGCAAATCCACTGCGCCCATCGACACGGCAGAGGCGTCCAAGGTGCTGGCGCAGTATCTGACCGAGGTGGTGCAGAAGGGCCTTGATAACGTACAGGACAATGGCGGCGGCATCGAAGCGCAAATTGAGCTGGCGAACCAGATCGTGAGCACCATCCAGACGACCACCAAAGAAGCTGACTTTGCCGCGCTGGGCGTTGACCAGCGGGCAGAGCAGCTTCTTGCGCTTTTACGGAAAAATGCCCCCTGCCTTGCCGCCGGAAAAGCTGCCAAGGACATCGAGCGACCGGAAACGTCTCTGGCACAAAGCTCCCTGTTTACCGGTGCCATCCACGAGCCGCAGATGTACACCGAGCTGAAGAAGGAGATCGTGTCCGCCGACCGCATCGATATGCTGGTGTCCTTTATCAAGTGGAGCGGCCTGCGCCTTCTCATGGACGAGCTGCGGCAGTTCACCCAGAACGGCGGCGAACTGCGCATCATCACCACCTCCTACATGGGTGCCACCGATGTAAAGGCTATCGAGGAGCTGCGCCAACTGCCCAACACGAAAATCAAGGTCAGCTATGACACTAAGCGTACCCGGCTCCACGCCAAGACCTATGTGTTCTACCGGGACACGGGCTTTACAACGGCCTATGTCGGCTCATCCAACCTGTCCAACGCGGCCATTTCCAGTGGGCTGGAATGGAACGTGAAAGTGACGAAGAAAGACCTGCCGGAGACCATTGACAAGATCGCCGCCACCTTTGAAAGCTACTGGAATGCTGGCGAGTTTGAATACTACGACGAAGGCCAGCGGGAACGTCTGGCCCGTGCCCTGAAAGCCGAAAAATACAGCGAGACTGACCACAGCGGCATTTACACGCTGGACATCCAGCCCTACTCCTACCAGCAGGAGATTCTGGATAAGCTAGAAGCGGAGCGTGCCGTGCGCGGGCGCAATCGTAATCTAGTGGTGGCCGCCACCGGCACCGGCAAAACAGTTATCTCCGCACTGGACTACAAACGGTTCTGCAAACAGCATCCCGGCCAGCCCTGCCGCCTGCTGTTCGTGGCACACCGGGAAGAAATTCTGAAACAGAGCCTGTACACTTTCCGGGCTGTTCTAAAGGATGCCAATTTCGGCGAGCTGTTGGTCGGCAATTACAAGGCGGACAGCATCGACCACCTGTTCATCTCCATCCAGACCTTCAACTCACAGGATTTCACGGCCAAAACCGGGGCTGATTTTTATGATTACATCGTGGTGGATGAGTTTCACCATGCCGCCGCGCCTACCTATCAGAAGCTGTTGGAGTATTACCAGCCGCAAATTTTGCTGGGACTGACCGCTACCCCGGAGCGTATGGACGGCAAGAGCATTCTGGATTATTTCGGTGGGCGCATTGCCGCCGAGATTCGCCTGCCGGAAGCCATCGACCGGAAGCTGCTATGTCCGTTCCAATATTTCGGAGTGACTGATACGGCCGACTTGAGCAGCCTGAAATGGCGCACCGGCGGTTATGACAAGGTCGAACTGTCCAACCTGTATACCTTCAGCGGCATGGTGGCACAGCGCCGTGCCGACCTTGTGGTGAACTCCATCTTGAAATACGTCACCGATATCGATGAAGTAAAGGGTCTTGGGTTCTGCGTCTCCATCGAGCACGCCCGGTTCATGGCAAATTATTTCAACACCCACGGCATCCCGTCCATGGCACTGACCGGGGATTCTTCCGACGAGGAGCGGAGCACCGCCAAACAACGGCTCGTTTCCGGGGAAATTCGCTTTATCTTCGTAGTGGACATCTATAACGAGGGCGTGGACATTCCGGAAGTCAACACCGTGCTGTTCCTGCGCCCCACCGAGTCTCTGACTGTGTTCTTGCAGCAGCTGGGCCGCGGCCTGCGTCTGGCTGAAAGCAAGGACTGTCTGACCGTGCTGGACTTCATCGGGCAGGCAAACAAGAAGTATAATTTCGAGGAAAAGTTTGCGGTCCTGCTCTCCAACACCACCCACAGCGTCAGTCGGGAGATCAAAGAGGGCTTTGTCTCTGCGCCCAAGGGCTGCTATATCCAGCTGGAAAAGATCGCGGCGAAATATGTGCTGGACAACATCAGCGCCTCCTACGACCGCACTTCCGGCCTTGTGGCGCGGGCGGCATCTTTCACCGAGGACACCGGCCTGCCGCTGACCCTCGGAAACTTTCTCGATTACTACCACCTCGACCCGCGGGCAATCTACAGTAAAAAGCTCTGCTTTGCACGGCTGTGCGTCCGTGCGGGGGTTGTAGATGATTTTGCGGAGCCGCTCGAAGAGACCCTGACCAGAGCCTTTGCACGCTTTGCGGTTGTGGATTCCCGTCGGTGGATCCATTTTCTGCTGGACCTTCTGCCAAAGCTGGACAACACGGATTTTGCAGACCTGCCGCCTGTTGAACAGCGGATGCTGCAAATGTTCTATGTGACTGTCTGGGGCAAAGCGGCAGAAGATTGGAACCGCGAGGACGTACTTGACGATCTGTATGCACTTTCGGACAGCCCAATTTTGTTGGGCGAATTGCAGACCCTTCTACAATACCAGTATGACCGCATTGATTTTATTGATGAACCGGCGGACGTGGGCTTTAACTGTCCGCTCGACCTGCACTGCACCTACACCCGCGACCAGCTGTTGGTAGCACTGGATTTCCTGAAACCATCTACCGTCCGTGAGGGGGTGAAGTGGCTGCCGGAAAAGCAGCTGGATGTGTTCTTTGTGACCCTGAACAAGGCCGACAAGGATTACTCGCCCACCACTATGTACAACGATTATTCCATCAACGAGAACCTGTTCCACTGGCAGAGCCAGAGCACCACAGCTGAAAATTCTGCCACTGGTCAGCGGTACATCCATCACCGGGAGAAAGGAAGCCGTGTGTTGCTGTTTGTCCGGGAGTTCAAAGCGGATTCCCGTTTCGGCGGTGCCGCCGCTTACACCTATCTTGGCACTGTGAACTATGTCCGGCACGAAGGTTCCCGCCCGATGAACATCACATGGAAGCTCGACCGACCCATTCCGGCACGGTTCCTCAAAAAGACCAACAAACTGATCGTGGGGTAAAGATAGTGAAAATCATTCGCGTTGTCGCGGCCGTCATCTGCGACTCCATCCAGACCAAACACAAAATTTATGCCACCGCCCGCGGCTACGGCGACTACAAGGGGCAGTGGGAATTTCCAGGCGGCAAAATTGAGCTGGGTGAAACTCCGCAGCAGGCACTGAAACGAGAAATCAAAGAAGAACTGGATACTGAAATTGCGGTGCTCGATAAGATTGGCACCATCGAATACGATTATCCGGCATTTCATCTTTCCATGGACTGCTTCTGGTGCGAGGTCCTTTCCGGTGACCTTGTTCTGAAAGAAGCCGAGGCCGCGCGCTGGCTGACAAAGGACGAACTGGGTTCTGTACATTGGCTCCCGGCTGACCAGACGATTCTAGAACGGATTCGAGCGACATTGGGATGAAATCCATCGTCCAGATTTTTATTGTTGCAATTTTACAAAAATTACCAATTTGCTGTATGGGGATCAATTATACATTTAAATTAAAAATCGGTTCTTTATTATCCTCAACAGCTACAGAAGCCTTGCGTTATTCAATCCACAATATTTATCATTGAATATATCAACTATCACTACAAAAGCATGGATGCATCTCCGTAATGTTAGAGAAACACCTATGCTTATTTTCAGTTCAAATATTTAAGCTGAAAGCTTCTATGCGTAAAATCAAATTCCATTACTTTGCATTTCAAGATGTCTCCTGGTTTGATTTTCGAATAAACATCGCGCGGAAATGAGTACTTGGGTTCCAAGCTTGAAATGAATCCTTTTGCATCTTTATCAGCAATCGTACAAACTACACCGCCACTATTTTTACTAACCACACATGCATCTACATCCATATCAACTGTAAAATAATCAATCTCACTGATTGTCTTTTTAAGGTTTTCATCTGCCTGAATCCATTGTTCAACAGCATGAAGCGAATCATTCAAATCAACAGAACTTATAATTGCTTTTTCCGACACTAGTTCGTCACTATTTGTCAAATATTCCTTTCGATACTCAATCAAATAATTCACCAAATCTCTTGCATTTAGTGCAACAACAAGTTTCGAATCACTTTCATGAAATTTAAGTCGATTAGATATACGCGTCATAACCTCAGTGTTTTTAAAGAGAGTATCTTCTGCGCATGCCGAAAGATACGAAACGTTTCTTAACATTTGCAAATGTAAGGCACCCGGGATAGTAATCTTAACCAAATCGCCTTCCTCAATTGGCATCGCCGAATTTTCACAAAGCACTAAATTCTTCCTTGCCAAGTAAGCCAATTCACGATAAATAACAGCAAGGCTATGACCATATACCTGCAAGCTTCGTGCAAGCTCTGACACTTGAAATAGACCTTTATCACCCGTTGGACCACTCAGTGCTTGCACTTGATATAGCCAATTCAATATATCGGCACGAACAAACGGATCCGGAAAATCGTCATTGTAATCAGATGCAAACAAATTCACAAAATTCGATTCATCACCGTTATAAAAACGACGGTTCTTACGAAGAAGGACATTTTCAAACCGATACGCAGGAATCTGCGCATCATCGCCAAGCACTCGCATTGCAAGAATATCCTTTTCCTTCATATGCCCGCTTTTACAGAAATCTTCAAAAATTTGAATGCCATTACGTGTATTTTTGTCTGCTAATCTATAGAACAAATTTGCGACCCAACGATCTTTGCGAATAGCAACTATAATATACTTGAAATATTCAATAAGTTCAGATCGTTTGACTGCAACTCGCATACCATTTTCCAGTATATAGGTATTACTGCTCTGTTCGGTTATTCTTGTGATATAGTCAAGTCGAGCTTGAAGTACTCTCAATAAATCTGGTGGATCAATTCTAAAAACGAGATCCCTCACTACAGTATCAAGCGGTGGTTCGGATTTATATGTATCATAAGTCGCATCACGCATAGGCAGAATTACAATACATTTATATTGTGCACGCAACCATTGTGCTACTTCAAACATTAGCAATTGCTCACCTTTGTTCCGTTTATCGCAATTATCCAATACCACAATAGGAATTTTGGCATAATTTTCCTTTATAAAAAATAGCAATGCCTCCAAATAAGAGTCCACATTTCTTATTGCTTCATTGAGAATTTTGTATAATTCTCTGTTTCGTTCTACATCGCTTCCGCACAACAATGAGCCTAATCCTTTGTCAAAGCGTGATATTTCACGCCTAAACACTCTCTTTATTACTCCAAAATCCTCAAAATCCAAATCATTATGCGTTTCTTTTATAGAATCAATAATCTGCTTTTTGAGCCAGTTATATATCTCGTTGTTTGATACGGGCGCCAAATTCATATTAATAAAAATCCACTCACATCTTGCTGCAAGTTCCGGATATTTTTCTTCTAGAAATGCATATCGGAAGTAACGTGTAAATGTTGTTTTTCCGCTTCCAACATTTCCGATTAGCAACATTAGAGAATAGGCTTCCTGGTTATTTAGTATTTTTTCCGAAAGTTTATCAACAAGCTCAACTGGTGTTTCGGTAGACAATGCTGTCGAATTCTTTCGACTAGGCAAATCAAAGCGTTTGATTTCTTTGTAGATTGGCTCGATATGTTGCTCACGCTTTGGAGATGGAATATATGCGTTTTTGACGATAACTGTTCGATCTTGTTCGGTTTCAGGATCAAATATTGATCTATTTTCAAATACTAATGTTCGCCCAAACGAATTCTCTACCATTTCTTCATTTTGGACACGCTTCCCGCCCAATTGTGATACTGGCGAATTAAACCGCGCATTTCCTCTCAAGTCCACATAGTACCTATTTGCCAAATTGAGAAGAGCTTCATGTGAACAATGCTCAACCAGTTCACAGAACAATTTGTTTTCAATATTGAAGTCACTATGAATTAGTCGTAAGACAGGCTCTGCTTGATCGACATATCCCATCCATGTTTCGCAACCATTTGACGCAATAATATACTGACACGCATTTATTTTGTGCGGAAAAGACGCATTGACCTCTTGTGCGTATAACCTAGCCTCAGAATAACCACTAGCCAGTAGCTCATTTGGAGCCTTCGCTTCTAGAATAAGCGTGGGAATGCCTCTAATTGCAACCAGATAGTCCGGGAAATAGTACTTTTGTTTTTGTCCTTTATCAATCAACTTCTTCCGGAGGATGTGCTTAGTTAAAATTTCCGAATCTTTTAATCCAAGTCCAATCGGCGTTTCTGCCTTCAGAAATGGATAAATAAACTTCTGCTCAACATCACTTTCTGTTATGATGTTCTCCAATTCGCAATACAGAGCCATTAAACCACTCCTTTTAGTGAATAATCAGACGATTAAAACATATCTTATGGTATAAGTATACTCTTCTTTACATCGCTAGTAAAGTCAAAACACTCATGGTTTTACGTGGAGTAACTTTCGTGACCTTGCAATTTCAAATCAAACAATACGGTTTTCATTTGTCCTTCATGGGATGTTTTCTCCCGCAAGCAGTGCCTTTGTGCGCACAAAGGCCAAAACCCGCACGGCATTGAAAATTTGCCGTGCGTGTTCTGCTTGTTGGGATACAATCCCAATCCCTGTGAACATCACGGCCCGTGATGGCTGCGCACTCCTGCGGAGTGCTGAAAGAGCGTTTTGAAAAACGCGAAGCCTGCATCGGCACGATGCAGAACAACGGGTTTGGGCTGTGGCTCTTGCAAGGCAAGGGGCTTTGTATATACAAAGACATTGCTTGCAAGAGAGCTTCGGCGTACCAGAATGGTACCACGAAGCACTGCTTGCAGAAGCTATTGCATCCATCTGAATTGTCAATTCCGCTTGCAGCTGTTATACTGGACGCATCAAAAATTTTTCAGGAGGCAGTTGCCGTGACCGCAAAGCAAGTTCAAATCGGAGATAGACCCTGCCGTATTTACGGCGCAGACTGCGCCGAATATCTTCTGCTTCAGATGACGGATGAACACGAATTGCAGCGCATGGACAACGAAGTTGCAGCCATTGCACAGGGCGCAGCGCATCCGTTTCTGTTCGCTGCGGTTCCGGTGGAAAGTTGGAACGATGAACTTTCCCTGTGGGAAGCCCCTGCGGTGTGGGGCAAACAAGGATTTGGCGGCAATGCTGCGGACACCCTGCGCTTTCTGACGGAGCAGTTCATTCCCACACTGGAGCAGCGGTTTCATCTCCCGGAAGGCATCAAAATCATTCTGGGTGGCTACTCGCTGGCCGGGCTGTTTGCGCTGTGGGCATCCACCCAGACTGATCTGTTCTATGGTGTCGCCGCCGCCTCACCCTCGGTGTGGTTTCCGGACTGGATGGAGTTTGAACAGCAGCACCCGATGCAAACACAGCACATTTATCTGAGCCTTGGCGACAAGGAGGAACACACGAAAAACGTCGTCATGGCTGCGGTAGGGGATAATATCCGCACGCTGCACAGTCGGCTTACAGAGCGTGGCGCTGACTGCACCCTTGAATGGAACAGCGGCGGGCATTTCAAAGACGCCGATTTGCGTACCGCAAGAGCATTTCAGCGGGTGATGGAGGAAAGTCGATGAATATTTTGATCGATGCCGACGGCTGCCCTGTGGTCGATCTGACTTTGCAGATTGCAAAGCAGTTCGGCGTTCCTGTCATCATCCTGTGCGACACCTCCCACCAAATCGAACGTGAAAGTGCGCAGACATTGGTATTCGATAAAGGGGCTGACAGCGTGGACTTTGCCCTCGTCAACCGGGTAAAACCGGGTGATATTGTCGTAACACAGGACTACGGCCTTGCGAGTATGTGTCTTGCCAAGTGCGCACGAGTGCTGAACCAGAACGGGCTGGAGTACACCGCCGACAACATAGACGCTCTCATGCTGCGGCGTTATGAAAACAAAAAGCTCCTCCGTGCCGGAAAGCACCCCAAGGGGAGCCCAAAGCGGACGAAGGAGCAGGATGTCAGGTTTGCGGATACGCTTGAGAAGATCTTGAACTGCAACCATTGATGCATACCTTTTGAAGGCTGGAGAAATCCGGTTGGATACACAAAAAGCACCAGCCTGAGCCGGTGCTTTTTGTTGGCGGAGATGGTGGATATTCTCCCGCGGGCTAAGCATCAGCAACGGGTTGCGTTTGCTGATTTTTCCGCAGCCCCTTGGCAGGGCTTTGAAAAATCAGAACGCTGCCCCAACAACTCCTCCCTGTTTCTGCCACAGGCAGCGGTCGTCGTCGTTGCACTGGGCTGATTGCTTGCGGTCTGCGGACCGCCGCCCTGTTCTCATCCTCACCATCTTAGCCGCAAAAAAAGCACCAGCCTGAGCTGATGCTTTTTGTTGGCGGAGATGGTGGGATTCGAACCCACGTGCCCGGTTAAGGACAAAACGATTTCGAGTCGTTCTCGTTACGACCACTTCGATACATCTCCATAATAAACCTTATACAGTATAACAAAAAAGCCTGCTGCCGTCAACACTTTTCTCCAAGTGCCTTGCAAAGCGCGGTGCAGCGCCGGGTGCTGGCCTGAATCATCCGCACACAGTACAAAACAGCCTGCACACAAAAACAGACCGCTGCACAAAGCTTTGTGCAGCGGTCTGCGGTCATAGTTCAGCTATGATATGCTCAGTTCTTGCTGGTGCTCTGATTTGCGATGAACTCTTCGTACACTTCCTTGGTGATCTCCCAGTTCATGGAATACTCGGAATTCTCGCGGATGGGGATATACTGGAACAGTACGGTGTCGCCATCCTGCAACTCGGGGAAGTTGGCAGCTGCCAAGTGGATCGTGACAGGCTTCTTCTGCTCGATCCGGCCGTTCTCAGCGTCCAGGATCTGCACACCGCCGTTGTTCATGCTGAAGTAGCGCGATTTGCCCTCAGAATCCTTCACGGCAATCGAGAAACAGTCTGTGACAAGCCGGATGGGGTTTGCACGGGCAGACTCAATGTCCACCTCCAGAGTGCAGGTGCCTTTTTCGATCTTCATGCTTTTCAGGCCGGCAATGACCTGCAGATCGCTTTTGATCGCGCCGGGCAGCGTTTTGCAGACCGGGTTTTTGGGGTCCTGATATTCACAGCCGCCCAGCAGACTGGCACCGGCCACAGCCACTGCGGTGGCTGCCGAATACTTCAGGAATGCGCGGCGGGAAAATGTATAAGACATAACTTATTCCTCCGTTATTTACCAGTATATTCTTCCGACCCGGAAGGTCAGGTCGTGGAGGGGCCGGATTCCTCCGGTTCCAGCACATCTGCGGCCAGTTCCCAGTTGGCGTTGAACTCAGGATACTGCAGGTCGGGGTAGAAGGTAAGGGTTACCGGACCATCGGTCAGTGCGTTCAGACCCTTTGCCATTACATGGTAGGTAACAGTCTCGCCCTGCTTGACCTGATAACTCAGTGCATCCGGGCTGGTCACCTCCAGCTTATTGTTCTGGTCGGCCAGATATCCGTCTGCCTTCACGGCAAAGTTCGCCTTGGTCACTTCCAGCGCATTCTTGCGTCCGTTGGTCACTACCAGCCGGAACAAGGTGGTGTTGGTATCTTCATCGTATTCTACCCAGTCCAGCGTGGAGACGACCTTCAGCACCGTGTTGCTGGTGCCGGGAGCGTGCTGCACCGGGGCATACCCGGAGCAGCCGGTCAGCAGGCTGCTGCCCGCCACAGCCACAGCGGTGAGGGCGGTATATTTCAGGAAAGAGCGGCGGGAAAATTCCCCAGTCATATTCGTTCCTCCTTTGGGACACATCAATACAGATTCTGCCATAGGGCACTACCTATACAATAGGCGAAACAGAGAAAAATGTCAATGATTTTCCGCAAAACAAATGTGAATATTTTGTGGCAGCATCGCGCATTTTAGACGAAGTTTAAGTGTTTTTTCTGGTGATTCTGTCAGCTGCGGATCACATCGGAAGCGTTCATGACAAAAGTCAGGCTCTTGCCCTCCAGGAAGGTGGGCACATAGGTGACCTTCAGCTGTTTCCAGTCCTTAGGCACCATGAGCATCAGCACAATGTAGGCGCTGCCCTGCGGGGGCAGGCTCTCCACATCGGAAAAGCTCTGGGAATTGGCGTTGTACAGCGAGATATTGGCGCAGCAGGCTGCGGGCTGATCATCGCAGACAGCGGTAAAATCCGGGGTAGCAGCAGCCATAGCCTGAAAGTTTGCGTCCACGTTCTCCAGCGGGGGCACAGGGTAAGTCTCGTTGATGGCGTCAATGCCCTGTGCGCCGATGGCGTAGCTCTCGGTCTTGCTGCGGTTGACGGTGGTCACCCGCACGCCCAGATACTCGTAGCCTGCCGGCTGCACGGGGTCCTGCGTCAGGTGGAACACGCTGGTCAGCTGCACGCCCAGACCGTTCCAGTTGCGGACGGTATCGCCCACCTTGACCTCTACCACGGTATCGCTGCCGTTAGACTTGCAGCCGCCCAGCAGGCTGGCTGCGCCCAGTGCAGCCGCAGATGCACCGGTGCACTTGAGGAAGCTGCGGCGGGAAATGACAGTAGACATAACGTTATATCCTCCTTGAAGGGTGATTTTCTTTTTTCTTTCTTATTTGGTTATACCGTTTCCCGGACGCAGATGCAAGTGTCCGGGGCAATTCTTTACAACAATTTCACAAGCGGGGTCACTCCTGCGGCGAAAGCCCCTTGACGTGGGTCTCGCTGGTTTTGACCAGATTTAACAGGCTGGGCGTGTACAGGGGAAATTCTCTTGTCAGGCTCTCGGTGGTCATAGCAAGGCAGGCGGGGTCCTTGACGCCCTCGCCGCCGTTCACGTCCTGCCCGTCCAGCAGTGCCTCCACATTGGCCTCGGCCATCCGCATCACGGCATCGGAATAGCCGTGCCAGCGGCGGGGCTCGATGCTGAACATACTGGAAGCATTATGCGGCTCCGCAGAGTAGAGCAGCCGGAACATCTTGGCCACCGCCATCATCAGGTAAGCGCTCACCTCGGTGGTCAGCGCCTTGCTGTGGCACTGGCCGATCTTGGCGTAGAGCACGTTCAGGCTGTTGGAGATGAGTTTTTTGTTCATGGTGGGCAGCACGCTGCCGTGGTAGACGTTGTCTTTCATCTTTTCGGGGTTGGGCAAATCCTCGGCAGAAAGCATCATGCCGTTGCGCTCGGCGCTGCGCCCCAGCAGATAGTCGCAGGAAACATTATAATAATCTGCCACCCGCACCACAAAGTCCAAGCCGCACTCGCGGATGCCTTTTTCGTAGTGGGACAGCAGCGCCTGAGAGACCCCCAGATCCTCTGCCGCCTGCTTTTGGGTGATGCCGCGCTCCTTGCGCAGCAGCTTGATGATGCGATTGAACTCCATGGTGTGCTCTCCTCAATATCTGCAGGATCTATTTTTTGGTAACATCCTTGTTTTTGGTTTACAACAGGTTGATTATACACATTGGAAAACGACTTGTAAAGCAAGAAAAATGCCGATATTTTTCGTCTTTTTTCGTCATTATTGTCAAAAGTCTTGCCCGGGGCCCCACATCTATGCTAAACTATGGGTATTAACACATAGATTTTGTGTTTTCGCTGTGGAAGAAAACCGACAGCCGCGGTGAAAGTCCGTCTTTTCCGAAACAAAAATTTTTCAAATAGGTGGTTCCATCTTTCTGCAGTTTGTGCTATAATCTCTTTTTGGCGACTGTTCTTGACCGGCGCACAAATCCGCAAAGGACAAGCCAGACGCTATAAAAGGTAATATACCAAGAATAAGAAAGAGGAAACTTCATCATGAAACTCGAGCGCAAAGTCCGTCTGTGCAGCGCTGCCGCTGCTGTCCTGATCGCCGCCATCGCCCTGACCGGCTGCGGCGGTTCCAAGTCCACTGCTTCTTCCGCAGCCGCTTCTTCTGTGGCTGCTTCCACCGCTGCTGCCACCAACAACAGCTGCGGCGAGGGCGTGACCTGGGCACTGGCTGACGGCACCCTGACCATCAGCGGCACCGGCCGTATGTCCAACTTCACCAAGGACGCTCCGGCTCCCTGGGCTGATCAGGCCGACCAGATCACCACCGTTGAGGTGGAGGGCACCGTTACCAGCGTGGGCGCTACCGCCTTCAAGGACTGCACTGCCCTGACCACCGTGAACATCGCCGACGGTGTAGAGTACATCGAGGCCGGCGCTTTCAACGGCTGCACTGCCCTGACCGAGGTCAACATCCCCCTGAGCGTGGGCTACATCAAGACCGGCGCATTCAAGGACTGCAACGCCCTGACCAGCGTGACCATCCGCGACAACTGCCGTCTGGACATGAACGTGTTCCCCGCTACCGTGGAGGTCAACCACGCCGAGGGCTAAGCCCCATCCGTAATTTTAAACCAAAAGAGGTGTGATCCATGAAAACCTTCAAGCTTCATCTCATCCGCCACGGCATAACCGCGGGCAACCTGCAAGGCCTGTACATCGGCAGCGGCACCGACCTGCCCCTGTGCGACGAGGGACGCGCCCAGCTGGCTGACCTGAAGGAGCGGTTCGACTACCCGCAGGTAGACACCGTGTTTTCCTCCCCGCTGCTGCGTGCGGTGGAAACTGCCAACATCCTGTTCCCCGGGGCTGCCCACCAGTTTACGGTGCATGATCTGCGGGAGGCCGGTTTTGGCAAGTTTGAGGGCAGACCGGTAAAGGAGCTCGTGCACGACGAGGACTTTAAAAAGTGGATCACCCCGGGCTCCGGCTATCTGCCGGAGGGCGCAGAGCCCACCGAGCAGTTCCACGCCCGCTGCGCCGACAGTCTGATGAAGCTGTTTGAGTACATGATCCGTATGGACGTTACCGAGGCCGCCTGCGTGACCCACGGCGGCGTGATCATGAGTATGCTCAGCCAGCGCGCCGTACCCACCCGCCGCCCTGAGCAGTGGATGGCAGACCCGGGCTGCGGCTACACCGTGCAGACCGATGTGCAGCTGTGGATGCGGGACAAACTGGTGGAAGCCATCGACATCGTACCCTTCGGCTACGCCGACACCCTGCAGGGGCAGGCCGAAGCCGAGGAAAACGAGGCCTACGAATAAACAAAGGGTTACAGTTTCCCGCTGCCCCTTGACAGAACGCGCAGAATCCTTTATTGTTAAAGGGTAGTGTATTGTATCGTATACAGGAGGAACGCTGTCATGTCCCAATCCATCTCCCGCCGGTCATTCCTGAAATGTGCCGGTTCCGGTGCGGTCAGCCTTGCGGCTGCGCTGCTTACCGGGGTCTGTGCTGCGGCGCAGCAGCCGTGTCTTGCGGGCGAGCCTGCCCTGCTGGACGGCAAAGCTGCCGTAGAGCTGCTGGGCTATGCCCCGGCACCGGAGCTGGGCGGCGTGCTGGTGTACCTCTCGGTGGAAAACCTTTCGGCGGCCAGCCTGCCGGTGGATACCAGCTATCTGCAAAGCCGTGGTCTGCGCACCCGGGAGCAGCTGTACAGCATGGGCACCGGCGTGACCGCTGCCTGCAACGGTCAGAGCGTGCCCTGCGGCAGCTTTGCCGCCCCGCTGTACAGCGAGAATGCAGCGGATGCTTCGGTGTTCACCCTGAACCTTGCCGCCGGACGCGGTGCGCTGCTGCACTGCTTCTGCGCCGTGCCGGAGGACTGGCAGACCCTTGCGCTGACTTGGCACCCGGATTTTGCCGCCGGGCGCAGCGCCATCTTTACGGTGCGCCGCGATACCGACGAAGCCGCTCTGGGCCCCGTGCCCACCACCCCCGCCGAGGTCGGCAGCGTGGTGGATCTGTAACAGCATAGTAAAAGAGCCATTGCACGAAATAACGTGCAATGGCTCTTTTTTTTGCTGAAACCCTCTCAGTCATTGCTGCGCGATGCCAGCTCCCCCGAAGGGGGAGCTTTTTGCGGCGGCGGGAAGGTTTCTTATTGCGTCTGAAACTTTAACGACAGGGCTGACGGCGTGCGCCCTCTCAGTCAAAGCCTACGGCTTTGCCAGCTCTCCCAAAGGGAGAGCCAAGAGCACTGCCGGAAACTTTCTCATTACATTTAAAACTTTAGCAACGAACGTAACGGCTTGGCTCCCCCTTTGAGGAAAGACTTCCCCCGCTCCGGGGGAAGATGTCACCGTAGGTGACAAAAGGGGGAATCTGGCGCGGGAGCGCCTGAGAGGGCGCTTCTGCCGGAGATCACCCGGCACCCACCAGCGCTTCCCCAGTGCTGCTTTGCACCAGCAGCTCCTGCCCCGTAAGGCTGGAAAGCAGAGCAATGTAACTGCGCCCTGCCGGGAGCTCCAGCGGCTTGCCGTTGGAATCGTAGAGGGCAAGGGTACTCTCTACGCCCTGCGTCCATGTGACCTGCCACAGGTGTCCGCCGTTCAGCCAGACGCCGCCGCCCATGGAAAGGTCGTAGTCCAGCGTGCGGCCATCGTCCCGCAGGGAGGAGCCGCTGTACAGGATGAGCAGGTTGTCAAAGGCAGCCTGTGTGCCGGTGTTGGCGTCCAGCTGGGGGGTGCCGTCAGCGTGCAGCATCCCGTAGGCGGCAAGAGCGTCATTATAGACAAAGCCGGTGGCACCGCCGGACTGGAAATTCACGGTCACTTTTACCGCATCTGCGGCGTTTGCGTCCGGCAGATGGCCGGTGTCCCGCTGGGGCAGCAGGGCGGGCAGAACGCCCACCGTTTCGCTCTCGCTGCCGGAAGCGGTGTTCTGGTTCACGGCGGTGGAGATGCTCAGGCTGTCCAGCACCGAGGCGACCGCCTTGCCGCTGGTGCGCCACAAAGGGGTGTTGTCCCAGCTGTAACCGGTGTTGACAAAGGCATTGCGCCCCACCTCCTGCGCGTCCACCGCGCGGAGGTTATAGTATTCCAGATACCGCTTGGCGTATGCACTGCTGCCGCACTGGATGGGCAGCACCTGCTGCCCGCTGAGCAGCCGCCAGTATAAATCCTGCCCGCGCGTCACCGGCCCTACGATGGGCATGGCCTCAAGGGCGGGGTATACCAGACACAGCTCGGTGGAGCTGCCGCTCTCGGTCAGGGCTTCCAGCACCACCGAGGCGCTGCCGATGCCCCACTGGGTAGTGCTGCCGGTGGTGTTCTCAATGACCACCGCCGCCGCCCGCTGTTCCGGGTACAGCAGCTGCTGTCCGGTAAGCGGGTCTGCCGGGGCGGTGCTTTCTGCGGGCGCAGCGGCGGTGCTCCCGCAGCTACCCAGCAGCACCGCGCACAGCACGGCTGCACCAAGGCGCAGGCTCCATTTGCGTTTCATGGGCTTCTCCCCTTACTGATAGTTAAAGTTAGGCCACTCGTCGTCGTCCACGATGGCCAGATAGGTCTTGCCGCGGTTGAAGCACAGCTCGCTGCCGTCGGCGGCATAGACCTTGAGCGGGTGCTCCGGGGAGGCTTTCTGCCATGTGCCCCGCTGCACTGCGCCCCGGGTGAAGAAATAGGCCTCGCCGCCGGACACATAGTCCACCTGCTGCACGCCGCCGGAGTTGCCGGGGTAGTCCGCGATGCCCGCAAAACAGACCAGCAGATTGGTAAAGCCAAGCTGCTTGCCGGTCAGCTCGTCCACGGTGTTCTCAAAAGCACCGGCGGCGCGGCTGTACATGGACATTTTATAAAGGTGCTCCCAGCGGTTGTAGCTGAAGGTGGTCTTGTAGCTGTCCGAATGCACGATGTTGATGGTCTTGGCGGCGGCAGCGCCGGACATCTTGTTCTCTGCGCCGGTGCGGTAGTCCGCAAAGCGGAAGAAGGTGCTCTCGTAGGGGTATTGCAGCCCGATCCCCGCGTTGGCAGCGGCCTGCCGGATCTCGGCACCGGAGGTGAACTCGGTATGTTCATACGCCACATTGCGGCCGCGGCTGTCGCGGTGCGCCACATGGGGATGGGTGGGGGTATCAAAGTAGCTCTTGCCGCCGATGTTCAGGCCGGAGTAGTTGTACACATTGATAAACTTGGTGCAGGGGGCACTTTCGCCATCGTGATAGTACAGCGCCTGCCACGGCATGAGCAGCTGCAAGAACTGGTCGCGGCCGGAGCGCAGCGGGCCTACTTCCGGGATGGCATTGGCGTCATAGTACACCGCGCAGAAGCGGGTGATGCCGCCCTCCACCTTGCTCTCGATGAGCAAGTCGGCAGAGCTAAGGCCGCGCTGCGGGCGGGCGTTCTGTCGCTGGGTGTTGCTGATGTTGTTCACCATCACACCCACCATGCGGCCATTGCTGCGGCGGGGCTCACCGGTAAGGGGGTCGGCGTTGTAGGCGGGCAGGCTGCTGTCGGCGCTTTCTGCCGGGGCTTCAGACGCAGCTCCGGCGTCCGGGGCAGCGGCTTCGGTGCTTTCAGAAGAGGCGGCGCTGCCGCTCTTCCCTAAGGTCTGCTGCAGCCAGTCGGAAAAACCGTTGCCCACACAGGCGCTGCCGGTGGGTGCGCAGCCGGACAGAGCCAGCGAGGCGGCTGCCAGCCCCGAGGCACGAAGAACGGTACGGCGTGTGATCTTTTTCATGCAAAAAACCTCCTGATAAGAGTGTTCTGCGCAGCCCCGGCGCTGTCGGAACGGTTGCGCGCGGTGGATGAAAACGAACGGCCTTTCGGCATTGCTTTGATTGTAATTGTAACGGTTCTTGCGGCGTTTGTAAAGTGAAAATTAGCGGCAGCGCAGAAGAGGGGTCGCCGCCGGGAAGTGACCCTTCCGGGGCAGCCCCCGGCAAAAAGGCAGAACCCTCTGCCCTGATAGCATGGAGAAAAAGTCCCGGAGAAAAAGTCCCCGCGTTTCTTGCATTTTGGTGCGCGATATGGTATCTTTTTATACAGGTAAACACTTCAGGGTCGGCAAACATTTTGTTACCTTTGTCGCCCTTGCATGATGACAGGAAGGAATGATACTTATGGGTTTTTTTGACAAGCTTTTTGGCGGCAAGTCCAAGGACGAAAACACCGCTAAGTTCACCAACCAGAGCAAGACCGTGCTGACCCCGCTGCAGGGCAAGGTGCTGGCACAGGCCGACATCCCGGACGAAACCTTTGCACAGGGCATTCTGGGCCCCGGCTGCGGCATCGAGCCCACCGGCGACACCGTATACGCCCCCTTTGACGGCACTGTGACCCAGATCGCCACCACCCTGCACGCTGTGGGCATTACCAGCAACGACGGCATCGAGCTGCTGATCCACGTCGGCATGGACACCGTGGACATGAAGGGTCAGGGCTTTACCGTTCTGGTCAAGGAGAACCAGAAGGTCACCGCCGGCACCCCGCTGCTGAAGGTGGATCTGGACGCCATCCGCGCCGCAGGTCACCCCACCGCCACCGCCATCATCGTGACCGATGGTGCGGACGACGAAGTGAAGATGCTGGCAGAGGGCGATGTCGCCCCCGGCACCCCGCTGTTCAAGGTCTGATTTTCTGCATCAAAAAGAGGCCGCTGCAATCGCGCAGCGGCCTCTTTTTTTGCGGAAAACGTATTTTTACAGCGTGATGCCGGGCATCACCTTTTTACGAAGCTCAGACGATGCGGACGCCCTTCTGGATAACGGCCTTGATGTTCAGCTCCTTATCCGCAAGGATGACGTTGCCGTAGCGTCCGGCGGCAAGGCTGCCGTAGTCGTTATCCACGCCGATGCTCTTGGCGGGGGTCTCGCTGGCGGCGCGGACGGCGCTTTCCAGCGGCACGTTCATCTCCAGCACAGCGCGCTTCATGCAGTCGTACAGGCAGGTGTTGCTGCCCGCAATGGTGTCCGGGTGCTCGGTCAGGGTGGCGCGGGGTCCCTTGACCGTGATAGCCTGTCCGCCCAGACTGTACTGGCCGTCCGGCAGGCCGCAGGACATGGCGCTGTCTGCGATCAGGCAGACGCGGTCGTCCCCGAAGGTGTTGAAGGTGAACCGCACCACGGCGGGGTGGATGTGCACGTTATCGGTGATGAGCTCCACCTCGGCATCGTGCTCCATGGCGGCAATGATGGGGCCGGGCGCACGGTGGGTGATGCCGGGCATGGCGTTGTACAGGTGGGTCATGTGGGTGGCACCGGCCTCAAAGGCCTTAACGGCGGTGTCGTAGTCGGTGCAGGTGTGGGCGATAGAGATACGCACCTCGTTATGGCACTCCCGGATAAAGTCCAGATTGCCCGGCTCCTCCGGGGCAACGTCCACCAGCTTGATCAGACCGTTTGCACGCTTTTGCAGGCGGCGGAACATGGCGGCATCTGCGCCCTGCACATACTCCGGGTTCTGTGCGCCCACCTTTTTGGGACTGATGAAGGGGCCTTCCATGTTGATGCCCACAAGGTCGGCACCCTTGCCGTTTTTATGGGCGGCAGCAGCGTCCATCACATTATTCAGAATCTCCTCGGGGTAGGTCATGGTAGCAGGGCAGATGGCCAGCACGCCCTTGCTTGCCTCGAAATCTGCCAGCGTCTGGATGGCTTCCTCGGTGCCGTCGCAGAAATCCTTGCCCATTGCCCCGTGGAAATGGATATCCACAAGACCCGGCAGGGCGTACAGCCCCTCGGCGTCCAGCACCTCCTCGCCCTCTTCCGGGGCGGCAAAGGGCACGATGCGGCCATCGCGGATGACGATGGTGCCGCGCTCAAAGGTGTGGCGCGGGGTATAAACCAGTGCATTCTGAAGGATCATACAAAACACCTCGTTCTTTCTTCTTTTTCACCCAGTATAGCACGCCGGGTGTTTTTTCAAAAGTCCTTTTGTGTGAACATTGTACCGCCGTGCATAAAAAGCGGGCCGCCGGGAGGGGGCGCTGTGCACCCCGCCCCCGGCGGCCCGGTTCATACTGCAAAATCAACCAGACTTTTGCAGTTCATTCTTTTCGAGAAGTGCAGGATCACAGCATCTTCTTCAGCTCGTCGTACACGAACTGCACCTTGGTGCCGATGATGACCTGGCAAGCGTTCTTGCTGGGACGGATGACACCGGCAGCACCGGCAGCCTTGACAGCCTTCTCGTCAACCTTAGCGTTGTCGAGCACCTCAAAGCGCAGGCGGGTTGCGCAGTAACCAACGTCCTTCACGTTCTCCTTGCCGCCGACAGCAGCCAGAACAGCAGAAGCGACTTCGGTGTAGTTGTTGTTGGCCAGAACGACCTTCTTCTCAGCTTCCTCGTCGTCATCCTCACGGCCGGGGGTCTTCAGGTCGAACTTGGTGATGGCGAAGTAGAACACGAAGTAGAACACCACGAATGCTGCGATGCCCAGAGGAATGATCATCCAAGTCTTAGCAGCTGCGGGCAGAGAAGCGGAGAACACCAGGTCGGTAGCACCTGCGGAGAAGCAGAAGCCGGCACGGAAACCGGAGTAGTAGGTGATGATGGTGAAGATGCCGTACAGAGCAGAGTACACAACGTACAGCGGGAAGCACAGGAACATGAAGCCGAACTCGAAGGGCTCGGTAACGCCGCAGACGAATGCGCAGATTGCAGCGGACAGAACCAGACCGATGGCGGCCTTCTTGTTCTTAGCGGTCTTGATCATAGCCAGAGCAGCGCCCAAGATACCGAACATCATGCAGGGGAAGAAGCCGGACATGTACATACCAAGGCTCCAGCCCACATCAGCGGAGGTCTCGCCAGCCCAGAAGTGGCTCAGGTCGCCCAGACCGATGGTATCGAACCAGAACACGTTGTTCAGAGCGTGGTGCAGGCCGGTGGGGATGAGCAGACGGTTCAGGAAGGCGTAGATGCCGGCGCCGATGCCGTCCATGCCAGCGATGCCGTTGCCGATTGCGACCAGAGCGTCGAAGATGACGGGCCAGACGAACAGCAGAACAACGGACACCAGAATGGAGATCAGACCGGTAGCAATTGCAACGAAGCGCTTGCCGGAGAAGAATGCCAGCCAGTCAGGCAGCTGGATATTCTTGAACTTGTTGTAGCAGGCAGCACCCACAACAGCGGCCAGAATGCCGATGAAGGAGTTGCCGGCGACCTTCTGGAAGGCGATGTAGGTAGCGGTGCCCTCTTCCAGAGTGCGCACCATGCTGACCACGCCGGGGTTCAGCAGCTGCTGCATCATCAGGAAGCTGACCAGACCGGCCAGACCTGCGGTACCATCGTTGTCAGCAAGGCCGACAGCGGCACCAATGGCGAACAGCCATGCCATGTTATCGATCAGAGCGCCGCCTGCCTTGACCAGCAGGAAGCCGACGGTGTATGCTGCGCCGGAAGTCGGTGCACCGGGAACGCCCATAACGCCCGGAGCGAGGGCATAACCAAGACCCATCAGGATGCCGCAGATCGGCAGCACAGCGACGGGAAGCATCAGAGCTTTGCCCAGTTTCTGGAGATACTTCATCATAAGACACATTCCTCCTTAAGAAATGTTTGTGTTTACAGACAGTCTCTGGTTGCAGGCTGTCCATAGTTCCGTAACAGAATAGTAACATATTTTTGCAAAAAAAGAAAGCGGTTTTTTCTTTTTTCCATTAAAATGCGTCAAAAGTCCTTATTCGATGGCACATCTGTCAGTATTTTTTGTTTTTTCTGCACGCGTCCTGATTTAAGTGCTGAAAAATCTTTTCTTTTTATGTCTATTTTGTCTAAAGAGTTGCATCCCACCATAAGTCCATATATTCTGCACCTTTTTATACGATGCGTTTTCCGTCCAGCACGGCCTGTTTCAGGGTGTCGCCGTCATACACCAGCTTGAGGGAAAAGTAGGGGTGTTCTTCCTCCAGCAGACGGAAAAAGAGCTTGTCCCCTTCCCAGATGGGGAGCGTTTGTACCTCGGCCTTTTGCACCCACTGCAGTTCTCCCTCGGCGCAGGCATCGCCCCTTATCATCTCGCCCTCCCACCGGTCGGCGGTGTACAGGTGGATGAACTCGGTCATGTTGCCCCACACAAAGGTCAGCAGTCCCCGGGCGCGGTAGCGCGTCAGGGTAAGGCCGGTCTCCTCCCGCACCTCCCGCACAAGGCAGTCCTCCGGGCTTTCGAATCGTTCAAATTTGCCGCCCACGCCCACCCATTTGTCGTGGTTGTAGTCGTCCTGCTTTTTGATGCGGTGCAGCATCAGGTAAGCGTCCTCCCGCTCCAGATAGCAAAGAGTAGTGCTGAAGATGGGAAATTCCGGGTCCATAAATGCGCCTAAGTTCATGGGTCGTTCTCCTTTTTTGTCCGATGTTTTTTCGCCAGAGGGCTCGCCCTCTCAGGCGCTCCCGCGCCAGCTCTCCCAGCGGGAGAGCCAAGCCGTAAAGTTCATCACTAAAGTATTAGGTATAACGAGGAAGTTTCCGGTAGTGTTCTTGCCTCTCCCTTTGAGGAAAGACTTCCCCCGTTCCGGGGGAAGATGTCGCGCAGCGACAAAAAGGGGAGTGTGGATTTGCGAAGCAAAGACGGAGAGGGCGAGGCCGCTGACCGTATCTCTTTTCATAAGAAAGGGCTGCTGCATGAAACGCTGTGCAGCAGCCCTTTGGGAAGTGTTTCCGCTGCGGATGCCCACAAAGCAGCGGAAGCGTTTTTCGATTTATGCCTTGCGCCCGGCGCGACCCTTGCCTGCGCTGTTCAGCTTGCGCACCAGATCGTTCTGGTGCTTGCGCTGGCTGGGGGTGGGCTGGGGGTCTTTGGCTTCCCCGGCGCGCTTGCCGGTCTGGGCAGCATCGGGGTCGATGCGTTCCAGCGTCCACTCCTGATTGCCGCCCGCCACATAGTTCCAGATCTGCGCCTGTGCGCCGTTGGCGGTGTTCATGCCCACAAGGTCGATGTACTTATCCGCCAGCACATTGCGGATGCGGGTGCGCCCGCTGCGGGTGGGCTCCAGCGCCCAGCACTGGCTCAGCCCGCTGGTGCGGCTCCACTGGTGCAGCCATGTACCCTCCACCACGCCGCCAAGTGCCAGATCGATCATCTTGCCGGTAAAGCGGTTCTGGATGCGCCAGCGTCCCTCGCCCGCGTCCACAAACTGCCACTGCTGCCACGGGTGCCCCGCATAGCTCCACAGCTGGATGCCGGCGCCGTTCTCCGTGTTGAAATCCTTTACTTCCAGTACCTTCCCGTTGGGGGACTTGATAATGTAGTATTCCCCCTCCATAATGACGACCTGCGATGCCTTTGCCATAGAGCACAACTCCTTTCCGCTATGGTAGCCCTATTATACCCGATTTGCCCGCCGGCAACAAGAATGCTTTTTCATAATCTTTCTTTTGTTTTTTGTGCATTCTGTCGTGTTTTTGCGCCGCAAACGTTTTCGAAAGCCAGCACTGTTTTTTACCGGCGGGCACTTTGCACTCCGGCGCAGGTTGTGGTACAATAAAGCCATCCACTATTAAGGAGGGGATCTTTCATGACTAACGAGACTTTACAAACCATTCGCAGCCGCCGCAGCTGCCGCGCCTACGAGCCCCGGCAGATCACGGATGCAGAGCTGGACGCCGTGCTGGAGGCCGGCACCTACGCTGCCAGCGCTATGGGGCGCCAGAGCGCTAAGATCGTGGTCGTGCAGGATGCCGCTACCCGCGCCCAGCTGACCCGGATGAACGCCGCCGTCATGGGCGCCGACAGCGACCCCATGTACGGCGCGCCCACCATTCTGGTGGTGCTGGCCGATGCCCACGCAAACTGCGCCGTGCAGGACGGCAGTCTTGTCATGGGCAACCTGATGCTGGCTGCCGCATCGCTGGGGCTGGGCAGCTGCTGGATCAACCGCGCCCGGGAGGAGTTCGACTCCGCCGAGGGCAAAGCACTGCTGAAAAAGTGGGGCATTGAGGGGGACTGGATCGGCGTAGGCCACTGCATTCTGGGCTACCCCGCCGCCGCGCCCAAGCCCGCCGCGCCCCGCAAGCCGGATTACATTGTAAAAGTATAAGGAGTTTTATGAAGCCTGATTACAAACTGGTCGCAAAGGCCAAATACATCCACAACACCGCCGACCTTGCCAGCGAGCTGTGGCACGAGGTCTACAAGCGCTACTACCCCGCAAAGCAGCTGGACACCCTTGTGGAGGAGCTGCAAAGCGCCGACGCCATTGAAGCGGACATCGACAACGACGTGAACTATTTTCTGGTGTTTCTGGGGGGCAAGCTCATCGGCTACTTTGCGTGGAAGATGGAGAACACCGCCCTGCACCTGATGCACCTGTACCTCAAGCCGGAATACCGCGGCAAAGCCATCGGCCGGGATATCGTGCAGACCTGTGAGCGGCTGGCCAAGGGCGAGGGCAAAGGCCGGGTGTGGTGCACCATCCACGCCAAGGCGCTGCCGGTGCAGCAGTTCTTCAAGGCGCTGCGCTACCGCGAACTGCGCCCCGCCGAGCAGGAGACCGGCACCGTACCCCGCAACGAGCTGGTGTATGAGCACACCCTGAGCTGATTTCCGAAAAATCACAAAATAGCCATTGAAATTTATCCGCGTTTGTACTACACTGATGTAGTGTAATAAAGCCGCTCTCTGCGGGCATTCTGTGCAAAAAAGGAGACTATCATGGCGAAAGATCATCCCACCGGCAACTCCGGCCTGTACCGGGCTTTTCTGCAGCTCAAGACCCCGGAGGAATGCTATCGTTTTCTGCAGGACGTGTGCAGCTATTCGGAGCTCAGCGCAATGGAGCAGCGCTACAACATTGCCGAACTGCTGGCCGACAAGTGCATCTACACCGAGATCATGGACAAGACCGGTGCGTCCAGCGCCATCATCAGCCGGGTCAGCCGGGTGCTGAGCGCAGACGACAGTGTACTGCGTGCGCTGCTGGAAGCTGAAAAAAAGTCCGCTGACTGACACAAAGGCCGCGTACCGCCAAAAGGGCATTGCCCAAAGCTGCGGCACGCGGCTTTTCTTTTTAAGATTTGAACAGGAGGTTTTTCTTATGGCAAAAGCTGTTGTATTTTTTGCGGAGGGCACCGAGGAGTGCGAGGCACTGCTGGTGGTGGACCTGCTCCGCCGCGCCAAGGTGGAGGTGCTGGTGGCAAGCGCTTCCGGCAGCCGGGAGATTTTGAGCAGCCATAAGGTGCATATCACCGCCGATGCGCTGGCAGAGGAGGTCGATTATTCCGACGTAGATCTGGTGGTGCTGCCCGGCGGCATTCCCGGCACGCCGAACCTTGCCGCCAACAAGACGGTGACCGACACCTGCGTTGCCTTTGCAAAGGCGGGCAAAAAGGTAGCTGCCATCTGCGCTGCGCCCAGCGTGCTGGCGGCACTGGGTCTGCTGGAAGGCAAAAACGCCACCGCCCACGCTGCCTTTCAGGACAAGCTGGCGGGCGCCCATGTGCTGGACACCGAGGTGGTCGTGGATGGCAACATCACCACCAGCTACGGTCTGGGCGGCGCTATCCCCTTTGCGCTGGAGCTGGTGCGCCAGCTGGCGGGAGAAGCCGAAGCCGACCGCATCCGCAGCGCCATCGCCTACCGGCACTGAGGGGAGGGGAACTGTATGCGTTTTGTCACCTGCCGCCTGCCGGACGGCGTGGAGGACCCTGCCATCCTCTCGCAGGACGGCACACAGGTCTGGCCGCTGAGCTGGCTAGGGCTCTCCTACGAGAACCTGTCCGACGCCATCCCCTTCCTCACCCCGCAGGTGCGGTTCGGTTTGCAGCTGGCCATCAGCGGCATCCCCGCACTGCCGGTGGAAGCCGTCACCCTGCAAAGCCCCATCCCCTGCCCCGCACAGGACGTGGTCTGTCTGGGCATCAACTATATGGCGCACTCGGACGAAGCCGAAAAGTACTCTGCGGATGCCTTTTCCACCCAGCATCAGGACGCCATCTACTTCTCCAAGCGGGTCAGCCGCGCGGTACCGGACGGCGGCTTCATCGAGGCGCACACCGACCTTGTGCAGAAGCTGGACTACGAGTGTGAGCTGGCTGTGGTGCTGGGCAAGGATGCCAAGGATGTGCCCGCCGGACAGGCCAAAGACTATGTGTTCGGCTACACCATCCTGAACGATGTCTCCGCCCGGGACGTGCAGACTGCCCACAAGCAGTGGTATTTCGGCAAAAGTCTGGACGGCTTTACCCCCATGGGGCCCTGCATCGTCACCGCCGACGAATTTGACACCTACCCGCCCGCGCTGCCCATCCGCAGCCGGGTGAACGGCGAACTGCGGCAGGATTCCAACACCAAGCTGCAAATTTTTAATATCGACCATGTCATCCACGAGCTTTCACAGGGCATGACCCTGAAAGCCGGCACTATCATCGCCACCGGCACCCCTGCCGGGGTGGGCATGGGCATGGACCCGCCGCAATTTCTGCATCCGGGCGACACCGTGCAGTGCGAGATCGAGGGCATTGGCACGCTGACCAACACCGTGCGCTGAATCTCCTTGTGGAACTGCCCAAAATTTTACATGGATTTCAGTCCGATTGCACGAAATGCCGCCGCAGCACTGCTCTTTTGCGGAAAAATATGGTATACTATAAAATACTGATAAAAAATGCGGCGCATCCGCATCAAAGGGGTAAATGACATGAAGGAATACGCATTTGGCATCGATCTGGGCGGCACTACTGCCAAGGTCGGCCTGTTCACCACCAGCGGCAAGCTGCTGGAAAAGTGGGAGGTAAGCACCGATACTTCCAATAACGGTGCTCACATTCTGGAAAATCTGGCTGCTGCCGTGCAGCAGAAGATGCAGGAAAAGGGTCTTTCCGCAGACGAAGTTGAGGGTGTCGGTCTGGGCGTGCCCGGCCCGGTGCTGGATTCCAGCATCGTGCCCATCGTGTGTGCAAACCTTGGCGGCTGGGGCAACCGCAACGTGTCCATTGAACTCAGCGAACTGCTGGGCGGCATCCGTGTGCTGGTGGGCAACGACGCCAACGTGGCTGCTCTGGGCGAGATTTGGATGGGCGCGGCACAGGGCTGCCGCAGCGCCGTCATGGTCACGCTGGGCACCGGCGTGGGCGGCGGCGTCATCGTGAACGGCAAGGTCATCGACGGCGCTCACGGTGCCGGCGGCGAGATCGGCCACATCACCGTCAACCCCCACGAGACCGCCGTCTGCGGCTGCGGCAAGCGCGGCTGTCTGGAGCAGTATTCCAGCGCCACCGGCGTTGTGCGCTGCATGAAGAAGCTGCTGGACGCAAACCCGGACACCGCCTGCACCCTGCGCAGCAAGGACTTTGAAGCCAAGGACGTGTTCGACGCCGCCCGCGCCGGGGACGCACTGGCTGCCCGCGAGGTGGACGAGATGGCTTCTACGCTGGGCATGGCGCTTGCCAACATTGCCGCCACCACCGACCCCGAAATGTTCATGATCGGCGGCGGCGTGGCCCGCGCCGGAGAAGTCCTGTTCAACCCGCTGGTGCGCCACTACAAGGAGTACGCCTTCCAGTCCTGCAAGGAGACCCCCATCAAGGCCGCCAGCCTTGGCAATGACGCCGGTATTTACGGCGCCGTGCGCCTGATCGTGGGTGCCTGATCAGGGAATACCGATAGCTTTCAAACCAGCCAAGCCTGCGGGCTTGGCTGGTTTTGTTTTTGCAGGAGATAAAACAAGTCTGATTTTCCAAAAGCGTTGCATATCGGTGCAAAAAGGCAACTGCCGTCTTGTTTATTTTGTACATTTATGCTAAAATATCGTGCAGATAGTTGATTTTTATGGAGCGGTATTACTTTTTCTGATGCTGTAAAAATTCGGCTGAACCGAAAAAAATAAGGACGCAACAAAGGAGAACACGCCATGAAAAAACTTTTTGCCATGACGGTGGCCGTGCTGCTGCTGTTTTCGGTGCTGCTGGGCATTCCCGCCGCCTATGGGCAGGCACCGGAGACGGGCAAAACGCTGGACATTTTGTTCAGCCACGACACCCACTCCCACCTGAACACCTTCACCACCGTGGTGGAGGCCGAGGAAGCAGAGATTGGCGGCTTTGCCCGCGCCAACACCCTCATCAAGGCACAGCGCGCCAAAAACCCCGATACCCTTGTGATCGACGGCGGTGACTTTTCCATGGGCACCCTGATCCAGACCGTGTTTGAAACACAGGCCGCAGAGCTGCGGATGCTGGGCTACATGGGCTACGATGTGACCACCTTCGGCAACCACGAGTTCGATTACCGCTCCAAGGGGCTTGCCAATATGCTTACCAGCGCCCACACCTCCGGCGATGCCGTCCCGGCCATCGTGGTCTGCAATGTGGACTGGGATGCCATGGAGGCCGCAGGCCTCACCGAGGGACAGCAGCTGCTCAATGACGCCTTTGCCGCCTACGGCGTGCAGGACTACACGGTGCTGCAAAAGGGCGATGTGCGCATTGCTGTGGTGGGCGTTTTCGGCAAGGACGCGCTCTCCTGCGCGCCCACCTGTGAACTGAAATTCAAAGACCCGGTACAGGCGGTCAAAGCCACCGTGGCAGAGATCAAGGCAAACGAAAATGCGGATATGATCGTCTGCGTTTCCCACAGCGGCACATGGGACGACCCTAAAAAGTCTGAGGACGAGCTGCTGGCTAAAGGTGTGCCTGAGCTCGACCTTATCCTGAGCGGCCACACCCACAGTCGTATCCGGGAACCCATCCGGCACGGGGACACCTATGTGGTCTCCTGCGGCGAGTACGGCAAAAATCTGGGCAGCCTGTCCATGGCACAGAAAGCGGACGGACGCTGGCAGGTGACCGATTACCAGCTGATCCCCATCACTTCCGATATCCCCGCTGATGCGGAAACGCAAGAGGTCATCGACCGCTTTATGGACACAGTGGACGAGGATTATCTGGCGCAGTTCGGCTACACCAAGGATCAGGTGCTGGCAGAAAACGATGTTGTTTTCTCCAACCTAGAGGATCTGGGCAAGGTGCACACCGAGCACAATCTGGGTGATATCATCGCGGATGCCTATGTGTACGCGGTGGAGAACGCCGCCGACTATGACGGCGTTCCGGTAGATCTGGCGGTGGTGCCCAGCGGCACCGTGCGCGACACCTACGCCCGGGGCGATATCACGGTAGAGCAGGTGTTCAACTCCTTCTCGCTGGGCATCGGCGCAGACGGTGTGCCGGGCTATCCTCTCATCGAGGTCTACCTTACCGGCAAGGAACTGCGCACCGCCGCCGAGATCGATGCTTCCGTGTCGGATTTCATGACCACCGCGCGGCTGTATTGCAGCGGCCTGAATTTTACCTATAACCCCCACCGCCTGCTGTTGAACAAGGTGACGGACGTCTATCTGGTCAAGGACGGGCAGCGCGTGGAGCTGCAGGACGACAAGCTGTACCGCATTGTGGCAGACCTTTACAGCGGGCAGATGCTGAGCGCCGTGACGGATATGTCCTACGGCCTTTTGTCTATCGTGCCGAAATACGCCGATGGCACTCCCATCGAAGATTTTGAGGATGTGATCTTGACCGAAAACGGCAAAGAGCTGAAAGGCTGGGACGCCATTGCGCGGTACATGGCATCGTTCGAGGACACCGACGGCGACGGCATCGGCAACGTGCCGGACTATTACAGCACCCTGCACGACCGCAAAAAGGTAGAGGACAGCCGCAGCCTTTCCGCGCTGCTGAAAAAGCCCAACCGCTTTACCTTTATCCTCCTTGGCCTGATCCTCACCGCCGTTCTGCTGGTGGTGTGCCTTGTGCTGCTGCTCCGTAAGCTGGTGCGCAAGCTTCGCCGCAGAAAAAAGGCGCAGGGCTGAGCCTGACGATTTGAATGCGCTCCGCGTTTGCTTTGCGCATATTCAGCGGAAAAATTATTTTTAATAGAGCAATGCCGGAGCGTCTGCGGACGCTCCGGCATTGCATTTTCACGGGTGGGGTCGTGAAGGAAAACGGCATTTGCAGCGCCGCTTTCTGCGAAAGCGCGGCGCTGCGGGAAAAGGGCTCGCCCTCTCAGTCAAGCCCTGTCGGGCTTGCCAGCTCTCCCAAAGGGAGAGCCCTTGGCATGGCGGGAAAGTTTCCGACTAAAGCACAAAGCTTGCGGGTGGGAACGCTCCCCCGGGGGGAGCTGTCGCGCAGCGACTGAGGGGCTTTGAATCGGCGGAGCCGGAAAAAACGGTTAAAAGATCTTCACGCCGAACAGGCGTGAATCTTCAGTTTTTTCCGGTGTAGCCCACCCCTTTGGGGTTAAAAGGGGCGAGCAGCCCCTTTTTCGTGGCTCCAGCGCGTCGAAATCGCTGGCACTTTTCTGGTTCTCTTTTGGTGTCAAAAGAGAACATCCCCCGAACGCTCCTCAGAACCTTCCCTTCTGCACCCCGTCCAGCACCTCGTACAGGTCGCGGCACTCGGCGGTGTACAGACGGCGCATCTCGTCATTGGCGGGGGCCATGTCCGGCACCATCACGGTGATAAAACGCCCGTTGAAACCGGCGCGCACGCCGTTGTAACTGTCCTCCAGCACAAGGGTGCGGCTGGGCACAGTGCCCAGTGCTTCCGCTGCGCGCAAAAAAATTTCCGGGTCGGGCTTGGAGGCCGAGAACTGCTCGCCGGAGACGATCACCTTAAAGTAGTGGGTCAAGCCCCAGCCGTCCAAATGGTGCCGGATAGACGTCATCCGGCTGGAAGAAGCCACCGCCATGGGGATGTGCTGCGCATCCAGCCATGTCAGAATTTCGTCCAGTCCGGGCTTTTTGGGCGGCGGTGCCTGAAACGCCTTTTCCGCCTGTGCGTGCAGCGCCTCGATGATGGCGTCCGTGTCGCAGTTTTCCCCATAGAAGCGGCGCAGCACCACCCGCATGGAGTCCCCCGCCGTGCCGCGGGCGGCAACATCCAGCCCTTCCTTATAAGAAAGCCCAAGGGTGGCAAGTGCAGGCTCCCACAGGGTAGCCCAGACCCGCTCGGTATCGAACATCAGGCCGTCCATATCAAAAATAACGCCGTCGATCATGGCAGTATGCTCCTTCCATCGAAAAGCGGGGCTGTGCCCCGCAAAAGTGCTCTGTGCCCCTATTGTACCATAGATTTGGCAGTTTGCACACCATTGTGCTCACAATCTGGTGCAACTTTACCGGTGGAAAGATGAAACATTTTGCGATTCCTTGCAAAACCGGCTGGGAATATTATAATAGAAACCAACATTTGTGTCATAAAGCGCCGGAAATCGTGCGCACGCGCATAAAAGGAAAGAGGGAAACTCACTATGTTGGATATCAAGATCACCCGCACGGCTACGCCCAAGGCAAAGCCCACCGATGAGACGAAGCTCGGCTTCGGCAAAAAGTTCTCCGACCACATGTTCGTCATGGATTACACCGAGGGCGAGGGCTGGCACGATGCCCGCATCGTCCCCTACGGCCCCTTTGAGCTGGACCCTGCTACCGTGGTGTTCCACTACGCACAGGAGATCTTTGAGGGCATGAAGGCCTACCGCACCGCCGACGACACCGTGCAGCTGTTCCGCCCGGACTGCAACGCCAAGCGTTTTCAGGATTCTGCCGACCGTCTGTGCATCCCCAAGATCCCGGTAGAGGACTACATTCAGGCTGTCGAGGCTCTGGTGGATGTGGACCGCGACTGGGTGCCCCACGCCGACGGCGCTTCCCTGTATATCCGTCCCTTCATCTTTGCCAATGATGTGGGTCTGGGCGTGCACGCCTCCAAGCACTATATCTTCTGCATCATCTGCGCTCCCTCCGGTGCTTACTACGCCGAGGGCATCAACCCGGTGCGCATCTATGTGGAGGACGAGTATATCCGCGCCGCCCCGGGTCTGACCGGCTTTACCAAGTGCGGCGGCAACTATGCAGCTTCCATCAAGGCCGGCGAGCTGGCCGAGGAGCAGGGCTACGCACAGGTGCTGTGGCTGGACGGCGTGGAGAAGAAGTACGTTGAAGAAGTTGGCAGCATGAACATCATGTTCAAGATCGACGGCAAGGTGTACACCGCCGCTACCGTGGGCACCGTGCTGCCCGGCGTCACCCGCCGCAGCTGCATCGAGCTGCTGAAGGACTGGGGCTACGAGGTCGTTGAGGGCAAGCTTGCCATTGCCGACATCATGGCTGCTGCCCGTGAAGGCAAGCTGGAAGAGGTGTTCGGCACCGGTACTGCCGCTGTCGTCTCCCCCGTCAAGGAGCTGGTCTGGAAGGGCGAGCACGCCTTTATCGGCGACGGCAAGATCGGCCCTGTCACCCAGAAGCTGTATGACACCATGACCGGTATGCAGTGGGGCAAGCTGCCCGATACCAAGGGCTGGATCGTGCCTGTGGAAAAGAAATATTGAGCCGCCTGTCACCCTACGGCTTTTAAAGGGACTGCTGCATACCATTTGGGGCAGCAGTCCCTTTTGCATCACCGCAGATGCCGTTTGCCGTCACGGCCCCTCCCGTGAAAATGCGTTTGGAGCGGCCCGCAGGCCGCGACAAACGCGAAAATAAAATAATTATTCCGCTGAATATGGCTAGAGCGCAAGCGGAAGCCATTCCAAATCGTCCCGCCGCCCCTTTGTGCATAAAGATTGCAATTCCCGCCGCATGGTGCTACACTACCTATAAAGGGCGTGGGCTTGCCGCCTGTGCCCCTTGCAGGAAGATTTGAGAGGAAAGAAGCACCATGATCAAAAAATGGAGCATGAGTTACCCGGCGGTCAACGGCACCGAGCAGCGCCGGGCGTATGTCTACCTGCCCACCATGTACGAGGCACAGCCGGAGCGCCGGTTCCCCGTGCTGTATATGTTCGATGGGCAGAACGTGTTTTTCAACGAGGATGCCACCTACGGCAAAAGCTGGGGCGTGGCAGATTATCTGGACTATACCGACACCCCGCTGATCGTGGCGGCCATCGAGTGCAACGCCGGGGCAAACAACGAGCGTCTGGTGGAGTATTCCCCCTACCGCTTCGATGACCCCACCTACGGCCACTTTGACGGTAAGGGACAGGCCACCATGAGCTGGTTCATCCACCGGTTCAAGCCTTTGATCGACCAGAATTTCCGTACCCTGCCGGACAAGGCAAATACCTTTATCGGCGGCAGCAGCATGGGCGGGCTGATGAGCCTGTATGCCCTGCTGCAATATAACGATACTTACAGCCGTGCCGCAGCGCTGTCCCCCTCTATCTGGGTGGCACCGGATAAGCTTTCCGGCCTTGTGGGGCGTGCAAAGCTTGCCCCCGGCACGGTGCTGTACATGGACTACGGCTCCCGGGAGATGGGCAACCACGAGGGCATCCGCCGACAGTTTTCTGCCTTGAGCGGCAAGCTGATGACCCGGGGCATCCACCTGACCAGCCGTATCGTGCCCGGCGGCACCCACAGCGAAGCCAGCTGGGAAAAACAGCTGCCCTTCGTGTTCCACACCCTGCTGTATGAGGTGGAGGAATAAGAAAAAGGGCATACCATAGCCCAACAACACTAAAGGAGGAAACACCATGGAGATGCAGTATTTCAAGGAGTACAGTCCGGAACTGGGACGGGATATGGAGTGCAAACTTTACGGCCACGCCGGCCGCCCGATGCTGTATATCCCCTGTCAGGACGGCCGTTTTTTTGATTTTGAAAACTTCCACATGACCGACACCCTTGCCCCGTGGATCGAGTCCGGGCAGATCATGGTGCTTTCCATCGACACCATGGATCAGGAAACATGGTCGGACGCGCAGGGCAACCCCTACTGGCGCATCCGCCGCTATGAGCAGTGGCTGCGCTACATCACCCGCGAGGTCGCTCCGATGCTTCAGCATCTGGCGCAGCAGCGCAACGGCTGGAGCGATCTGCCCGGCATCATCGCCTTCGGGTGCAGTCTGGGCGCCACCCACGCGGTAAACCTGTATCTGCGCCGCCCGGATATCTTCTGCGGCTGTCTGGCACTCAGCGGCATCTACACTGCTCACTACGGCTTTGGCGACTATATGGACGAGCTGGTGTACATGAACTCCCCCGTGGACTACATGAAGAACTTCCCGGAGGATCACCCCTACATGCAGCTGTTCCGCAGCCAGAAAGCTGTCATCTGCTGCGGTCAGGGCGACTGGGAACAGCCAGACACCACATGGATGCTCAAGCGCATCTTTGAGGCAAAGCATATCCCCATCTGGGTAGACCTGTGGGGTCACGATGTCAACCACGACTGGAACTGGTGGTACAAGCAGGTGGCGTATTATATGCCCTACATTCTGGGCCAGCAGTGACCCATCCCGTGAAAATGGCACAACGGCGCGTCCATGGACGCGCCGTTGTTTCCCAATATTAAAGTCTGTCCCGCCCCGCAGGGGCATTGCAATCATAGAGGTAACGGAAAGAGGAATCAACAAATACTATGCAGAACTTTATTTTTATCTCCCCCAACTTCCCCACGAACTACTGGCAGTTCTGCCGGGAGCTGAAAAATAACGGCCTGAACGTGCTGGGCATCGGCGACCAGCCCTACGAGGAGCTGAAGCCGGAGCTGAAGGCAAGCCTGAACGAGTACTACAAGGTGAACAGTCTGGAAAACTACGACGAGGTATACCGCGCCGTGGCCTTTTTCACCTTCAAGTATGGCCGCATCGACTGGCTGGAGTCCAACAATGAATACTGGCTGGAGCGGGATGCCGCCCTGCGCACCGATTTCCACATTACCAGCGGCTTCCAGACCTCTGATATGCCCCGCATCAAATACAAGAGCAAGATGAAGGAGTACTATCAGAAGGCCGGGATCGCCACCGCCCGCTACCACATGGTGGATGACCTTGCAGGCTGCAAGGCCTTTGTGGCGCAGGTGGGCTACCCGGTGGTAGTCAAGCCGGACAACGGCGTGGGCGCTTCGGATACCCACCGCCTTTCCACCGACAAGGAACTGGAAGAATTTCTGGCTTACAAGGAGAAGGAGCACCCGGATGTTGCTTACATCATGGAGGAGTTCGTCCGTGCCGAGGTGAACAGCTACGATGCCATCATCGACGCCCACGGCAACCCCATCTTTGAGGCGGGCAACGTAAGCCCCGTGTCCATCATGGACATCGTGAACAACGATGACAACTCCATCTACTACATCATCAAGGATCTGCCGGAGGACACCCGCGCCGCGGGCCGTGCCGCCGTCAAGAGCTTTGGGGTGAAGAGCCGCTTTGTCCACTTCGAGTTCTTCCGCATGACCGAGGATCAGACCAGCATGGGCAAAAAGGGTCAGATCGTGGCGCTGGAAGTCAACATGCGCCCCTGCGGCGGCTTTACCCCGGACATGATCGACTTTGCCCGTTCCACCAACGTGTACAAGATCTGGGCAGACATGATCGCCTTCGGCGGCACCGATATGCCGGTGGGTGAGCACTATTACTGCGCCTTTGTCGGCCGCCGGGACGGCAAGAGCTTCGTTTACAGCCACGAGCAGCTGATGCAGAAGTATCAGGACAACATGCGCATGGTGGACCGCATCCCCGAGGCACTGTCCGGTGCCATGGGCAACCAGATGTATGTAGCCACCTTCTCCACCCGTGACGAGATGGAAAAGTTCTACTCCGATGTGCTGGCCGTCACCGATGCCACTAACGCCAAGGTGCAGGCCGAGTTAACGAAGGTGCTGGCTCTGGGTGAGCCAGAGGCGGCAGTAGCTGAAAAGTAATTGGGATTGCGCGGCGCAGGGGAAGTTACTACTCGCTGCAAGCGTGCAGGGACGCTCCGCTGGGCCAGAGGCAGGGAGGGGTGTTCCGACTCCCCCCTCCCTACCTCTGGACACCACCCACCCCGCAACGGGTCAAGGGCTGCACGCCCTTAACAATCCTAAAGAAGAAGTCGAAGCACAAAAAAGCTAGCGCTGCGCCAGTCGGCGCTATCGCTTTAACGCTTTTTTCGCTTCTCCATTTATAGCCCCTCAGTCGCTGCGCGACAGCTCCCCCGGGGGGAGCAAGCGCTCGCCCGCAGCGCTGCGCTTTCGTAGAAAGCGGCGCTGCAAATGCCGTTTGTCATTACGACCCCTCCTGTGAAAATACAATGCCGGAGCGTCCGCAGACGCTCCGGCATTGTTCTATTAAAAATAGTTTTTCCGCTGATGATGCGCAGAGCACAGCGGAGCGCATTCCAATCGTATGCGTTATACCTTTGCAGCGCCACGCTCCAGAATCCCGTTGAAGCGGGAGAAGAAGGTGACGGTGGTAATGGTAGCCGCCAGAATATCGCTGACCGGCTCTGCCAGAAAGACGCCGAACACCGGGTTCGGCAGCAGGTGCGGCAGAATGAAGATGAGCGGAATCAGCAAAATGATCTTGCGCAGACAGGCCAGCAGCAGGCTGACCTTGGCCTGACCCAGCGCCATAAAGCTCTGCTGGCAGGCGATCTGGAAGCCCATGGCAAAGATACCTGCCATGTAGATGCGCATGGACCATGTGGTGTAGTCGATCAGCGCCGTATCCGAGGTGAAGATGCCCGCCACAGTCCCCGGTGCCAGCATCATGAGCAGCCAGAACAGGCAGGTGTAGCAGCCGCACAGGGTCAGCTGGAAGCGGAACGCCTCCTTGACGCGGAGCTTTTTGCCTGCGCCGAAATTGAAGCTCATTACCGGCTGACCGCCCTGACAGATGCCCTGAATGGGCAGGGTGCACAGCTGGGAAGCGCTGGTGATGACGGTCATGGCACCCACAGCCACGTCGCCGCCGTACCGCGCCAGACTGGAACTGAAGCTGATGGACAGCAAACTCTCGGTGGACATCATCACAAAGGTGGAGATGCCCAGCGCCATCACCGGCAGAATGACCTTCTTTTCCGGGCGCATACAGTCCTTGCGCAGGCGCAGGATGGTCTTTTTGCCGGTGAGGAAGTGCAGGATCCACACCGCGCCCACAGCCTGACTGAGCACGGTGGCAATGGCAGCGCCCCGCACGCCCAGCCCCAGACCAAAGATCAGGATGGGGTCGAGAATAATGTTGATGACCGCACCGATGACGGTGGTAAGCATACTGGTCTTGGCAAAGCCCTGCGTGGTGATGAAGGGGTTCATGCCCAGCACCAGCAGCACAAACACCGAGCCCAGAATGTAGATGCGGCTGTACGCCAGCGCATAGGGCAGGGTGGCGTCACTGGCACCAAAGAGCCGCAGCAGGGTGGGTGCTCCGGCGTAGAACACCACGGTCAGCACCACCGAGAAGAGCAGCAGCATGGTAAAGCTGTTGGAGATGATCTTCTCCGCCTGTTCCTTGTCGCCCTGCCCCAGCGCAATGGCGGTGCGGGGTGCGCCGCCCGCGCCCACCAGCATGGCGAACGCGTTCAGCAGCATAAGGATGGGGGTGAACAGTCCCACGCCGGTCAGCGCTGCCGCGCCGATGCCGGCAATATGTCCGATGTAAATGCGGTCCACAATGTTATACAGCAGGTTGACCACCTGTGCAACGACCGCCGGGATCATGAGCTGCAGCATCAGCTTTTTTACGCTGCCAGAGCCCATGTCCTGTTTTGCCTGTGCCATGGAAGTGATTCTCCTTTTACTTCAAATTTGAACTATCTCTTATATTATACTCAAAACCCGCAAAAATACCAGTCCCTTTTTGCAAAATTTTCCGTGCTGCGCAAAAAAGTGTGTTCCTCCCCTGCCGCAGTACTGGTCTTGCCGCTGTGCCCCCTTTGCGGTGCGGCATTCCGGGCGGCAGCGGCCTTTGCATCCAAGTTTTCGTCGATATGTCTGTAAAAAAGCAAGGTTTTTCGTCAAGTTTGTGTCTTGTGCACAGCGGCATTTTTCAGTACAATAAAGAAGCAGAGAAGAAAAATAAGCGCTGCGATCAAAATGGGTCGCCGCGCTGTTTTGTATTTTGCGGCGCAGCTGCGCCCGGTGAAAAAAGGAGTGCTGTACAATGATCAACATGGTCAAGCTTCCCACCAGCAAAAGCGAACTGTTCCTGCGGGTGGCCAAGGGACATTTTGCCACCAGCCACAGCCACATCAACTATTACATCGACGTGACCACCCAAAAGACCCGCCTTTCCGAGGCCAAGGCCGTGGCAAAGGAGCTGGTCAACGCTTACCAGCACAGCACCATCGTGGATACCGTGCTCTGCTTGGACGGCACACAGGTCATTGGCACCTGCCTTGCCAACGAGCTGACCAAGGACGGCTTTACCAATATGAACGCCCACAAGACCATCTACATCGTCACGCCGGAATACACCTCCGGCAGCCAGATCATTCTGCGGGATAATCTTGCCCCCATGGTCAAGGGCAAGCACGTCCTCATTCTGGCGGCATCCATCACCACCGGCTACACCATTCAGGCAGCCGTGGAAGCTGTAAACTACTACGGCGGCATCGTGGCAGGGCTTTCGGCGATTTTTGCCACCACCCACGAGTGCCTTGGCTACCCGGTCACCTCCATCTTCGACCCCACCAGTCTGCCGGATTACGCCAGCTTTGACTCCCGCGACTGCCCCCTGTGCAAGGCCGGGCAGCACATTGACGCGCTGGTGAACAGCTTCGGCTATTCGGCGCTGTAAGCAAAGCGGAAAGTATGTTTTTATCAGCCGTTCCGAAGTGCCTGCGGGCGTTTCGGAACGGCTTTTTTCAGGAGAAGCCGCGCCCCATTTTCGTCAAAACAACAAAAATCTCAATGGCTTTTTGTAGCATTGCCAAAAGTTCCCATACTGTGCTTGACAACGCTTTTTTTATAAGATACCATAAACCCAGAAAGCGCACTTGGGACGCCTTGAAACACATTACAGGAGGTATTTATAGCATGAGACTATACAAAAAAGCGGCAGCCTGTCTGCTGACCGCTGCGATGGCAATTTCCATGCTGACCGCTTGTGGCGGTGGCGGCAACGGCGGTGGCAACACTCCCAGCACCCTGCCCGACGACCCTGACCAGATCGTTCTGCCCGACCCCGGCGATGGCGAGGGCGGCGAAGGCGGCGGCGCAGGCGGCGGCGAGGGCACCGAGACGAAGCCCACCAAGACCCCTATTGCGGTGAACAGCAGCAAGCTGGCAAAGTTCAGGGAGAACGGTGCTACAGAGTTCTATCTTGAAGCACAGGAGGTTGAGTATGGTAAGGACGGCTCTGCCGAAGATTCCACCGATGGATTCGTTGCCGTAAAGGATGGCAATGTCTATATGAAAGCGACCCAGAATCAGCAGTTGGTCGAGGAATTGATGCTCAAAGAGGACGATTATAATAACGACTATCTGCTTTTCAGCGGCAGCAAGGTAGCCGTCAGGACAAGTAGCTATCCATCCCAGAACGACGATAATATTTCTCTGGGCATTTTCATCGCGGATACGCTGCCCGATCTGATGTGGTCTACCGAGGTGAAGGTGGGGCCGACCAAGTATTATGCCGAGGTCTATAATCTCTACTCCTACGAGTTTACCACCTGCTTTACTCCAGACGGCAAACCTGTTTATCGGTTTGTAAGAAAACTCAACGAAAAGCAGCTCGAGAGCGCCACTCTGTACAAGACCATTCAGGCCGGTTCCGGCACCAGCAAGGGTCTGTGCAGAATGCCCGACGGCTTCAAGACGTACAGCTATGACTTTAGGAACAAGACCCTCACGGATGTAAACGACAACGTGTTCACCATTGAGACCAATGATAAGGGAGACGTCACCAGCGTTAAGGATAATACCGGCAAGGATGTCTCCGACGACCTCAAGTGGGCGTACGATTTCTACAAGATGGTGTCCAGGCGGTAACCCCATGACCGTAATTTTCCACACACAGCCTACGTCCCATAACGCGTAATATGTGCTCCAAGGAGCTGCCGCACCCGTGCGGCAGCTCCTTTTTGTTGGGGGACAGCCGCGCCCTGTTTTCGTCAAAACAGCGAAATTTTTCACGGCTTTTTGTGGCATTGTAAAAAATCCCCATGCCGTGCTTGACAACGCTTTTTTGATACGATACCATAAACCCAGAAAGCGCACTTGGGACGCCTTGAAACACATTACAGGAGGTATTTATAGCATGAGACTATACAAAAAAGCGGCTGCCTGTCTGCTGACCGCTGCGATGGCAATTTCCATGCTGACCGCTTGCGGCGGTGGCGGCAACGGCGGCAACGGCGGCGGCAACACTCCCAGCACCCTGCCCGACCCTGACCAGATCGTTCTGCCTGACCCCGGCGAGGGCGGCGGCGCAGGCGGCGGCGAAGGCGGCGGCGAGACTAAGCCCACCAAGACCCTTATTGCGGATGTGAACAGCAGCAAGCTGGCAAAGTTCAACAAGAAATACGCCGGTGCTACGGAGTTCTATGTTGAAATGCAGGAAGTCGGCTATGAGGACGGCTCTGCCAAAGGTTCCGCCGATGGATGCCTTGCCGCAAAGGATGACAATGTCTATATGAAAGCGATCCTGTCAGGCAAGAACCAGAAGCAGCTGTTGGTCGAGCAATTGATGCTCAAAGAGTTCGATTATAATAACGACTATCTGCTTCTCCGCGACAGCAAAGTAGCCGTCAGGACAGAGCACTATAAACCCGAGAGCGACGATAATATTTCTCTGGATACTCTCATCGCGGATAAGCTGCCCGATCTGATGTGGTCTACCAAGGTAAAGGTGGGGCCGACCGAGTATTATGCCGAGGTCTATAATCTCTACTCCTACGAGTATACCACCTGCTATACTGAAGACGGCAAACCAGTTTATCAGTTTGTAAGAAAACTCAACGAAACGCAGCTCGAGAGCGCCACTCTGTACAAGACCATTCAGGCCGGTTCCGGCACCAGCAAGGGTCTGTGCAGAATGCCCGACGGCTTCAAGACGTACAGCTATGACTTTAGGAACAAGACCCTCACGGATGTAAACGACAACGTGTTCACCATTGAGACCAATGATAAGGGAGACGTCACCAGCGTTAAGGATAATACCGGCAAGGATGTCTCCGACGACTTCAAGTGGGTGTACGATCTCTTCGAGATGATGTCCTGACCCCATGACCGCAATTTTCCACACACAGCCTACGTCCCATAACGCGTAATAGGTGATCTAAGGAGCTGCCGCACCCGTGCGGCAGCTCCTTTTTGTTGGGGACAGCCGCGCCCCATTTTCGTCAAAACAACAAAAATCTCAATGGCTTTTTGTAGCATTGCCAAAAGTTCCCATACTGTGCTTGACAACGCTTTTTTTATAAGATACCATAAACCCAGAAAGCGCACTTGGGACGCCTTGAAACACATTACAGGAGGTATTTATAGCATGAGACTATACAAAAAAGCGGCTGCCTGTCTGCTGACCGCTGCGATGGCAATTTCCATGCTGACCGCTTGCGGCGGTGGCGGCACCGGCGGCAACGGCGGTGGCAACACTCCCAGCACCCTGCCCAACCCTGGCGAGATCGTTCTGCCTGACCCCGGCGATGGCGGCGGCGCAGGCGGCGGCGAGGGCACCGAGACTAAGCCCACCAAGACCCCTATTGCGAAGGACAGCAGCAAGCTGGCAAAGTTCAAGGAGAAATACGCCGGTGCTACGGAGTTCTATGTTGAAATGCAGATGGTTGAGTATGATGAGGTCGGCTCTGCCGAAGATTCCACCGATGGATTCGTTGCCGCAAAGGGTGACAATGTCTATATGAAAGCGACCCTGTCGGGCAAGAACCAGAAGCAGCGGTCGGTCGAGCAATTGATGCTCAAAGAGGGCAATTATGATAACAGCTATGTGCTTCTCCGCGACAGCAAGGTAGCCGTCAGGACAAGTAGCTATCCATTCCAGAGCGACGATAATATTTCTCTGGGTACTCTCATCACGAATACGCTGCCCGATCAGATGTGGTCTACCAAGGTAAAGGTGGGGCCGACTGAGTATTATGCCGAGGTCTATAATCTCTACTCCTACGAGTATACCACCTGCTTTACTGAAGACGGCAACCCTGTTTATCGGTTTGTAAGAGAACTCAACGAAAAGCAGCTCGATAGCGCCACTCTGTACAAGACCATTCAGGCAGGTTCCGGCACCAGCAAGGGTCTGTGCGAAATGCCCGCCGGCTTCAAGAAGTACAGCTTTGACTTTTTGAACAAGACCCTCACGGATGTAAACGGTAACGTGTTCACTCTGGAGCCCCAGAAAAATAATGCTGGAGACGTCACCAGCGTTAAGGTTCTTGATAAGGACAAGAAGGATGTCTCCGATGACTTCAAGTGGGCGTACGATTTCTACATGCTGTTCAAGTAATAACCCCATGACCGCAATTTTCCACACACAGCCTACGTCCCATACCGCGTAATATGTGCTCTAAGGAGCTGCCGCACCTAAGCGGCAGCTCCTTTTTGTTGTCCCACGGGCGGGATTGTGCTATACTGGTACAAGATGAAACTAAGGTGTATCTGAAAGTAAAGAAGAGGTATCAAATCCATGAAAATTCCCGCAAACGGTTTTACCCACGCCGGCAAGTTCCATGCCGATGACGTGTTTGCAACGGCGCTATTGCAAATTCTGCGCCCGGATATCAAAATCACCCGCGGCTTTACCGTACCTGACGATTTTGACGGCATCGTGTACGATATCGGCTTTGGGATGTTCGACCACCATCAGGAGCCCCGGGAGTACCGCGCAAACGGCGTGCCCTACGCAGCCTTTGGCCTGCTGTGGCGGGTGCTGGGCCCCGGCCTTGTGGGCGAGCGGCAGGCGCGGCTCATCGACGAAAACTTCATCCAGCCGCTGGATCTGAACGACAACACCGGCGAGCAGAACAGCCTGTGCGATGCCATTGGCTTTTTCAACCCGGTGTGGGACTCCAAGGAGGATCAGGACAGCTGCTTTTTCAAGGCGGTGGCTGTGGCAAAGCAGATCCTGGAAAACCAGATCGACAGCGCCAACGCCGTGAACCGCGCGGACGAAAAAGTACAGCAGGCCTACCGCAGCTCCCGCGACGGCATCGTGGTGCTGCCCTGCTATCTGCCGTGGAAAAACGGCCTGTACAAGACCGACGCTCTGTTTGTGGTGTACCCCAGCCAGCGCGGCGGGTGGAGCGCCCAGTGCGTCACCGACCACAAGACCAAAAAGTCCAAGCTGCCCTTCCCCCAGTCTTGGGCGGGGCAGCCGCAGGAGGTCATCGAGCAGAAGAGCGGCATCCCGGGCATCAGCTTCTGCCACGCCAGCCGTTTTCTCATCACCGCCAAGGACAAGGAGACCGCCCTTGCCGCCTGTCGTCAGGTGCTGAAAAACAATGGACGCCTTGCCTGACGCCGCCTACGTCTACATGGTGCGCTGCACCGGCGGGCAGCTGTACACCGGTTGGACGAACCACCCCGCCGCCCGGCTGAAAGCGCACCAGAGCGGCAAAGGTGCCCGCTACACCCGCGCCCACGGCGCGGTAGGCTTTGCCTACATAGAACGCTGCGCGGACAAACGCGCCGCCCTGCGCCGGGAAGCCGCCCTGAAAAAGCTCTCCAAGCCGGAAAAAGAGGTGCTGTGCGCCGCATGGCACGCCGCCGGGTGTCCCGGGGTGCAGACGATTTGAAATGCCCTCCGGGGGAAGGTGGCGCGTAGTGCCGGATGAGGGGCAACACCCGTTAGCCTTACACGCCCTCTCAGGCGCTCCCGCGCCAGCTCTCCCAAGGGGAGAGCCAAGCCGTTAGCCTCGATGCTAAAGTGTTAGATGTAATGAGGAAGTTTCCGGCAGTGCTCTTGCCTCTCCCTTTGAGGAAAGACTTCCCCCGCTCCGGGGGAAGATGTCGCGCAGCGACAAAAGGGGGAGTGTGGATGCGAACGTAGTGAGCAGACGGAGAGGGCGCACGCCGTTAACCCTATTTTAAAGTATCTAAAAGCAGCAAGGCCGTCCGGCATTTGTCGGACGGCCTTGCTGTGCTTATTGGAAAGGATCGATCGGGAGATGGCAATGGTTATTTCGCCAGACCCAGCTTTTTCAGCTGGCTCCAAGCACGGATGACCTGTACCTTGGTCACACGCTTGCCGGGCGTAAAGACGCCCTCGCCCATGTCGGGCAGCAGCCCGGCCTCCACAGCCCAGCGGGCTGCCTTGGCGGTTTCAGGCTCGACTACATCGCTGTAAACAGCGGGTGCAGTGGGTTCAGGTTTGCCTGCGGTGCTCCACAGCAGCACGGCCAGCTGTTCCCGGGTGCTCGGGATGGCCGTGCCCTTGGGCAGCAGGTCTGCAAGGATGCTGCCGGTAACGAACTCGTAGCCGATCACTGCGCAGCCAGCAAACATTGCCGTTGTACCGGCCAGAATGCCCACCGTTTGCAGCGGGCTGTACTCGGTGCTGTCCTCCTGCGGCGGCTGCTCTGGCTGCTCCACCGTGGTGGTCTCGGCGGTGATCGTCAGGCTCTTTGCGGGCATTCTGAAGGTCAGGGTGCGCTGCTTAAAGGCATCCTCTGTCAGCGGTTCGTCTGCGGCATCCATCAGGTCTGCCGGGCTCAGTGCGCCGTCAGCGCCGCTCACTACCCACTGGGCAAAGTGCACGGTGTCGGTGTCCGGGTAAGCGGTCAGGCTGACCAGCTGTCCTGCTTTCAGGGCGCTTGCGTCTGCATCCTCGGGCAGGGTGATGTCCGCACCGGCAACGGTAAGCTGATAGGTCTTTTCCGGTTCGGGGTCGATCGTGCCTGCGTTTGTGATGCTGAACGAGCCTGTTTTAACAGTACCGCCCACATACCGTGCGCTGCCTGCGGCGGTGACGGTATAGCTGTATTCGCCCGGTTCAGTAGGAGCACCGTTCAGTGCTTCACCATTCTGCTTGTAGGTCACGGTGATCTCGCCGTAGTCCTTATCACTGGTGTTCTTAACGGTTACTTCCTTGGGGGTGCCGTCATAGGTCAGGTCGGTGGGCTCTGTCACGGTAAAGTCTTTGGGGTTCAGCGTGCCCTTCAAGATGGTAAACGTGTTATACTGCGGGGTCACATCACCGCCCGCACAGGTGGCAGTAGCTGCTACCACAGCGGTAAAGGTGTAAGTGCCCGGCTCAACGGGAGCACCGTTCAGCACTACACCATTTTGCTTGTAGGTCACGGTGATCTCGCCGTAGTCCTTATCACTGGTGTTCTTAACGGTTACTTCCTTGGGGTTGCCGTCATAGGTCAGGTTGGTGGGCATGACAAAGGTAAAGTCTGCGGGGTCTGCATCCGGCAGCGCTGCCGCGCCCTCGCCGGTGGCGCTCAGGTTAAGGATACGGGTCTGCGGGATGTTATACATGCGCAGATCGATGGTGCTGGTGTAGCGCTTTCCCTCGGGCACAGAGCCGTTATAGGCTACGCCGTTCACGCTCGTGATGCGGTCGCAGGTCAAGGCTGAAATGCTGTCATCGATCGTAGCAACATAGACGGTGGTAAGGTTGTCACGCCAAATGCCCGTGAGCGTCCCATTGAGGCCGCTGATGTACTTTGCATCGTAGCGGGCATTCTCCGGCGGGGTGTACTTCATGGTGTAGCAGGTGGCACCGGGCAGGACATTTGCGTCCTCTTCTTTCTTTGCCGCCATCACATGGATGATGGGATCATTCAAGTAGATGCCGTTCTTGTTATAGACAAAGGTATACTCGCCGCCGTCAATGGTGGGCTGGTTGTATTTTGCGTTACCGTCATAGCCATCCGTGTTTTCCACTGCCAGCTTCAGGGTACTTCTGCCGTCTTTGATCGTGCCGCCGTTGTCGATAGAGCCGTTGCCGGTATAATCATCGCTGTTATAGCAGTCCTCCAGCACGGCTTGGTAGGTAGAGCTGTTGGCCACACTCCCGCTGACGTCCAGCGCAGAACTGAGGATGATAACGGACTGTGCCGGGTCGCGCCAGCCGTTGCCGATGTAATAAAAGCGCAGCACAGCGTTCTCCACGCGGCCGTCATTGTAAAAGCGATTTTCTAAGCTGTTCAGCGTGGCGTTCTTGATAGTGCCGGTTTTCTTGTTGTACACATACTGGGTGGAGTTCAGTGTGCCGGTAAGGGTGCCGTTGTTTTCAATCGCAAATTTTACTGTACCAGCGTTGTTTTTCACCTTGTCGAGGTTCAGTTCCGTCCCCTCTTCAATGGTCAGGACGGGGGTATCGCTCGTATGCCACTCTGCGTGCTTGTGGTTCGGTTCAAAGGACCAGCCGTTGCCCTTGGCACCGTAGACGCCGCCGTCCGTACCCTTGGGGAAGCCGTCCTTTTCAATGACCAGTTCCTCTACGGTAACGCTGTTGAACTGGACAGCTTCCGTGCCCACAGTAAAGCTGACCGCGCCGTCCTTGGCAGTATAGTTCAGCTCGTCGTCGCCGCTGGAAGCACTTTCCAGCTTGCGGGTGGGCTTCAGGGTGACACTGGTATTGGGAGCGACATAAAGGGTATCGTAAGCATCTGCCGACCACTTGGTCACCGTGCCGTCCGCTGCCACCGCGACAGGGAGGTAGACCGGAGCATCGGCTGCATCAATGGCTACAAGCCCTGTGCTTTTTGCCGTGAAATAGCCGCCCTTGACGGTTGCGCCCTCGGGCAGCGGGTCATTTTCAGCGGTGAACAGACCGCCGTTGACGGTACATTTATCTCCTGCAACATACAGCTTTTCGTTGAACAGACCGCCGTTGATGATGATTTCCGTTGTCCTTTCAAGATCCGTGAGCGAGGTTTCAAAGCTGCCGCCGTTGATGACGATTTTTTCACAATTGTTGATATCCACGGAGCAGATGCGCTTGCCCTTAAAGGTGCCGCCGTTGATGGTAAGGGTACCCGCTGCTTTAACGGTCACGCCGCTGGTATAACTACCCTCTTCAAAGGTGCCACCTTCAATGGTGACCTCGCCGCCCGCAGCATTAACAATGGCATTTCCTTTAAAGGTGCCGCCGCTGATGACAGCCCCGGCTTCACAGATCACCTTGCCGTAGAAGGTGCCGCCGGAGATAGTGCCTGCGTTGGTCACGGTGTAGCCGTTATGGTATTCCGAGCCGATCCGCGCCTCCTGCAGGGTGGCACCGGGCTCGATCTTCACGTTCCATTGGATGCAATTATTGTAGCTGTCATAGCCGTAATTACGGAGGCAGAAGGTGCCGGTTTTCAGGGTAAGCGTATTGCTGGCCTCATCGTAGGACCAGCTGTCTTTGCTGCCGCTAAAGGGATCGCCGGAGGGCTTGCCGGACCAGTCGTCTGGAAAGATATCGGTGACATCGTCGTTTTCCTCTGCCAGTGCGGCGGCGCTGGCGGTGTCGGGCGGGGCGCTCTGGGCAAGGGCGGGCAGCGGCATTGCGGTCAGTGCCATGCTCAGCGCCAGAACCATGCTGATGAGCCGTTTTTGCATAAGATCCTCTCCTTTTCAAGCGCCCTTCCAAGCCGGGCGCTTTTTGTTGTACCCAGTGTACCACGTTTTGCCCGCTTTGGACGATTTTGGGCACGAATCGCCCCGCAAATGCGCTGAAACGACCCGGCGCGCCGGACACACCCGCAAAAAACAGAAAACCGCCCGGTTTGCGGTTACCGGACGGTTTTCTGCTCTATAGGAATTACGGGAATGGCATATTAAACAGAGCACTGCTCTGTGCTTGTAGTATACCACGAACGGCGGCAAAAGTGGAGCAATTCTGCGTGAATGGCCCCTGAAATGCATCGAATCGCCCCGAAAAACCCCAAAAAAGCCCTTGCGCACCCTTTTGGGGCGCAAAAAGGGGACTGCGAACGAATGTGAACCTGAGAGGATTTCCGCCGCGACCCCTCCCGTAAAAAAGCAGTTCCGAAACGCCCGCAGACGTTTCGGAACTGCAAATAAAAACATTCTTTCCGCTCTTGATGCCCAAAGTGCAACGACGACGACCGCCGCCAGCGGCGGAAACAGGGAGGAGTTGTTGGGGCAGCGGCCAGCAAGACGCGAGTGCCGCCCAAGGCACGATGCGGATGCTGGGTGCCGCAACCCGATAGCGGCGGGCATTCAAAACCGTTTTATTTGCCCGCCAGCAGCACCGCCAGCACGGCTTTCTGGACGTGGAGACGGTTCTCCGCTTCGTCAAAGATCTCGTCCGCGTGCTGCTCGAACAGGGCGGTGGAGATCTCCTCGCCCCGGTGGGCGGGCAGACAGTGCAGCACCAGCGCGTTGGGCTTTGCGTTTTCCAGCAGACGGCCGGTGAGCTGGAAGCCCACAAAATCCCGCAGACGCTGCTCGCTCTCGGCAGTGCCGGGGGCGGTGGTGTTCCACGCGGCAGTTGCCACGATGTCTGCGTCCCGCAAGCCCTCGGCGGGGTCGGTGGTCAGGTGGAAGGCATTGCCGTATTTGCGGGCAAACATCAGCACATCCGCTGCCGGGCGGTAACCCGGAGGACAGACGCAGGATACCTGCATCCCTGCCAAAAGGCCGCCCACGATCAGACTGTTTGCCATGTTGCTGCCGTCGCCCACAAAGCAGAGTTTCAGCCCTGCCAGCGTGCCCCGACGCTCCCGAATGGTCATCAGGTCAGCCAGCACCTGACAGGGGTGGGCGTAGTCGGTCAGGCCGTTGATCACCGGAATGCCGGAAAGCTCCGCCAGCTCCTCCAAGTCCCGCTGGCGGTAGGTGCGCCAGACGGCGCAGTCGTAGTAGCGCCCCAGCACCCGGGCGGTGTCCCGCAAAGGCTCGCCCCGCCCGGCCTGTAATTCGGCGGTGTTTATGTAGTTGCCAAGACCGCCCATCTGGTACACGCCCACCTCAAAGCTGGTGCGGGTGCGGGTGGATGCCTTGGAGAACAGCAGCGCCACGCTTTTGCCCGCCAGCAGCGGCTCGGTGCGGCCCGCCTTGCAGTCCGCTTTCAGCTGGTCTGCCACATCCAGAATGTGGGTCAGCTCGGCGGGGGAAAGGTCGCTCATTTTCAGCAGATTTTTCATGCCTGCTCCTTCGGAGCCGTCGGCTCCATCGTGCCCAGCACCTCGGCCAGCACCTCCAGCGCCATGTCTACCTCGTGCTCGGAGACGGTCAGCGGCGGCAGCAGACGCAGCCGGGTCTTGGCGGTAAGCACCAGCAAGCCCTTTTCGCGGCAGGCGGCCAGCACATCCGCAGCCTGCACATCAAAGAACTCGATACCCACCATCAGGCCGATGCCGGAAATGTTCTTGATGTGGGGCAGCTTTGCCAAGCCGGTGCGCAGCTGTACGGCGCGCTCGCTGACCTGTGCAAGGAAGCTCTGGTCCAGACGGTCCACCACCACGTTTGCACCGGCGCATACCACCGGGTTGCCGCCAAAAGTGGAGCCGTGGGTGCCGGGGCCCATGCCCTCGGCTACCTTTTCATTCATCAGCACCGCACCGATGGGCAAGCCGCCGCCCAGCCCCTTGGCAAGGGTGACGATGTCCGGCTTGAGGTTATAGTGCTCGCAGCACAGGAAGGTGCCGGTGCGGCCTACGCCGGTCTGCACCTCGTCCACGATGAGCACAAGGTCTTTTTCGTCGCACAAAGCGCGCACGGCCTGTACATAGTCCGGATCCAGCGCCATCACGCCGCCCTCGCCCTGAATCAGCTCCATCATCACGGCGCAGGTGTGGCGGTCCACCAGCTCCCGCAGCGCTTCGATATCCCCCGCCGGGACGTACTGGAAGCCCTCGTTGAAGGGGCCGAAGTAGTTGTGGAACATCTCCTGCCCGGTGGCGGTCAGGGTGGCGATGGTGCGGCCATGGAAGCTGTTGACCAGCGTGATGACGTTGTAGCGGTCCTTGCCGTAATGGTCTACGCTGTACTTGCGGGCAGCCTTGATGGCACCCTCGTTGGCTTCAGCGCCGGAGTTGCCGAAGAATACCTTGCTCATGCCGGTGCGCTTGCACAGCTTTTTCGCCAGCTTGCCGCAGGGTGCGGTATAGTAGAGGTTGGAGGTGTGCTGCAATTTGTGTGCCTGCTGGGACACGGCTTCTGCCCAAGCAAGGTCGCAGTAGCCAAGGCTGTTCACCCCGATGCCGCTGGTGAAGTCCAGATACTTCTGTCCCTCCGGACCCTCGGCGTACAGCCCGTGGCCTTTTTCCAGCACGACGGGGTTGCGGTTATAGGTGTGCAGGACGTACTCGTTGTCCCGCTTGATGACTTTTTCAGAATCCATAGGTGTACCTCCTGTGAATAGAAGTTCCGCGCATGCGCTGCTCCCCCGGAGGGAGCGTTTTTTCTATTATAATACTGCTTTTTCGCTTGCGCAATCTTTTTATTCGCGGTGGCTGCGGCGGTAAAAGCGGGTACCGGAGCCGCGGTCGGAGAACAGTTCCAGCAGGATGGAGTGCGGCACGCGGCCGTCAATGATGACTGCCTCGTGCACGCCCTGATAGATGGCATCCGCCATGCCGCCGATCTTGGGGATCATGCCGCCCGCAATGATACCGGCAGACTTGTAGCCCTCGATCTCGGTCACTTCCACCTCGGGGATGAGGGTAGTCTCGTCCTCCTTATCCCGCAGCAGACCCGCGATATCGGTCATGGACACCAGCTTTTCGGCCTTGAGGGCAATGGCGATCTGCGCAGCGGCGGTGTCGGCATTGACGTTGTACGCCTGCCCGAGGTCGTCCATGCCCACGGTGGCGATCACCGGGATAAAGCCGCCGTCCAGCAGGCTTTCGATCAGGGTTGCATCCACATGGACGATCTCGCCCACATGGCCCAGCTGGGGGTCCAGCTCGGTGCAGCGGAGCATCTGCCCGTCCATGCCGCACAGACCCACGCCGCGCCCGCGCAGCTTTGCCACAAGGTCCTTGTTCACCTTACCGGCCAGCACCTGCTGCACGATCTCCATGGTGGCATCGTCCGTCACCCGCAGACCGTTTGCAAAGTGGCTCTCCACGCCCACCTTTTTCAGCATCTCGTTGATGGCGGGGCCGCCGCCGTGCACCAGCACCACCCGCACGCCCAGCAGCGTCAGGGTGACAAGGTCGTTCATCACGGCGTTTTTCAGCGTCTCGTTGATCATGGCGTTGCCGCCGTACTTGATGACCATGGTTCTGCCATGGTACTTCTGGATATAAGGGGTGGCCTCCGAAAAAAGCCGCGCCATTTCTTCGTTTTTCATCTTTTTCGCGCTCCTGTCAGGTTCTGTAATCGCCGTTGATCTTCACATAGTCGTAGGTCAGATCACAGCCCCATGCCTTGGCGCTTGCCTCGCCGGTGCCCATATCCACCTTGACCAGAATATCGTGCTCAGCCAGCACCTTGGCGGCTTCATCCTCGCTGTAGGGGTGGTAGGCGGCGTTCTCGCACACATACACCTCGCCCGCCTTGCTGGAAAGCCAGACGCAGACCTTATCAATGGAGAAATCGCCGGGGGTGTAGCCGATGGCGCACAGGATGCGTCCCCAGTTGGCATCGCGGCCAAAGACCGCCGCCTTGAACAGGTTGGAGCAGACCACGCTGCGGCTGACGGCGCGGGCGGTTTTCAGGTCGGGCGCATGGGTCACCTCGCAGGTGATCAGGTGGGTGGCACCCTCGCCGTCTCCGGCGTGCTCGGCGCACATGTGCTCTGCAATGGCGGTCAGCGCTGCCACAAAGGCGGCGTAGTCCGCGTTCTCTTCGCAGATCTCCGGGTTGCCCGCCAGACCGGACGCCATGATGATCAGGGTGTCGTTGGTGGAGGTGTCCAGATCCACGCTCATCTGGTTATAGGTGCCGGGCACAACGGTCTTGAGCGCCTTTTCCAGCAGCGCGGGCGAGACGGCGGCATCGGTGGTGTAGAACGCCAGCATGGTAGCCATGTTGGGAGCGATCATGCCGCTGCCCTTGCCGATGGCACCCACGGTGCACACCTTGCCGCCCAGCTCGAACTGGATGGCATATTCTTTTTTATGGGTGTCGGTGGTCATGATGGCGGTGGCAGCGTCCGTGCTGCCCTGCGCGGTAGCGGCCAGCTTTTCCGCCGCCGCCGGGATGCCCCGGGCAAAGGGGTCAATGACCATGGGCTGACCGATGACGCCGGTGGAGGCGGGCAGAACGTCCTTTTCGTCAATGTTCAGCGCCTTGCCTACCAGTGTGCAGCACTCCTCAGCCAGCGCCACGCCGTTGGCGGCGCAGGTGTTGGCGTTGCCGCTGTTGACCACAATGGCCTGTGCATAGCCATCGGCCAGATGGGCGCGGTCCACCTTGATGGGCGCACCGCAGACCTTGTTGGTGGTGTACACGCCCGCAGCAGCGCAGCGCACCTCGGCCTTGATGAGCGCCAGATCATATTTTTCGCTGTGATTTGCCCGGATGCCACAATGGACACCGGCGGCGGCAAAACCCTTGGGCGCGCAGATGCCGCCCGCAACTTCCTTATACTGCATAACGATTTTCCTTTCCCACAAAGAAAAACAAGTTTATTCCAACCCTTTTGTTTCTTCCAGACCCAGCATCAGGTTCATGCACTGGACGGCGGCACCGGAGGAGCCCTTGCCCAGATTATCAAACAGCGAGACCAGCATCATCTGGTCTCCCGCGGCGTTCACGGTCAGGTACAGCTCCATGCGGTCGGTGCCCGCCATGGCATTGGAGTACAGGCCGTTTTCCGGCAGCGGCTCGTTCAGGCCGTGCACCTTGACGGTGGCGGCGTCCTTGTAGTAATCCGCAAGGGCGGCAGCTACGGCCTTGGCAGTAGTGCCCGCAAGGGTAAGATCCAGCGGCACCAGCACCTGCATCCCGCAGTAGTAGTCGCACACCACCGGCACGAACATCGGCGTGTGCGCAAGGCCGCTGATCTTCTGCATCTCCGGCAGGTGCTTGTGACCAAGGCTCAGGCCGTAGCTCTTGGGCGCATCCAGCTTGCTGTGCGCCGGGCGGTCGGGGCTTTCGTAGTCCGCGATCATCTTTTTGCCGCCGCCGGAGTAGCCGGAGATGCCGGTGCAGCTGAAGGGGTAATCCTTTGCCACCAGCCCCAGCTCCACCAGCGGGCGGGCAATGCTGATAAAGCCGCTGGCATAGCAGCCGGGCACCGCCACGCGGTAAGAGTTCTGGATTTTTGCCTTCTGTCCCCGCAGCTCCGGGAAGCCGTAGTCCCATGCGGCATCGGTGCGGAAGGCGGTGGAGGTGTCCAGCACCTTCACGTCCGGGCGCAGCAGGGGCATGACTTCTTTAGAAGCTGCATCCGGCAGGCAGAGGAAGGCAAGGTCGGCAGAATTGATGACCTTTGCCCGCTCGTGCACGTCCTTGCGCCCTTCGGCAGAGATGGACAGCAGCTCGATCTCCGGGCGGGCTGCCAGACGGTCGGCGATGCGCAGGCCGGTGGTGCCGGAAGAGCCATCAATAAATACCTTTACCTTCATGCGTTTTCCTCCTCCCATGCGTCCAGCCGTGCCGTTGCCAGCGCGATCTGCTTTTCTACGCTGGCGGCGCTGGGGCCGCCGTAGCTGGTGCGTCCCTCGCAGCAGTGCACAAGGTCGATGGCATCATAGATATCGGCCCCGAACAGCGGGCTGTAGGTCTGGAACTGGGTCAAAGTCAGCTCCTCCAGCGTTTTGTCGGCGGCGATGCAGTCCGACACCATGCAGCCGGTCAGCTTGTAGGCATCCCGGAAGGGCATTCCCTTCTTGGTCAGGTAGTCGGCGCAGTCGGTGGCGTTGATAAAGCCCTTTGCGGCGGCGCGGCGCATATTGGCGGGCAGGGTCTTCATGGTGTCCAGCATGGGGGTGATGGTCTTGAGGCAGAGCTCCAAGGTATCCACTGCATCAAAGATGGCTTCCTTGTCCTCCTGCATATCCTTGTTGTAGGCCAGCGGCAGACCCTTCATCATCACCAGCAGGGTGTTCAGGTCGCCGTACACCCGGCCGGTCTTGCCGCGGATGAGCTCGGTAACGTCGGGGTTCTTCTTCTGGGGCATAATGGACGAGCCGGTGGTAAAGGCATCGTCCAGCTCAATGAACTTGAACTCCCAGCTGCACCACAGGATGATCTCCTCCGAAAGGCGGGACAGGTGCATCATGCAGATGGAGATGGCGCTTGCCAGCTCGATGCAGAAATCACGGTCGGACACGCCGTCCAGACTGTTGGCGCAGGGGGCGGCAAAGCCCAGCTTTTCGGCGGTGAAATCCCGGTCCAGCGGGTAGGTAGTGCCCGCCAGTGCGCCAGAGCCCAGCGGGCACTGGCTGTCCATGCGGGCGGTGGCGTCCGCAAAGCGGTCAAGGTCGCGCAGCAGCATGGAAGCGTAGGCCATCAGCGCGTGGCCGAAGGTGATGGGCTGGGCACGCTGCAAATGGGTGTAGCCGGGCATGACGGAGGCGGTGTTCTCCGCTGCCTTTTTGCACAGCACCCGCACAAGCTCCACGATGTAGGCCTGCAAAGTCTTGCTGTAATCCCGCAAGGTCAGGCGGATATCCAGCGCCACCTGATCGTTGCGGCTGCGGCCGGTGTGCAGCCGCTTGCCCGCATCCCCGATGCGGGCGGTCAGGGTCTGCTCCACAAAGGTGTGCACGTCCTCGGCGGCGGGGTCGATGGTCAGCGCACCGCTGGACAGGTCGTCCGCGATGGAAGCCAGACCGCTGAGGATGTCCGCACAGTCCTGCTCCGAGATGATGCCCTGCCGTGCCAGCATGGCGGCATGGACGCCGCTGCCGCGCATATCCTGCGCGATCATCCGCTGGTCGAAGCGGATGGAGGAGTTGAAGTCGTTCACGCGGCTGTCCACCGCCTTGGAAAACCGACCCTTCCAGAGTTGTTCTGCCATAATATAAACTCCTTATAAAAACGGCAAAGCCGCCGCAGAGGAAAACGCTCCTGCGGCGGTGCCGCCGGCAACGATGCCGGTTTGAGATCCCGCGTGTGAAAGTGTGAAAACACACGCAGGCGAAAATGTTGCGGTTACTTGACCTCCGGCCAGCTCTTGGACAGCTTTGCGCGCTCCTTGATGGACAGGCCGAACAGGTTGATGAAGCCTGCGGAATCGGCCTGATTGTAGTCCTCGTCCTCACCAAAGGAAGCGGTCTGCTCGTCGTACAGGGTGTACGGAGAGGTGACGCCGGCGTTGATCATGTTGCCCTTGTAGAGCTTCAGCTTCACATCACCGGTCACGGTCTTTTCCAGACTATTTGCAAAGGCATCCAGTGCCTCGCGCAGCGGGGTGAACCACTGGCCGTTGTACACGATGTCGGCGTACTTCTGTGCCAGCTGTGCCTTGAAGTGAGCGCTTTCCTTGTCCAGCGTGATGGTCTCCAGCACGTCGATGGCCTTGTACAGGATGGCACCGCCGGGAGTCTCGTACACGCCGCGGCTCTTCATGCCCACCAGACGGTTCTCCACGATGTCCAGCAGACCAATGCCGTTTGCGCCGCCCAGCTTATTCAGGTACTCCACCAGCTCCACAGCGCCCATCTCCTTGCCGTCCACGGCGGTAGGAACGCCCTTTTCAAAGTGGATGGTCACATAGGTGGGAACATCGGGTGCCTGCTCGGGGCTGACGCCCAGCTCCAGGAAGCCGGGCTTGTTGTACTGGGGCTCGTTGGCGGGGTTCTCCAGATCCAGACCCTCGTGGCTCAGATGCCACAGGTTCTTGTCCTTGGAGTAGTTGGTCTCGCGGTTGATCTTCAGGGGGATGTGGTGCGCCTCGGCGTAGTCGATCTCCTCGTCACGGCTCTTGATGTCCCACTCACGCCACGGAGCGATGATGGCCATATCCGGGCAGAAGGCCTTGAGGGTCAGCTCAAAACGCACCTGATCGTTGCCCTTGCCGGTGCAGCCGTGGCAGATGGCATCTGCACCTTCCTTGATGGCGATATCAGCCAGTGCCTTGGCGATGCACGGACGTGCAAAGCTGGTGCCCAGCAGGTAGTCCTCGTACTTTGCGCCGAACTTCAGGGTGGGGAAGATGTAGTTCTCCACAAAGTCCTTCTTCAGGTCCAGCACATACAGCTTGGATGCGCCGGTAGCCTTGGCCTTTTCTTCCAGACCGTCCAGCTCGGTGCCCTGACCTACGTCACCGGAAACAGCAACGACCTCGCAGTTGTTGTAGTTTTCCTTCAGCCAGGGAATGATAATGGAGGTATCCAGACCGCCGGAGTAAGCCAGCACGACTTTTTTGATGTTTTCCTTTTTCATGATAAACGCGCTCCTTTAATAAAAATACACTTTTGTTCTCTGATGCGCATTTCCCTTCGCATCCTCTATCTTTCGTTTGCGGTTGATGCTTTTATTATACGCGGTGCGGGTTTTCCGTCAATGCTAAAAACTGCCAAACATGGCACCCGTTTCGCTTTTCTTTTGGTTCAATCTGTATCTTTATGCAGATATTTTTAAATATATGCGCATTTTATGCAATTTGAGTGTATTTTTTCATGGGGTTTTGGGGACTCCCTCAGGCAAAGCACCCCCTCAGTCGCTGCGCGACAGCTCCCCCAAGGGGGCGCCTTTCGGTGCTGCCGTAAAGTCTCTTATTGCGTCCGAAACTTTAGCGATGGTGTTAACGGCGTGCGCCCTCTCCGTCATCGCTACGCGATGCCACCTCTCCCAAAGGGAGAGGCAAGAGCACTACCGGAAACTTTCTCATTACTCCTAAAGCTTTAGCAACGAGCCTTAGACCTTGGCTCTCCCTTTGGGAGAGCTGGCGCGGGAGCGCCTGAGAGGGCGTCCCCCCACAAACAAAACCACCGGAGCATCCGCAGACGCTCCGGTGGTTTAACTATAACTATTTAGTTCAGTTTCAGATCGCCCTCTTTGATCCAGCCCAGCTTGCGCTCCACCTCGCAGAACACCGCGCTGAGCACGGCGGGCAGCACAAAGCACAGCAGCACCATGGCAGCCCAGTCCATGGGGGTGATAGCGGCCTTGGTCCCGGCGGCAATATCGCTGACCCAACCGGTGTAAACGCCGATCTGACCCACCAGACCGCAGGTGCCCATGCCGGAGGAGACCGCTGCGCCGTTCATCTCAAAGTGGAACAGGCAGGTAGCCAGCGGGCCGGTGATGGCACTTGCCAGCGTGGGGGCGATCCAGATGCGGGGATTCTTGATGATGTTGCCCATCTGCAGCATACTGGTGCCCAGACCCTGACTGACAAGGCCGCCTACGCCGTTCTCCTTGTAGCTCATTACGGCAAAGCCCACCATCTGGGCGCAGCAGCCTGCCACGGCAGCGCCGCCGGCAAGGCCGGTCAGACCCAGTGCGGCGCAGATGGCGGCAGAGGAGATGGGCAGGGTCAGTGCCACGCCCACGATGACCGACACCAGAATGCCCATGACCAGCGGAGCCTGCTCGGTGGCCCACATAATAAGGGTGCCCACCTGACTTGCGGCTGCACCGATAGGGGCGGCGATGAGCATAGAAAGCCCGACGCCCGCAAAAATGGTCACCAGCGGGGTAACAAGGATGTCCACTTTGGTCTCCTTGCTTACCGCCTTGCCCAGCTCTGCTGCCACAATGGCAATGATGAGCACGGCCAGCGGGCCGCCTGCACCGCCCAGCGCATTGGCCGAGTAGCCCACGGTGATCAGGCTGAACAGCACCAGCGGCGGGCAATGCAGTGCCCAGCCGATGGCGCAGGCCATGGCGGGGCCGCTCATGGCCGTAGCATAGCCGCCCAGATCCACCAGCAATGCAAGACCGGTCTGCTGGCCCACCGTCTTGATGATGGTACCGATGAGCAGGCTGGCGAACAGACCCTGTGCCATTGCGCCCAGCGCGTCAATGAGGTAACGCTGCGGAGAGATGACGATATCCTTCCGCGCAAAAAATTCTTTCAGCTTCGACATAAAACTTGCCTTTCTATCCAAAACAAATCGTTAAGGTTACGAACGTATGCTCTGTATCATACCATACACCTGTCAAGACAGCAAGGGGTTGCTGGAAAAAATGTGAAATTTCGGCTTTGTGCAATGTTCTGCCCTGCCGGAACGTATTCCATTTGGAACATTTTCCGACACACTGCCCCGGTGGAGAATTTGTGTAGAAGCCCGCTGTGCCGTTGACTGCTCCCCGCGTGCGGGTGTATACTAAAGGAAGCGTAAAGTTATCATCCGCCGTCCTTTTTATCATAAGCACATGGGCGGCGTGGAATAAAAGCAGGCCCGCCCCGGGCAAGGGGCAAAGGCCCGGTGCAGCACAGCGCTGCACCACCGGGAGATTCGGAGGCAGAGACGACAGATGAAAAAACGATTTGACCGATCCGGCACAGCCCGCCGCAAGGCGGCAGCTGCCATTGCAGCGCTGACCATGGCGCTGGTTCTGGCTGTGGGCAGCGCAGGGGCAGCGACCCTGCTGTCTGCACAGCCGGAAACTTTGACCGTGGGTGCGGTCGTGTCCCACATCACCGCCGAGGCACCGCAGGCAAGCAGCCCGGCAGCGGCTGACCCTGCTCCAGCAGCGGAGAACACAGTGACCGCCGCCCCGGAACCGGCAGTGGAAAGCACTGTGCAGCAGGCTGAGCCCGCCCCGGCGCAAACGGAAAAACCAGAAACCGCCGAAATTACGCCGGCTGCACCGGAAGAAGCTATTGAAACGCCGGAAGCACCGGCACAGCCCGCTGAGGATACCGCCCTGGAAGAGGAGAACTCCCCTGCCATACTGCTGGAAGAGACCCCGGAGCTGGCTGCGCAGGATCCGCAGGCTCCCGCAGCGGACGGCACCACCCAGAACGACACCGCCGCCCAGCACACCCCGGAGGACAGCGTACTGCTGACCCCGGAGCAGATCCAGCAGGCGCTGGATTCCGGCGCACTGGAGGATGCCGAGGCGCAGTGCATCGACCTGACCGATGAAAACGGCTTTTTACGTTGGCTGTTCAACTGGCTGTTCTGCATCAAGGACAAAGAAGAGCCGGTGTACTCCGGCTGGCGCACCGAGAACGGCAAGACCTACTACTACGCGCAGGGCACCAACAAAAAGGTCACCGGTCTGCGCTCCATTGACGGCAAGCTGTATTATTTCGATGCCAACGGCGTTAAACAGGACAATGTGACTTTTGGCATCGACGTGTCCAAGTATCAGTCCGGGCTGGACTGGAACAAGATCAAAAAATCCGGCGTGAGCTTCGTCATCATCCGCATCGGCTACCGGGGCTACGGCGCTGCAGGAAACCTGGTCAAGGATCCCATGTTCGAAGAGCACTTCACCAACGCCCGCAACGCGGGGCTGAAGGTGGGCGTGTATTTCTTTACACAGGCCGTGAACGAGGCCGAAGCACAGGAGGAGGCCGAGGGCTGCAACTGGGCGCTGAACGGCCGGATGCTGGACTACCCCATCTTCTATGACACCGAAGCTTCCACCGCCCCGGGCGGCACCGGCCGCGCCGACGGTCTGGGTGTCGAGGACCGTACCAAGTGCGCCATCGCCTTCTGCGAGCGGGTGAAGGAGCTGGGCTACAAGCCCGGCGTGTACGCCTCCACCACATGGTACCGCAAGCGGGTGGATTACAACACCCTGCGCAGCCGCTACACCATCTGGAACGCCCACTACGGCGTCTCTTCCAGCCCCATCGGCTGTGACCTGTGGCAGGGCACCAGAACAGCCCACATCGACGGTTACAGCGGCGAGCTGGACGCCAATATCAGCTACATGGGATGATGGGAGAAACCGTATGGATCATATTCGTCTGATTGCGTCGGACATGGACGCGACCCTGCTGGACGGGCACAGCCAGCTGCCGCCGGACTTTCTGCACACGGTGCAGGCACTGGCGGAGGAAGGCGTCCTGTTTGCGGCCGCCAGCGGGCGGCCGCTGTGCAAGCTGGAAGAGATGTTTGCTCCGGTGCTGGAGCAGACCATTCTGGTGGCCGACAACGGCGGCGCGGTGCGCTGGCGCGGCAAAGACCTGTTTGTTTCCCGCATGGAGCCGGAGGTCTGGCACCGGTTAACGGCCTGTGCGGAGGAAAACGGCGATTCCTTTGTGGTCTGCGGGCTGGAGAGCACCTATCTGCGCCCCTGCGACCGGTGCTATGACAGCGTGTACCGCAACTTCTACAGCCGCATTGCCTATGTGCAGGATCCGTACACCATCGATGCGGCGGTGGACAAGTTCACCATCTATCTGCCCAGAGATAACGCTCAGGAAGTGTATGAGACGGTCTACGGCCCCCGCTTCGGGCAGGAACTGGCTGTGGCAGTGTCCGGCAAGTGCTGGATCGATGTGACCAACCCCGGCGTGACCAAGGGGACGGCCATTGGGCACCTGAGCCGGGTGCTGGGCATCCCGGCAGAGACTATGATGGCTTTTGGCGACACCTACAACGACATTGAGATGCTGGAGGCTGTGGGCTATGGCTTCCTGATGGAGAACGGTAGCCCGGAGCTGCGCAGCCGGGTGCCGTATCTGGCACCGCCCAACACCGAATACGGGGTAGCTCAGGTGCTGCAGCAGGTACTGCGGCAGAAGGGCTGCGTCGACCCGGCGGATTTTACAAAAGCACACTGAACCCACAAAAGGCCCTTCCGGCAGCGGAAGGGCCTTTTTGCTGCGGCATACCTGCCCATGGCGGCGCATACACTGGTGGCAGAGTATGCAAGCGCAAATGGCGGGGAGGCATGGGGATATGTTTGTGGTAACACTGAGCAAGACGAGCCTGAAAAAACTGGGAGCAGGGGCGGCGTGCTGTGCACTGGTGGTGTTCAGCGCCATGCTGGGGCGGTTCATCAGTACCCGGACGGTGGCGGTGGCTGCCCCGGTGAACCGTATCGAGAGTGCGCAGGACATCCAGACATGGTTCACCGGCTACGGGCTGGAGGTGGACGGCGCGTCCATCACGGCGGATAAGGTCAAAATTCCCCGCAGGTGGGACGACAGCTTTTCCGCTTTCAACGGGGTGGTGCAGCAAAGCGGCATGGATCTTGCCCGCTACAAGGGCAAGACGGTGGAAAAATGGTCGGCGCTGCTCCCGGCGGCAAGCAACGGCGAGACCAGCCGCTACGGAGTGCTGCTGGTGTACAAAAAGAAGGCTGTGGGCGCGTATCTGCTGGAAAAGCCCTCCGGCACGGTGCTGGGGCTGCAGGACGCACAGAACGAGCTGGCAAAACAGACCTCCGGCGAGGATTACAGCGGCGACTGGGGCGAGCGGCACGACGAGCAGCTGACCGACAGCACCGCACAGCAGACCTCCGGCGAACCGGAGGCAGAACCCGAAGCCGCCCCGCAGGCAGCCCCCTACACCGAGCTGCCGCTGGACGCGGAGGGCTACCCTGTGGAATAGGGACGGTATTCGGGGAAAAAACGACCTTTTTTAAGCTCTTGTCCGGCAGTTGCACAAACTGCCTAGTTTTTACAAACGATTCGGCAAAAATTAGACAAAACACGGATTTTTGTAGCATCCGTATGTTCAAATATAACAAAAAATTCTTGTAAAAATCGGCAATATGAAACGGTGCAAAAAAAGCGGTACGGGTTTATAATAATAGTATACCAATCCCCGTTGGCAAAGCCATGTTCCGGGGCTGAATGTGCAGTCCGGGCAGAGGGATCAAGTAAGGAGAAAATGATTATGAAGGAATTTCAGTACACTGTTAAGGATGCCTGCGGCATCCATGCCCGTCCCGCCGGCCTGCTGGTCAAGACCGTGAAGGGCTTTGCAAGCACCGCCACCCTCGAGAAGGACGGCAAGAGCTGCGATATGCGTAAGCTGATGGCTCTGATGGGCATGGGCGTCAAGCAGGGCGAGACCGTGACCATCAAGGTCGAAGGCGATGATGAAGAAGCAGCCGCAGAGGCCATCCAGAAGTTCCTGAGCGAGAACGTCTGAGCCGCGGCTTAAAAGCCGAGCCCTCGCGGGAAAACTGCGGGGGCTTTTTTTAACAAAACGCCGGGCGCTGCACGCCCGGCTGTAAGTGGAAGGAGAAAGTGCTATGCAGGTAGGCACCGGCAAAAGCGTGCTCAATGGCATCGCCATTGGCAAGCTGAAGATCTACAAGAAAAAAAACACCACTATTTCCACCGCTCCTGTGGCAGATACTGCCGCAGAACTGGAGCGTTTTGAAGCTGCCCGCCAGAAGGCCATTGAGCAGCAGACCGCCCTGTACGAAAAGGCACTGGCAGAAGCCGGCGAGGACATTGCCGAGGTGTTCAACATCCACGCCATGATGCTGGATGACGACGACTTTGTGGACGCCATCAAGGAGATCATCAACGGGCAGAAGATGTGCGCCGAGTACGCCGTCAAGACCGCTGGCAACAATCAGGCTGCGGTGTTCTCTGCCATGGACGACCCGTATCTGCAGGCCCGCAGCGCCGATGTGCTGGACATTGCACAGGCCATGCTGGACATTTTGCAGGGGGTGGACAACGCTTCCCTGCAGGGCACCGAGCCCAGCATTCTGGTAGCCGAGGATCTGGCTCCCTCCGAGACGGTGCGCATGGATAAAAGCCTGCTGCTGGGCTTTATCACCCGCGAGGGCAGTTCCAACAGCCACACCGCCATTCTGGCACGCAGCATGAACATCCCCGCCCTGATCCAGTGCAAGGACATTCAGGACGACTGGGACGGCAAGATGGCTGTGGTGGACGGCTACAACGCCTGTGTGTATGTGGACCCCACCCCCGACCTGCTCAAGAGCCTGAAAAAGCGCCAGCAGGAGGATCAGAAAAAGCAGGCTCTTCTGCAGGAGCTGAAGGGCAAGCCCAACACCACGCTGGACGGCAAGACCATCAACGTGTTTGCCAACATTGGCGGCATGGGCGATGTGGGCGCAGTGCAGCAGAACGACGCCGGCGGCGTGGGTCTGTTCCGCACCGAGTTCGTCTACCTGAACTGCAAGGACTTCCCCACCGAGGACTACCAGTTCGAGGCTTACAAGCAGGTGGTGGAAAGCCTTGCACCCCGCAAGGTGGTGGTGCGCACCTGTGATATCGGCGCAGACAAGACCGTGGATTACATGAAGCTGGACCACGAGGAGAACCCCGCGCTGGGCTACCGCGCCATCCGCATCTGCCTGACCCGCAAGGACTTCTTCAAGACCCAGCTGCGCGCGCTGCTGCGTGCTTCTGCCTACGGCAACATGAGCATCATGTTCCCCATGATCACCAGCCTGCGGGAGCTGCAGGACGCAAAGGCTGTTCTGGAAGAGTGCCGCGCCGAGCTGACCGCCGAGGGCGTGAAGATGGGACAGAACATTGAAGTAGGCACCATGATCGAGACCCCCGCTGCCGTGTTCATCGCGGACGAGCTGGCCGCCGAGTGCGACTTCTTCTCCATCGGCACCAACGACCTGACCCAGTACACCTGTGCACTGGACCGCCAGAACGCAAAGCTGGAGCCCTTCTTCAACCCCCACCACCCCGCCGTGCTGCGCGCCATCAAGATGACCATTGAAGCCGGTCACCGCCACGGCATCTGGGTAGGCATCTGCGGCGAGCTGGGTGCCGACACCGCCCTGACCGAGACCTTCCTGCGCATGGGCGTGGACGAGCTGTCCATGAACGCCAAGAGCATCCTGCCGGTGCGCAAGATCATCCGCAGTGTAGACCTGAGCAAGCCCTCTGAGAAGGCCTGACCCGGGGGAAGGACGATTTAAAATGCGCTCCGCGTTCGCTCTGCGCATCTTCAGCGGAAAGAATATTTTATAATTTGTGGATCAGAAACGCCTGCGGGCGTTTCTGATCCACTTTTTTCACAAAAGGGGTCGTGTAACGGCAAACGGCATTTGCAGCGCCGCTTTCTGCGAAAGCGCGGCGCTGCGGGGGACGAACCCTCTCAGGCGCTCCCGCGCCAGATTCCCCCTTTTGTCACCTGCGGTGACATCTTCCCCCGGAGCGGGGGAAGTCTTTCCTCTCAGGGAGAGCCAAGCCGTAAAGTTCATCACTAAAGTTTTAGGTGCAATGAGAAAGCTTCCGGCAGTGCTCTTGCCTCTCCCTTTGGGAGAGGTGGCATCGCGCAGCGATGACGGAGAGGGCGCACGCCGTTGCCCTCAGTGCTAAAGCGTCAAGCGCAACAAGAAACTTTGCCGCCACACAAAAAAGCTCCCCCTTTCGGGGGAGCTGGCACGCCGTAAGGCGTGACTGGGAGGGTTCGCGCGGTGCGCATTCCCGATCATTTCCGCTGTTCCAGCATGGTCTGGATGCGGGTCTTGGCGCGGTAATAGGTCACCCGCGCCCATGCAGCATTGTGACCAAAAATTGCCCCGATGCGGTCAAAGGGCAGTTCGCCAAACACCCGCAGGCTGAAAACCTCCTTGTAGGGCTCTTCCAGTGCGTGCAGACACTGGTGCACCGTAAAGGCGGCATCCTTGTCCACCAACAGCTGCGCGATGTCCGGGCTGTCGGCGGCTTTTGTTTCGGCATCTTCCAGCGGGGCGGCGTGCTTTGCGCGGCGGCAGTGGTCGTAGTAGGCGTTGCGCGCCACCGTAAACAGCCACGCCCGCACATCCTGCTTGCCGTCATAGTCCTCAAGGCCGTCCAGTGCCCGGAAAAAGGTCTCCTGCGTCAGCTCCTCGGCCAGCGCTTCGCTGCGGGTAAGCCCCTGCAAAAACAGGCAGACGTCCCGGAAGTAGAGCCGGTAGATGGTTTCAATGTCCATAGTCAGCCCTTCTCAAACACGCCTTGTTCCTGTGTGACCACATCCTCAGATTCGTAAACATAGGTCTGCGTTCCATCCTCTTTTTTCAGGATGAACCGCTTCACCTGCTGACCGTCCCTGTAATAAAGGTTCTCATCGGCGCATTGCACTGTCAGCAGCTGTGTGCCGGAGACTGCGATGCTGGTATCGGAAGCCGATGTGCCCAGCAGCCCTTCCAGTGCGGCATGGATGTGCGGGAATGTATAGCGCACCGCCCGGACGGTAACGGATGGTCTGCCCCAGTTAAAAGAGCCTTCCAGTTCCAGCCAGACGTTTTCGCCCTGCACTTCCAGCACACAGAGGTTGGCCTCATTTTCCTTTTTGTTGTAAGTCCAGATCTTTGCCTGTTCTGCCGTTACCGGCGTTTTTGCGCCGCCCATCCAGAACACCAACCCAAGAGCGCACAGCACTGTCAGAACCGCTGCCGCCGCTATGCGGATGCTCTTTTTCTGCATGGTCTTTCGGATGTTCCACAGCGGTGCATCCGGCTGGGGTTCCGGCTGCACAGGCACCGGCTTTTCCATCCGTTCCAGCTCTGCACGGCAGGCGGGGCACTCTGCAAGGTGCTGCTCCACCAGCGCGCTGCTGGCGGGGCTGGCAAGCTTTTCGGCGTACAGGGGCAGTAAATCGCGGATCACGTCACATTCCAGCTTCATGGTCATTTCCTCCTTTGCGGGCTTTCGTGCGCCCTTTCACCCCAATAACGCACAAAGAGGAAAAACGTTACAAGATTTTTCAGTTTTCCTTCCAGAACAGCCCGCCGGAGGTCTGGAACAGCAGGCGCGGGTTCACGCTTCTGCTGCCCAGTTTGAAGTCCATGGTCAGCTCCTCGCCCAGTGCGCCCACAGCCTGCCCCTTTTCCACGGTCTGTCCCCTGCTGACCGAAATCTCCTGCAAGCCGTACAGGTAGCTGCGCAGCCCGCAGCCGTGGTCGATGACCACCGTGTTGCCGGTAAGTTCCAGATTGCCTGCAAACACCACCGTGCCGTTGGCTGCGGCGCGGCAGGGCGCACCGGGGATGGTGTACAGCTTTGTGGAATTGGAGCGGCTGCCCTGCTGGCCGTCCGTTACCTTGATCTGCCCGTAGTCCACCAAGGTCATGGAGTCCTCGGCCGGGGGCACAAAGCCGCCCTGCCACTGCTTGGCGGTGACGGCAGCCTCGTACAGCGGCCAGATGGCGCTGCGGAACTGCGCGTTGGCGCTCTCCGGGGCGGGTTCTTCGGCCTCCACCTCCACCGTGCCAAAGTCCTTCGGCAGCACGGTCAGGGTGCGGGTGATGGTCTCGCCGTTCACCGTGATGTTCACCTCATGCCCACCGGAGGAGGCGTTATAGGCTGCCGGGATATAGGCGCGCCAGCCCTCGGCGGCGCGCACGCACTGCACACTGCCAAGGTCGGTCTCGATGGTGGGCACGGCGTCTCCGGTCATGCCGGAGATGCGCACGCCCACCGTGCCGCCCTGCTCCACCCGCTCGGCGGAAAGCTCCACCTCCGCACTGGCCTGCAAAGTGAACCGGAAGCTGTACCGGTACCAGCCCGTGGGCTTGGCCGGGCGCTCCAGCCCCAGATTTTTGCGCAGCTGCCCGGTGCTGCCGCCCTCAAACTGGGTGATGACCCCGCCCTTGGGCACACGCCATGCGGTCAGTTCCGCCTTATACTCGCCGTTCGCAGGGAAGAGAAAGTTCTGGTACTCCCCCGCACTGCCCGCAAACAGCACATCCCCCGCCGTATTCTGGATGGTCAGGGCGGTGTAGCCTGTCCAGTCCGGCAACGTCAGCTCCGGGTGGGCGGTGTACAGCACCCCCAGCTTCTGCACACTCAGGGTGGCGGGGCTGGCAAATACCTTATCCAGCTGACCGCCCAGCAGCGGCACCTGCCAGCAGGAGCCGTTCGGCTCCAGCGCCTGCCCGCCGAACTGCGCCGCCCCGTCCGGGCAGCCGCCCTCGGTAGTAAAGGCATAGCTTACCCCCATCACAGCCGCCAGCAGCACCACCACACCCAGCGCCACACTGATGAGCCAAAGCAAAAAACGCTTCATGTTCCTTCTCCTTATGTACAAAAAGGGCGCACCGGGGCAAGTCCGTTCAGACAGACTGCTCCGTGCGCCCCGATGCGCTTATCTTCCCGGCAGTTTCCGGTATTTTGGGGAATTATTCTGCCTCGTCCTCAGCAGCGGCTTCCTCCGGCTCTACGGTTTCTGCGTCATCCTCGCCAAACAGCAGGCGCTCGTACTCGTCCAGCTCCTTCTCGCGGCGGTTCAGGTAAAGAGCCACAGCAGCCAGCGCACCAGCCACAGCAGCCAGAACAGCGATCACAGCGACCAAGCAAGATTTTTTCATAGATTCAGTACACTCCTTTTTGCAGTTGAAACGTTGTTTCAGCTTGATTTTTCCAGCGGGCGACCCGCAAAAGGATCTTGATTCAAGCGGCGATCAGCGCCGCCTTGTAGCTTTTATTATACCCGTTCCCGCCCAAAATTACAACCGTTGCGCCCCAATTTTCACGCCCCGAAGGTGCTGCAGGGCGCAGTTTGGGCAGTGTGCCGGTTTTGGCGCGGTTCATTACAGCAAATTGCCAAAATCACAGCAGCAGCGGCTTATACGCCCGGAATGCCCCGGGCAGGGTGTAGGTGGTGCGCAGCTGCTCCCGGTTTGCCCAGATATAACCCGCCGGGGCGCTCTGCGCCGGAACGTGCAGCTGCACGCCGGACATGAGCCACTCGATGTGGGTAAAGATGTGCTTTGCGGCGGGCAGGGCGGCGGGAGCTGCCGTGCCGGTGTCCAGACCCAGTGCCGCCAGCCGCGCCAGCACCTCGGCCTGCAAAAGATGCTCGCCCTCCCACAATACCGGCTGCCACAGCCCGGCCAGCAGCCCTTTTTGCGGCCGCTGCTGTACCAGAAAGCCCGCCGGGCTTTCCACCAGTGCCAGCGTTACCGGCACAATCTTGCGGGGCTTCGGCTTTGCCTTTTGGGGCAGCTGGGCGGTGGTGCCCGCCGCCCGGGCAAGGCAGCTTTCCGCCAGCGGGCACTGCCCGCACAGGGGCGCACCGTTGGGCACGCAGACCAGCGCACCCAGCTCCATCAGCGCCTGATTGTAATCCCCGGCCTTTTCCGGCGGCTGATGCTCCATGACCCGGGCGGTAAAGGCCTTTTTTACCGTCGGTTCTGTAATTACACCGGGGTCATTATACAGGCGGGAAAACACCCGCAGCACATTGCCGTCCACGGCAGGCACGGGAAGTCCGAAGCTGATGGAGGCAATGGCTCCGGCGGTGTACTCCCCGATGCCGGGCAGCGCACGCAGGGCGGCATAGTCGGCGGGCAGCTGCCCGCCGTACTGCGCACAGACGAGCTTTGCGGCCTTTTGCAGGTTGCGCACCCGGCTGTAATAGCCCAGCCCCTCCCACAGCTTATGCAGTCTTTCCTCCTCGCAGGCGGCAAGCGCAGGGATATCCGGCAGCGCTTCCAGAAAGCGGTAGTAATACGGCAGCACCGCCGACACCCGAGTCTGCTGCAGCATCACTTCGCTGAGCCACACATGGTAGGGGGTGGGGTCCTCCCGGAAGGGCAGGCTGCGGCGGTTCTTGTAAAACCACTCCAAGAGGGCAGGCGAAATGTTTTCCACTTGTTTTGTGCTCCTTGTTGAAAAGATAGGCGTTTTTGATTGGGAATGGCCGCCGCGTGCGCTTTGGCCATCATCAGCGGAAGAATTATTTTAAATTTCGGAGCAACGGAACGCCTGCGGGCGTTCCGTTGCTCCATTTTCACAGAAGGGGACGTAGAGGAAACCGGCATTTGCAGCGCCGCTTTCTGCGAAAGCGCGGCGCTGCGGGCGGGCGCTTGCTCCCCCTCGGGGGAGCTGTCGCGCAGCGACTGAGGGGCTATAAATGGAGAAGCGAAAAAAGCGTTAAAGCGATAGCGCCGACTGGCGCAGCGCTAGCTTTTTTGTGCTTCGACTTCTTCTTTAGGATTGTCAAGGGCGAGCAGCCCTTGGCCCGTTGCGGGGTGGGTGGAGTCCAGAGGTAGGGAGGGGGGAATCGGAACACCCCTCCCTGCCTCTGGCCCAGCGGAGCGTCTTTGCACGCTAAAGGCAAGCAGAAGCTTTCCGTTCAACCAAAAAAGCCGCCGCAGAGGCGGCGGCTTTCTTTGATTACATTATGCGCGCTTCTCAGAAACCGTATGCGGTGCGGGGGAAGGGCAGCACGTCACGGATGTTCTGGATGCCGGTGAGGTACATGATCATGCGCTCAAAGCCCAGACCGTAGCCTGCGTGCTCCACGCCGCCGAACTTGCGCAGGTTCAGGTACCACTCGTAGTTGGTCTTGTCCATGCCCAGCTCGTCCATGCGTGCCACCAGCTTGCCGTAGTCCTCTTCGCGCTGGCTGCCGCCGATCAGCTCGCCGATGCCGGGCACCAGCATATCTGCTGCTGCAACGGTCTTGCCGTCGGCATTCTGCTTCATGTAGAAGCTCTTGATCTCCTTGGGGTAGTCGGTGACAAAGACCGGCTTTTTGTACACCACCTCGGTCAGGTAGCGCTCGTGCTCGGTCTGGATATCCACGCCCCACTCCACGGGGTACTGGAACTTCTTGTTGTTCTTTTTCAGGATCTCAATGGCCTCGGTGTAGCTGATGCGGGCAAACTCGCTGTTTGCCACCAGCTCCAGACGCTCGACAAGACCCTTGTCGATGAACTGGTTAAAGAAGGCCATCTCGTCCGGGCAGTTGTCCAGCACATAGCGGATGACGTACTTGATCATGGCCTCGGCGTTGTCCATGTAGCCGTTCAGGTCGCAGAAGGCCATCTCCGGCTCGATCATCCAGAACTCCGCGGCGTGGCGGGTGGTAAAGCTCTTCTCGGCGCGGAAGGTGGGGCCAAAGGTGTACACCTTGCCAAAGGCCATGGCCATAGCCTCGGCTTCCAGCTGGCCGGAAACGGTCAGGTTGACCGGCTTTTCAAAGAAGTCCTTGCTGTAATCTACAGCGCCGTCCTCGGTCTTGGGCACATTGTCCAGATCCAGCGTGGTCACGCGGAACATCTCGCCTGCACCCTCGCAGTCGGAGGCGGTGATCAGCGGAGAGTGGGCGTAGACAAAGCCGTTCTCCTGGAAGAACTTGTGGATGGCGTAGGCAGCCACGCTGCGCACGCGGAAAGCAGCGTTGAAGGTGTTGGTGCGGGGGCGCAGAGTGGGCATGGTGCGCAGATACTCCATGCTCATCTTCTTTTTCTGCAGGGGGTATTCGTCGGCGGGGCAGTCGCCCAAAATCTCCACGCTCTCGGCGTTCAGCTCAAAGGGCTGCTTTGCCTGCGGGGTGAGCACCAGCTTGCCCTTGATGCGCAGGCTGCTGTACAGACCGGTGTGGATGACTTCATCATAGTTTGCCAGCTTACCGGCTTCCAGCACCACCTGCAAAGTCTTGAAGCAGCCGCCGTCCGACAGGGCGATGAAGCCGATGTTCTTGGAGTCGCGGATGTTCTTTGCCCAGCCGCAGACGGTGATCTCGGTGCCGTCTGCCGGGGTGTTCTTGAACAGCGAAAGGATCTCGGTACGTTCCATAGTAGTTCTCCTTTACAAAGAAAAAAGACAGCTTTTGCCCTGAAAGTTCAGGGCGAACAAGCTGTCTTGTAATGTCCGCGGTGCCACCTGAATTACCGGATGTGTCCGGTCGCTCACGCGCTCTTTGTTTAAGCGCTGTCCCTGTAACGCTGGACCTGCGGCGCACCTACTGAGCGGCAGACGCGCTGCCGTGTTCAGTTTGCTGCTCCCGGGTGTTCGTTCACGCGGCGCACGGGCGCGGCTCTCAGCTGTGCCGCACTCTCTGGGCCGGACGGCCCGCGCTACTTTTCCCGTTCCTTGCATTTGTTGTTTTAAAATAGCACGTTGGCGGCATTTTGTCAACCTTACGGTGCGGCATCAGGCAAATTTTCGCTTTTTGCTTGTCAGAACGCCTTTTCTCTGGTAAACTGGGAAAAAGCGTTATTCCGCAAAAACAGATTCTGGAGGAAATCATGAAACACACACACCGCATCATCCGTCTTTTGGCCCTTGCCATGGTCAGCTGTGCACTGGCAGCCCTGCTGAGCGGCTGCACGAAGGAGGAATTTATTGCCGGATACAACGAGTTTATGTTCGGCGACTGGTTCCCCACCTACGGAGCCACCTCCGAGTATACGATCCTGGAGGACGGCACCATCGTAGACCGCTACGGCCACGTTTACGCCGCACCAAACCCGGAGTGCGATGCCAAGATCTCGTCGCTGATCAGCCAGCTGTACTCGCTGGAATCCTCGGCACGGTCTGCGGTGTCCTCCGCAGTGTCCTCCGCAAAGAGCGAATACCACTCTCTGCCCGCCGAGGAGCAGACCTTTGCCAATAAGGTCAGCATCGCCTACAAGCATCTTTCCTCTGTGGAGAGCACCTATGACAGTGCCGTCTCCTCGGTGGTCAGCGAGATGCGCAGCGTGCTGCGGGAGTATAACCAGCCCGAGACCGTGGCCGATCAGGCATGGAGTTACTATCAGTCTGCCAAGAGCAGCATGATCTCCAGCCTTGGCGGCTGACCCTCAACTTAATAGTGCATCCGCGAGGCCCTGTGCTGCCAGATATCCGGCGTACAGGGCCTCATTTAGGTTGTTGCCGTGCCCGCCGATCTCGATCAGCAGACTGCCGGTGGTCAGATCCTGATTATAGAACCGGTAGCTGAACAGCACCGGGCGGGTAAAGCCGGGATATTTTTCCTCCATGCTGCGCTCCCACGCAGCGGCAAAGCGAAGGTTCTGCCGCCATGCGGGCAGCTGCACGCTGGTGCCGTTGTCGCACCCGCAGATGATCATCACCTGCGCCGCCTGCCGCCCGTCTATGGTGCACACCGGGGCGCAGCGGGTGCCATTCTCCCGCTCGATGGCGTCCCGGTGGACGTCCAGCACCACCTTGATGCTGGGGTACTGCGCCAGATACTGCTGCACCACCGCCCGGCTGTTGGCGTAGCTGCCGGTATAGCTGGGGTAGTCGTTCAGGGTCTCATCGTGCAGGGTGCAGATTCCCGCCGCGTTGAGGGTATCGGCCATCACCCGCCCCACCGCGCACATATTGATGCTGCGGTCGGTGCTGCGCGCCCCGTCCCCGGGGGCAAACCACAGCCCGGCAGAAAGGCGGTAGTCCTCGGTAGCGTGGGTGTGCATAATGAGCACCTGCGGCGCGGCGCTGTCCTTTTCAATGGCAAAGGGCAGGGGCTGCGCCACCTCGGCGGCGATGTCTGCCGCCGTCTGCCGGGTGTTGTTCTTGATGCTGCCCGCACCGCAGGGAATGTACTTTTCACCGCTGCCCTGCCCGAACTGCTGCTCCGTCACCGTACCTGCATCGGCGGGGCGGGCTTCGTCCGGCTGCAGCGCCACAAAATACCGCTCCACTCTGGTCTGCACCGGAGCGGCAGCCTCCTGCGCCGGAGAGGGCACGGACGCGGCCTCCGGCACGCTTTCCGCAGACGCTGCCGCCGCCCGGCTCTCCACCGCCTGCTGCCCCAAATGCAGCAAAGTCTGCGCGGCGGGCACCGGCGCTGCCAGAAAGGCCGCCAGCACCAGCGCGGCGCTGCGGGCAAAGATGCACAGGGCTGCAAACAGCACCGCAGCCTGCAAAAAGGGCACTGCCCTGCTCTGCCCCGCAGGCAGACGCCAAGGCTCTCTGCTGCGCATGGCAAGACCTCCTTTCTGACCAGTGGGATGATTTAAATGCCCCGCGCTCCGCGGGGAACGTTTCTGCCTGCCGAGGGATGTTCTCTTTTGACACCAAAAGAGAACCAGAAAAGTGCCAGCGATTTCGACGCGCTGGAGCCACGAAAAAGGGGCTGCTCGCCCCTTTTAACCCCAAAGGGGTGGGCTACACCGGAAAAAACTGAAGATTCACGCCTGTTCGGCGTGAAGATCTTTTAACCGTTTTTTCCGGCTCCGCCGATTTAAAACCCTCTCAGGCGCTCCCGCGACAGCTCCCCCGAAGGGGGAGCCAAGCCGTAAAGTTCATCACTAAAGTTTTAGGTGCAATGAGAAAGCTTCCGGGCGTGCCCGCTCCCCCTTGGGGGAGCTGTCGCGCAGCGACTGAGGGGCTATAAATGGAGAAGCGAAAAAAGCGTTAAAGCGATAGCGCCGACTGGCGCAGCGCTAGCTTTTTTGTGCTTCGACTTCTTCTTTAGGATTGTTAAGGGCGTGTAGCCCTTGACCCGTTGCGGGGTGGGTGGAGTCCAGAGGTAGGGAGGGGGGAGTCGGAACCCCCCTCCCCGCCTCTGGCCCAGCGGAGCGTCTTTGCACGCTGAAGGCAAGTAGGAACTTTCCATGCGGAGCGATGCAAATTTCAAATCGTTCACCCCGTCAGCCAGCAAAGCTGCTGCACGGTAAGGCGGGGCTGCAAGGCGCGGTTGACCGCACCCGCCAGCAGGGCCGCGCCGTGGGCGATGACGCTGTCCAGCGCCCGGGGCGTGACCACAAGGTCTGCCCCCTCCTGCGCTTGCATCAGGGTGGGGATGCCCGCCGCCACCACCGGCACGCCCACGGTGTCCCGGGTCAGGTGGCGGGTGTGGTCGGCCTGCGCCGGGTAAAGCCCCGAGTCCGAAAACTGCACTGTGCGCCCCAGCCGCTGCCCCTCGGCAGAGCAGAGACTGTCCACGCAGACCATCGCCGCCGGGTGCAGCTGCCCCACCAGCGCCGCCGCCAGCTGCTGAAGCGAAAGCCCGGTGGCTGCCGCCACCCCGGGCGCAACGGCTGCTACCGGGCGCAGGCCCCGCACCGGCGGGGCAGCGCCCGCGCCCATGGTGACAAGGATGTGCTGCACCGTGCGCGGGCCAAGGGCATCGGCGGTGATGCGGCGGTTGCCCACCCCCAGCACCAGCACCGGGCCTTTGGGCGGCAAAAGGGCGCGCAGCTCCCGGGCGCACACCTCGATGACCGCGGCGTCCCGCTCGTCCAGCACGCTGACGCTGGGCATTTCCAGCGTCACATACCTGCCCCGGGGGCGGCTGAGCCCCTCGCGGGCAACTTCTACCCGCGTCACCGTCACCCCGCCGTGGCGGGCGGTAGCCAGCCGCACCCCTGCGGGCAGCGGCTGCGCCGCGCCTGAAAACAGCTCATCGGCCATATCCGTAGTACGCATTTCCACACTCTCCGTTCCTTTTTGGGGCAAAAGCCCGCTTTCTTGCCGGAAAGTATGGGAAAAATAAAACTTTTCCAAACAAAAATCAAAAAAACGCTTGCGCTGGTACGCGAAATATGGTATCATAGGGTGCGCTGTTATAGGTAGCCAAGGAGGTGGAACGAATGCCTAACATCAAATCTC
>OBRJ01000083.1_pt1 | contig 92172 bp, 118 predicted proteins | sample 1494831 | NCBI WGS metagenome assembly OBRJ01 (sample SAMEA3360658, study PRJEB22359) | human gut metagenome | biome: ENVO:urban biome; feature: ENVO:human-associated habitat; material: ENVO:feces | place: Bangladesh | collected 2011
TGTGATTTTCAATGCGTTTATTGCGGAGTTTATCGCCCTCGCCATCGAACACAACGTGACGAGAAAATAACGTAAAACGGAGGATTTCCACTAGATTTCTCTTTGTAGCGAAACTATCGCTTCGACGTGTCCAGTATTAGGGGTACATATCACTGGGAGAGGGGCGGTGTTGCGTTAAGAGAGAGAACGAGAGATACAAAATCCTGACCCAAAAACAGTGACGAGGATGTTCGACTCGGGGAGTGTAAGGTCAACCAGAAAGCCATCTGATTCGTTCAGATGGCTTTTTTGTTTTATCTCTCGGCGCGTTTTTGGGCCGGTGCGACACAAAGCTCTGATTTTTTCTCGCCTGCCGGGGCTATACTGTTTCTTGATGCAACAGGGTATGCAACAGGGCAATACGGAAGATAGGAGCCAGGCAAATGAGCATTTGGGACGCATTCGGCAAAGGACGGTATAAGGGCTTCTCCCGGGAGGCGGGGCAGCTGCTGGATAAGGCGGTGGAGCTGGCCGGAGGGCTGGGCTGCAAAAAGGCAGACACCGGCCACCTGCTGTGGGCGATGCTGCAAGCGGACGGCGGCCCGGCGGCCCGCTTTCTGGCCGGGAAGAACATCTCGGAGCTGGAAGTGCGGCGTCAGCTGTCCGCCGGGCGGGAGGGTTCAGTCACCAGGCTTGCCCGGGGCGATATGGCGGCGGACCTGCGCCGGGCGATGGACTACGCCATCATCGGGGCGCAGAACGCCCACCTGAGCCGGGCCGAGCCGGAGCATCTGCTCTGCGCCATGCTGGAAGACACCGACTGCGCCGCGGGCGTTATGCTGGCATCCATGGGTGTCCAGCTCACCGAGGCGGTGCGGGAGTGCCGCCAGCTTTCAGGGCAGTTCATCCTGCCTATCCAGCCGCGCTCGGCGTCGTCGCTGCCGCGGGGGAGCCGGGCCAGCGACAAATACTGCCGCGATTTGACCCGCCGGGCGGCAGACGGCGAGCTGGACCCGGTGTTCTGCCGGGAAAAAGAGCTGGACCGGATGGTAGAGATCTTATGCCGCCGCCAGAAGAACAACCCCTGCCTTGTGGGGGAACCGGGCGTGGGTAAGACCGCGCTGGCCGAAGGGCTTGCCCAGCGCATCGCCGACAAGCAGGTACCCCGGATGCTCCAGGGGCGGCGTCTGCTGGCGCTGGACATGGCCAGCCTCGTGGCTGGTACGAAATACCGCGGCGACTTTGAAGAGCGGTTCAAGAACCTGCTGGAAGAATTTACACACAGCGCTGTATCGAATAATTTTTGATGATACGCTGGTTTTGAATGTGGTTAGATGCGGTTCGAAGTGCTTAGATGTACGTAACTCGTATATTATTCCTGCATTATTCCTGCACAAAAAACCTACATGATGAATTTCTCGTACTCCCATATTCGGATTCATTTGACTACTTGATCTTCTCGATTTCAGTTCGAAGCCAGTCCATATCGGGCTTGATGTAGTATTTCTCTGTGATGTCATCAATGTAATGGCCAAGTATTTTTTTCAAGGCATACTGATCAACCTCAGACTTCTTGGCCATGGTTGCGAACTGGACACGGCCATCATGGAGGCGATGATTTTTATTTAGTCCGAGAGCGTCGCGGGCTTCATTGAATCGAACATAATAGCGGTCGTAGGTATAAGGCTTCCCGGGCTGGGTGTCGGACGGGAACATATATTTGCATCCGGACGAAACTGCTTCATTATAGTATCGCTCGACGAAATGAAAAATTTTCGAGTGGATCGGAACGACTCGGTTTTTACCGGAAATCGTTTTGGAGCCTCCATGAAATGTTTTATTATCCAGGTCGATGTCTGTAACTCGCATACTCAGCAGCTCATTAGGCCGCCATCCGGAGTAGAACTGTATCAGCGTGATGTCAAGATATGGATATTTCTCCAACGACTTCCAAATGAGAGCAACCTCTGCATCTGTATAAGGGATGTGACTTTTATCAACACGAGAGGTCTCTTCCTGGTCGATTCTGGAGAGCGAGAATGCTCGGGCATAGTTCTGATTGACCAGCTCGTTTTGAACTGCGTAGTCATACATGAGATTGAGCAGACTCTTTATCCGGCCTTTTGCAGAGCGGGGAAGTTCGATTTCATCTCCGCACTTGTAGGTGGTGGCTTCATCAATGGCAAGCTTTAACTGAGGCACACGCATCTGCTGAAGCTTCAGGTTGTGAATCTTGCGAAGGTACCTCCAGCAGCATTCGGTTTTCTCGACCATCTTATCGCCGACATGAGTTTTATAGTCGGCAAGCCACATCTGATAAAGCTTATCCATTGTGATGTCGCTGTCAAGACTATATGGATTTTTGTTGTATTCCACAAGCGCAAGATAGGCTTCATTGTAGGTTTCAAAATAGGACTGCGGCTGAAGCGGCTTGCAGATCGGACGGCCCTCCGAAGTCTTGTCTATGGTGACAAGGACTCTGAAGGGCTTTCTTAGATTACGCCCCTTTATCTCAGAAATCTGTCCAAATCCATTGGGCAGTCTACGGCGTTTATTTGCTTTTCTAGGATAGACCCGCGCATCCTTTTTCAGGGGAAAACCACAGTGTGGACAGACGAGAGCTTTGCTTGATATTTGCAATTCACACTCTGGACAGGTGGTCAACATAAGAAAAATACCTCCTTTTTGGCTCTGAATTCTATTCTAGATTAAACGATTCTATGTCATTTGTCAACTCTCCTATGCGAAGAAAAATAAAAACAGCACGCACTGCCCCGTTCTTTCCCTAAAATATGCTAATAGGACGTGATACGCTGTCCTTAGATATTTTTGAAGGGAGAACACAGTATGAATGAATTGATATTTCCGACCGGATCAGTGCCTGTCTCAATCGCTGCCAGGGTATACGGAAGAGACCCCTCATGGGTGAGGGCGGGGATCATTGCGGGGTGGCTGCCCATTGGAAAAGCTACCCGAAATGGAAAACTTGTGACTGATGTGAAAGAGATGAACGCTAAACTCGGGCGCATAAACTTTTATATTTCGCCCAAGGAACTCTATGAGCAAACTGGATTTTTGTGGAGGGGCAAGAATGGCACACATTGAACTTTCTGAGCGGAATCCTTACTATATCTCAAAGCATCGCTACTACGAGCTCAAGCACTTCTGCCTGCAATACCCGGAGTGGAAAGAAGCAATGGCCCTCCTTAACGGATGGAAGTCGAGGCCAGAAGAACTACAGACCGTCACGATGAGGGGAAGCCGCGTCTCGAATCCGACAGAGCAGGTTGGCATTGCGCGGGCCTTCTTTACGAAACGCATCGACCTCGTGAAGCGGTGTCTCGATGAGGTAGAGCCGGCTATAGCACCCTTCATTCTCAAAGGGGCTACAGAATGCGTACCTTATGATATTCTGCGCATTCAGGGCTGCCCCTGCTGCCGCGAAAGCTACTACGAGCAGTATCGGAAATTCTTCTGGGTATTGAGCATCGAACGCGGGTAACGCGAAAATTTCAGGCTCCTTTATGGAGGTGATTTACATGAGTAATAATATGGATCGTGCATGGCAAGCAATGATAGAGGTTGGTTTGGAAGTGCAAAATGCTGTTATGAAATACTTAATGCGAAGGGCATCAGAGGCAGTCAAAATTCCTGAAGAATGCTACGACGAACAGATAACAAAGAAAGCTCATGATGTGACTGATAATTAAATTGAAAGAGCCGTGGAGAAATCTGCGGCTCTTTGTTTTTGTGCAGGCGCGAAAAAAACATGATATATTATGGAGAAGGTAGCTCAGCATGGTAGAGCGCCGCTTAACTGCGGAGGTCATGGGTCCAAATCCCATTCTTTTCTTTTTTTCTATTCTAGGTTAGACGCGAAAAACTCTGCTTCTTTTATGGAAGAAGATGTCTTCCGAAGAACGAAAGGAGATTTTTACGATGAAACAGTACAAGAGAGTAAAGGCTACTTACGACCGTGGTTATGTGAACGCGATGGACAAGATCCGTGTGTTTATCGAGAGCAACCAGAAAGTTATGTACATTGGTACAGGCGAGTATGCGAATGCCTCGACGGCACAGGTATCTTACACGAACGCGATAAACCTGATTCGGGCCAGTGGTCTGGTACGGGCTGCTTGCAACAGAGGAGAATTATTTCTGATTCGTAACGACATCTGAGCCGACAAGAGCTGTGGAGAAATCTGCAGCTCTTTATTTTTTTTTTCATCACGCACTGGACTGCCCGAAATGATATTTTGATAAAGGAGAAAAGTATGAACGACTATTTCATCTATCTTATTTTCGCAATGGTCATCGGCTTTGCACTCGGCATGATACTCTGCCGCCACGTCAGTGACGTCAACCATTCGGTCGGGGAGCTTATCATCGGCGAACCGGACGACCCCGACTGGCCGTATCTCTCGCTGAGTCTCGACGAGGAGGTGACGGAGTTCGAGGGCGAGGCGTACGTTGTTCTGAGGGTCAATAAACTTGACCTCGCGCGAAAAAATCAGGGTGCTTAATGGAGGAAACTCCAAATTTACTTTGTAAAGGAGAAATTAAAATGGAAAACTACGAAAACAAAGAACTGTTGAAGGAAGCGGCAAAGCAATCGCTGGAGAGTCTCAAAGACTTGAAACCGGGTACGGACGAGTACACGAATACGGCAAAGGTTGCAATGCAGTTGTACGACATGCAGCTCAAGAGCGATGAGCAGGATAGTAACCAGAGCCTGAAAGAGGATGAAGAACGGCGGAAAGGCCAGGAACTCATCAACGATCAGGAAAAGGCTACCAAGAGCCGGAAGCTCGAGTGGGCAAAGTTTGGGATGCAGGCAGCAACGTGCTTGATCACGGTTGGTACGACGATCTACTGGTCGATCTGCGAGGCTGGCGGTGTTGTGCCGCTTTCGAGAGCTTTGAACGAAGGGTTCCATGAAATCAAGAGAGGCTTTACAGACAGAAAGTAAAGGAGGAACCGAGGAGGGTCTGTGATGAAAATTGCAGACTCTCTTTATTTTTATGAGGTATCACAACGATATTCCAAAGGAATGGACGAACTACTACGGAAGTGTATACCGCTGCAACCATCCGGTCTACCGTGTTAGCACTTTATATTTTGAGCATGGGAAAGGGTTGTGCGTTATCCAGCAGAGATTTGACGAGAAGACCAAATCCACATGCTGGGGACCTATAGACCCGTGGCTAACTGATAAAATATACCTCCATGAAGGGTTCAAGGAGTATTTTGACCACCATGCCAAGAGAAGAAACCAGAACGGTGAGTATCCGACAGTCACGGTCAGGCAGATCATGTGGGCGCTGCGGATGAAGCCGCTCAGGAAAGAGCGATGGGAGACGGTATTTGACCGGAGTCTGATTTAAGAAAGGATGAAACATTATGTGCGAGCACGATAATGAAGCTAACGATACGGCAGAGCTTGAAACCAATGACTACCTTGCTTGGCTGGCCAGGGAGAAACAAAGAATAAACGCGATAAAATCAGCCTATATTATGGAGGTGATCAAGAATGGTACTTATCAACATTGAAAAGTATTTCAGAGTTCATTGCAATGCTCGCTGTGGGCATCGAATCAAAGAAGAAGCAAAGCAAATTGGCGCATATATCGAGCGGTATGATTACTTTGAAGATAAGCGCACTGGTGTTGTGCGATTTATATTTGATGCACATTGCAGCGAAAAAGCATTCGATGAACTTATGAAACATTTCGACGAAGATAAAGAAATCATAACGGTTTTCACCAAATGAGTAATAGAGCTTACGAGAAATCGTAGGCTCTTTTCTTTTGCCTAAACGCGAAAAAATCTCCTTGCATTATGGGATAAAGCCCGAAACAAAGGAGAACGTATTATGAACGAATCTATTGGCAAGAAAATTTGGAACTATACGATTTCGGTCGGGCAGATCATTACGACATTCCTGATCGGGTGCGCTGTGGCACTCGTGATGTGGCTGTTCGTACAGATTTTCCGGCCGTCGAAAGACTGATATTTTACGATAGACCGGCAAACGACAAGAAACTGGCTTTATCCGAAGAGAGCTTATGGAAACATGGGCTCTTTCTTTTATATTTTTGGAGGTTGAACATGGCACTTAAAAATCAAGTAGAATTGTACTTTGCACTCGATCTACTTTACGAAGATACGGCCGCTTTTATTATTTATAGCGTGTCAAAGCATAAAGAAAACTATAAAAGAATTCAGGCTGTTGTACAAGAACTATATCTTGCAGAAGACGACACGGCAATACAGGCAAAATTGAAGAAAACTATCACCCACCTTGGAAATGTGATTGCTTCTGATTGGTCTGGCGAGCACTATTATCAAAAGGAGCGTACAGAGATTCAGAAAGCATATGACCTTCTGCAAGATATTTATTTGATGGATGGGACTGAGAATTATATGAAAGCTGAGGCAAAATAATGGAGGACATTATGATCATCCGCTCGAGCTTTATGCGCCGCATCATCTCGCAGATCATCAACAAGGCGCTGAAAAAGCAGATGCCGGGCGTTGAGGTGGAGCTGAAGGACATTCAGGCGAACTGGCAGGACAAGGAGCAGAAGGTGCATCTACATCTGGAACTGGACGCCGACGTAACGAAGGCGCAGCTCAATGATATTTTGAAGAATGCCGGAGTGCTGTGACGCGAAATTTTCAGTGTGCTTTATGAGATGGTTAGTCTCAGAATTATATTTTTGGAGGTTGAACGATTATGAAGAAAGCATTGAAAATTATTGGTGCCGGTGCAATTTTTATTGCATGTTTCGAGCTGGGGACTATTGGTGGATACGAATTGGCGTGGTATGAGCTTTTCACAAGAAAGTATCACACCGCTGCGTGTATGCTGGAGTACGTTGTACGAAATGAATGGAAGAAAACACCGGGATTTATATTTCATTGCTGGACAAGCGATGTGAAATCAAAAAATAGAAACTGACCATGAGAGCTTACGAGAAATCGTAGGCTCTTTTATTTTTCAAAATGGAGGTTGAACAATGAAATTGACGAAAACATGCGCGAAATTCCTGCGCAAGCACGGCGGAACAATCCTGGCAGTGGCGGCATCCGTAGGTGTTGGGCTGACTGCTTATGAGACCCACAAGGCGGCTGTGAAGGCGACCACGCTCGTGGTCATGAACAAGGATGAGCCTATGACGAAGAAAGAGGTCGTGCAGGAGTGCTGGAAGTTTTATATTCCTGCGGCGGTCCTTGGCGGCGGCACCATCGCCTGCATCCTTGGCTCCAACACGCTGAACAAAAAGCAGATCGCAAGCCTGAGCGCGGCTTACATGGCGCTGGGCAAGAGCTACCAGCAGTACCGCAGGCAGGTGGCAGAGCGCATTGGTGCGGAGGAAGAGGAAAAGCTGCGGATGGAGGCTGCAAAGGAGACGAAAGCCGAAGATGTCCAGCGAGACAAGGACGGCGATGTCATCCGGCTGTTCTATGAGCCCGCCTCAAAAAGATATTTTCATGCCACGATGTCCCGGGTCATTGAGGCATCTTATTACTTTAACCGGGAGCTGGCCACGAACGGCTGCATCTCGGTAAACGAGTGGTGCAATTATCTCTGCGCCGACGAACTGACCATAACACCCGAAGGCGACCAGATGGGGTGGTGCATTGACCAGCTGATCTATGACTGGGACGCCTACTGGATGGATTTTGAGTACGACAAGCAGATGACCGACGACGGGTTGGAGTGCTATTATCTGGCACCGGCGCTTGACCCTGTAGAAAACTATCTTGATTATACGGAGGATACCTATCATGCATAAAATCAACTGGTGGAAAGTGGCAAGCATCGCACTGCTGGCAGGAAGCGCACTGCTGGGCTTCGGACATGACCTCATCGAGGATCAGAAGACCGAGGACGAACTGCACGACATGGTGGAGGAAGAGGTCCGGCGTCAGCTGGCTGAAAAGAACAGCACGAACTGACGCGAAAAATTCAGTCTGCTTTATGGAAGAAGATTCAAACTGAACAAATAAAGGAGATTTGAATTATGTATAATCGCAACTATTACGCTCAGGTGGATGATGCTATGATGAAGTTATGGAAGGACTTCGGCAGGAGACTGCTGCACGTGCTGGATGGCACGATGCGGTATGTGCTTAGCCTGCCGATCCGGCTGTACGAATACATCTACGACACCATCTCCGGAGAACTGGAAAGTCAGCGCGGAAGCAGGATTCGGTTTCAGAACTTGAAACAGGATGGACACATCTGAAAAGGCGGGAGCTGTAGAGAAATCTACGGCTCTTTCTTTTTTATAAATTCATTGATATTTTTGGAGGTACGAGCATGAACTTGAAAGCACTGACCAAAACGGCGAGGAAGACCCTCAGCCGAAATAGCTCGAAGATCTTACTGGGCTTAGGCATCGCAGGCGCGTTTACGGCGGTCGGCTTTGCAATCTCGGCAACGCCCAAGGCCATGATCCTGCTGGAGGAAAAAAAGCAGGAGCTGGGGGTCGAGAAGCTGGATGCTAAGACCATCGTCAAGACGGCAGCGCCGGTGTACATCCCCACAGCCATCTCTATAGGCATCTCGACCGGCTGCATCATCGCAGCGAGCAGCGTCAACGACCGGAGAAACGCTGCGCTGGCGGCAGCTTACACCATGTCGGAAACGGCTCTGCGGAGCTATCAGGATAAGGTCGTGGAGACGGTCGGGTCGGAGAAGGCGAAGGAGATCAAGGAAGCTGTCGCGCTGGACAAGATGGCAAAAACTCCGGAACCTGCTGTGATCCCGAACGCAAAAGGTGTCAATCTCGAATCGAGTGAGGCATATGGTAAGGTCATCAAGTGCTGGGAGAGCCTTTCTGGGAGGCCGTTCTGGTCTACTCAGAATGCCATCGAGAAGGCCATCAACGGTGCAAATAAGCAACTCCTGAGCGATTCCAGCCTGACCGAGAACGATCTGTTCGACTATCTCGGCATGGAGCACAACCACAACGGTGATCTGTTGGGCTGGGATACCGACAATACGCTGTGCATCGAGACCTTCTACTCATCCAAGCTGGATGACGACGGTATGCCCTGCCTGGTACTGGATTACCGCACTCCGCCCAAGTGGCTTGGGTATTGATATTTTCAGACCTCGGCGCGAAAAATTCAGCTTGCTTTATGGAGAGAAATACTCCGACATTATAAACTTATTTATAAGAAAGAGGTAACAAAAATGGACGAAATGAACAACGTGACTATGGAGAACGAGACTTCTATGATGGAGAACGCTCCTGTTGATAACTTGGTTCCCGTTGAGGCGGAGAACTATACTTCAGACTGCGACTGTGAGAGCAATGCCAACCTCGATCTTGGCAAGATCGTCAAGATCGGTGTTGGTGCTGCGCTGCTCATCGGCGCTGGTGTGAAGTATGGCATCCCTGCTGCAAAGAAGGGTTTCAAGCACATCAAGGAGAAGATGGCCAGCAAGAAGGCGAACAAGGACGAGGTCATCGACGCGGAGTCGAAGGATGTGACTTCTGACGAGGAAACTTGTGAAGAAGAGAACTAATGTTAGATAAGGCGAGAGCTGTAGAGAAATCTGCAGCTCTTACTTTTTATTTTTACAAAGGAGAAGCATAATGGCACAGGTGGATATGCCCAAGAATGATTTTAATACGGCCCAGGGCGAACCCAAGAAGAAGTTCGGCAAGGTCGTAAGGGGAAAGGTCACGCTCAAGGAGCAGAACGACATCCAGAAGATCGCCAATGATTTTCTTGCAGAGGACCTCAAGACCGTCAAAGACCGCATCATCGCGGAGTATCTCATCCCGATGCTGAAGAACGGGCTTTGCAGCATCTTTAATTCCGCCATCAGCATCGCTCTCTGGGGCGATGACCGCAGCCGCAGCTCGTCTACGAATTACAGCAGCTCAAGCCGGCAGCGTAACAGCTACGATCGCTACTATCAAGACGGGCAGAGCAGCCGCCCTGGAACATCCGGACGCCCGGCAAGAACGCTTCAGAATCTGGATTTCGAAGTGCGCTGCGACGCAGACGACACCCTAAACGAGATGTACGATGCCCTGCGCAAGTACAAGCAGGTGTCTGTAGGCGACCTGTGGGACATGATGGGTGTCTCGAACGAGTCCACTGACTACAATTACGGCTGGTACAACCTTGATGGAGCGTGCATCAAGGGCATCCCGGGCGGGTACCGCCTTGTTCTGCCCCGTCCGATCCCTCTCCGCTGAGATAGAAAGGAATGATATTTTATGAAGATTCTTAACAGCATCAAGAAAGATGAGATCATCAACGCTGTGACTCGCACGGCGTCCAAGTACGGCTACCGGCTCAAGAAGGCCAGTCCGACCATTATGATCGTCGGTTCGGCGGTCTGCGGTGTTGCAGCTACTGTCATGGCCTGCAAGGCGACCATAAAGGCGCAGGATATTCTGGAGGAGCATAAGGCCGACGTCGCGACGATCCATAAGGCAAAGGAGCAGATCGAGAACGGCCAGATCATCCTGAACAAGGATGAGACATATACCGAAGAGGATGTCAAGAAGGACATCACGGCCGTCTACATCCAGACCGGCGTGAAGCTCGCCAAGGCATATGCTCCCGCTGTGAGTCTCGGTGTGCTGGCCCTTGGCTGCATGTTCAGCTCCCATCACATTATGAGCAAGCGGAATGCCACGCTCACGGCTGCCTATATTGCACTTGACAAAACCTTCAACGAGTATAAGTCCCGCGTTACCGAGCGCTTCGGCGACCGTATCCAGCATGAGCTCGAGCACAATATCAAAGCAGTTGAAGTCGAGTCCACTGCGAAGAAGGATGATGGCACCGAGGAGGTCATCAAAGAGTACAAAGACATTGCCTCCAAGCATGAGAGTGTTTATACCTGTGTATTTGATTCGACTGTTGATACATGGGAACCTGATATGGACCTGAACAGAAACTATTTGTTTATGGTCGAAAAAGCTGCAAATAAGCGCCTCAAGAGTCAAGGCCATCTTTTTCTGAATGATGTTCTGTCCATGATTGGAACTTACGGTGGCAATAAAACCATGAAAGTGCCTGAGGGTCAGCTCATCGGATGGATTTATGACCCTAATGACCTGTCGAAGCAAAACTGCATCAGCTTTGGCATCGATCAATATGTAGAGGGAGTGTCTAATATTCAGAATATTGACACGAATCCCTTTGCCTATAATATGGCGCTTCTGCTCACCTTCAACTGCGACGGCGTCATCATCGACAAGATCTGAGACTGATATTTCGGAGGGATAGCTATGACCAGAATCGCAAAGAAGCTCTCTTATGTGTTTGCAGTCATGGCCGGGGTATGCTTTGCTTCCGGTCTGGCTGTTCTCGCGGAGTGAAAGGGACGTTGCTATGGACAGTTTGGAAAACGTATTTCTGTTTCTGGACTATCTGACCGACACGAAACGTAAGCGGCATGTCGTGGGAGGCGTTCTTATGAGCGTCTCCCTTTTCTTTGGCGGACTGGCGTTTACCTTTATGAGCATAAAAGGAGAAGATAATGAACAGAGCGATTCGTGATATTTTGTTCTTCGGAGCGGGCGTCAGCACCGGCGTGTGCATCATGCATACCCTGTTCCAGAAGAAGTATCGGGATTACTATGACGAGCGGTATGAGACTGATCGCCGCCATCTCCAGGAGAGGGAAGCCGATATGGAAAAGGAAATCGAAGAGAAAGCCACCCAGAAGAGCTTCGAGCAGCTGGCCGGGAAGTATCGGACGGAGTCCGACCCGGAGGTGAACGCAGACCACGAGCCGATCGAGATCATCCAGCCGGACGATTTCGGCGGGGATGATGAGTACGAGACCTGTTTTCTCTCATACTACAGCGACGGAAAGCTTGTCATCGACGGCGAGGACACTCCCCTTGACGAGGGCTCTGTCGCGGATATAATCGGCACGGAGGCGCTGAAGAACTTCGGAGTGTATATGCCGAGCACGGTCCATGTCCGGAACCACAAGTATATGAAGGACTATGAGATCCTTCAGGTCCGGCAGAACTTCTGCGACGTATATCAGAATGAGGAGGACGAATGATATTTTCGAGTCTGGCAGAGCAGTATTATGACTGGCTCTACAAAAGTGTGTGCGGTGAATGGGAGCCCCGGAACCTCTCATTTCACCGGCTCCTGATGTTTCTTTATAACAGAAACTATGTTCCGGCCTGTGAGATGGATATTTCCAGAGCAGCAGACGGAACGAATCTCCGGTATCGTTTCGCTACGGAGAATGATATTTCTTACGCAAGGATCGATTCGGCGTTTACGGGCATCCCGTGCAGTATGCTCGAGATGATGGTTGGGCTTTCCATCCGGATCGAGGAGCATATCCTGGAGGACTCTTCGGCCGGAAAGAGAACAGGGCAGTGGTTCTGGAACATGGTCGTCAGCCTCGGTCTGGCTGCTATGGATGACCAGCGCTTCGACGAAGAGCGGGCAGAATCCGTCATTGAGCGATTCAGCAGAAGAGACTATAAGCCGAATGGCGCCGGCGGGCTCTTCACGCTTTCCAGGCCTACCGAAGACATGCGTACCATTGATATTTGGTACCAGCTCATGGGCTGGCTGGCGGAAAATGAAGCCTGATATTTACGTGTCGAAAATCTGCATCACGATGGAAGGAGTTATTGAGGAATTCGTCGATGATGAAAGAGTTTTGATGCGGATCACATCGTGCCGAAACACGGAACACATTGGTCGGCTGATATTTACCGACCTGAATTACTGGAGGAAAATAGACAATGGAAATAATGAATGTCATGTACGAACTGGCCGAAAGCAAAACTTCCCTGCAGATTGCGGACCGCACGATACAGGCCATGAACAAGCAGGTGCGAAAGCTGAAGGGCAAGTGCATCTATAAGAACCTGCTCATTGCCGGCCTGGTTTGGTTCGGTGCCACCGCCTGCAAGATGCTGGGCGAGAGCGACAAGAGGTATAGAGAGGCAGAGGAAGACGCTCGTAAGCTCAAAGCAGCACTGGCTCACACGCAGCAAGTGCTGGATGAGGTAAACCGCAATAACGCCAAACAGTTCTGGGCGGAAGACAGTGTATCTGAACAGGAACCCGAAAAAGATATTTGCTGTGACGGCTGTGCCACGATCACGAAAAAAGACGTATAAACATCGCAGAAAGGAGGAAATCAAGTCATTATGATAGATTTCCTTATGATCGCAACGCGGACCGGAAAGCGCGGTGTGATCGAGATATATCCGAAATTCATCATCAAACGGTCGAAAGACCTTATGATCCGAGGCTCGGATTTCTATGCGATCTGGTTGGAAGAACGTGGATTGTGGAGCACGGACGAGCAGGATGCGCTGCAGCTCATCGACCGGGAGCTTGATATTTACGCAAATGAGCACAAAGAGCTGTTTGACGGCGGCTCCAGAGTGCTTCATATGTGGGATGCCGAGTCCGGAATGATTGATAACTGGCACAAATATTGCCAGAGGCAGATGCGGGACAATTATCATACACTCGACGAGACATTGATATTTGCCAACACCCCTGTCAAAAAAGAGAGCTATGCATCCAAACGACTGCCGTATCCGCTGGAAGCAGGAAGTATCAGTGCCTATGATGAACTCATGGGTACTTTATATTCTCCCGGAGAACGTGAGAAGATAGAATGGGCCATTGGCGCGATCGTCGATGGCGATTCGAAGAAGATTCAAAAGTTCCTCGTGCTCTACGGCCCGCCCGGAAGCGGTAAATCCACTATTCTGAACATCGTGCAGAAACTTTTCGAAGGATACTGGTCGGTTTTCGACTCCAAAGTGCTCGGCTCATCCTCGAACGCTTTCGCGCTGGAGGCATTCAAGACGAACCCGCTTGTTGCGATCCAGCACGACGGCGATCTGTCGAGGATCGAAGACAACACAAGACTGAACTCGCTGGTCTCCCACGAGACGATGCTGGTGAACGAGAAGTTCAGGAGCCAGTATGCGAGTCAGTTCAAGTGCTTTATGTTCCTTGGCACGAACAAGCCGGTCCGAATCACAGATGCCAAGTCGGGCCTGATCCGAAGACTTATCGATGTCGAGCCGAGCGGCGAAAAGATTCCGGCCAAAAAGTATCGGGACCTTGTTAGCAAAGTTGACTTCGAGCTTGGTGGGATCGCCTGGCACTGCAAGGAGATCTACGAGAAAAACAAGCACCTCTACGACGAGTATGTTCCGACCCGGATGCTGGGAGCATCGAATGACTTCTACAACTTCATGTTGGATTCCTATTACGAGTTCAAGAGGTCGGACGGCGTATCGCTCAAGCGGGCCTGGGCAATGTACAACACTTACAATGAAGAGGCAAAGGTATCGTATCCGTACTCCCGGCGCGCTTTCCGTGAGGAGTTGATGAACTACTTTACGGATTACAAAGAGCGTTCGGAAGATATGAATGGAGAAAGAGTCCGCAGTTACTACAGCGGATTCCGAGCCGACAAGTTCAAGGAGTTTCTTGAGCAGCCGAAGGAGGAACGGCCGCAGGAAGAAGCTCATACTTCGTGGATCGAGTTCGAAGAGCAGCATTCTCTCTTCAATGATATTTGCAGGGACTGTCCGGCACAGTATGCGACTGAAGAAGGCACTCCTATGCAAAAATGGGAGAATGTCAGAAGTAAGTTGTCAGAGCTGGACACTTCGAGACTTCACTATGTGAAGGTTCCAGAGAATCACATTGTCATCGACTTTGATATTAAAGGACCTGATGGCAAGAAAAGCTTCGAGTTGAATCTGGAGGCTGCATCAAAGTGGCCGAAAACGTACGCGGAACTCAGTAAATCTGGTGCGGGCATCCACCTGCATTATATTTACAGCGGGGATGCAACGAAGCTCAGCAGAGTCTACGATGAAAACATCGAGATAAAGGTGTTCACTGGAAATTCTTCTCTTAGAAGAAAGTTATCGAAGTGCAATGATATTTCTGTAGCGTCTATCAGTAGTGGCTTGCCATTGAAGGGAGAAAAAATGGTTGACACGAAGCAGATCCAGAATGAGAAGCATCTTCGCATTCTGATTAAGAAAGCACTGGCCAAAGAGATCAGTCCCTACACAAAACCGAGTGTAGACTTCATCGCTCACATTATGGATGAGGCGTACGAGGAAAATGTCCCGTACGATGTCGATGACATGCGCAATTCGATTCTGGCTTTCGCTGCAAACAGCACGAATCAGGCTGAAGCATGTTTGAAAGCAGTATCGAAGATGCATTTCAAATCGAAGGAAGAGGTGAAAGACTCTCGGGCCGGCGAGAATGAGACCCCTATCGTATTCTTCGACTGTGAGGTGTTCCCGAACCTTTTCCTCGCGAACTGGAAGTTTGCCAAAAATGACCTCATTCACAGGATGATCAATCCCAGCCCGGAAGAAATTGAAGCCCTTACGAAATATCGGCTTATTGGTTTCAACAACCGGAAGTACGATAACCACATTCTCTGGGGGCGGATGATAGGCATGTCGAATGAGCAGCTCTATGCGCTTTCGAACCGCATCATCAACGAACATACCGGTTTCTTCGGCGAGGCGTACAATCTGTCCTACACTGATATTTACGACTTCTCGTCCAAAAAGCAGAGCCTGAAGAAGTTCGAGATCGAGCTGGGCATCCATCATCAGGAACTTGGCTTACCGTGGGACCAGCCGGTGCCGGAAAGCCTCTGGGATAAGGTCGCTGAGTATTGTGACAATGATGTCATTGCCGCGGAAGCCGTCTTCTATTCCAAGAAGCGGCAGGCAGACTTCGTTGCTCGTGAGATTCTGGCAGACCTTGCCGGGATGACGGTCAATGACACGACCAACACGTTGACTACTCGCATCATCTTTGGAAAAGAGAAGCACCCGAAGCTTGTCTATACTGACCTTGCAACGGGCGAACAGGACACTTTGACTGAGGTTGAGCCTGATATTCTGGTCGGGAAGAACATCATCAATGCTTTCCCGGGTTACGAGTGGGTCAAGGGCGAGGATGGTCGGATGCACAACATGTTCCGTGGTACGGATTTGGGCATGGGCGGCTATGTCTATGCAGAGCCGAACATGTACTATAATGTAGCGCTTCTGGACGTGGCGTCGCTGCACCCGCATTCCGCCGTTGCAATGAACTACTTTGGCGAATACACCAAGCATTTCAATGACCTGATGGAGGTTCGAATCCATGTTAAGCATGGCGAGTACGATAAGGCCAAGGAACTCTTTGGTGGAAAGCTGTCCAAGTATCTGGACGACCCTGCGCAGGCGAAAGCTTTGGCGCAGGCACTGAAAATCGCCATTAACTCTGTCTATGGCCTGACCAGCGCGACCTTCGACAATCCTTTCCGGAACCCCAAGAACGCCAACAACATTGTGGCGCTTCGAGGGGCTTTATTTATGCGCACTTTGCAGGATGAGGTACAGCAGCGTGGGTTCACGGTCGCCCACATCAAGACCGATTCCATCAAGATCCCCGGTGCAACGCCGGAGATTATTGACTTCTGTATGAAGTTTGCGGAGAAGTATGGATATACCTTTGAGCATGAGGCTACTTACGAGAAGATGTGCCTCGTGAATAATGCGGTTTATATCGCAAAGTACATGGATGCAACGGACTGCAAGACGCAATATGGATACGTTCCCGAAGATAACGAGAAAGAAGGCGGTAAGTGGACGGCGACAGGAACTCAGTTCCAGATCCCGTATGTCTTTAAGACATTGTTTTCCAAAGACCCGATCCAGTTCGAGGACCTTTGCGAGACGAAGAGTGTCTCCAAAGGTGCCATCTACCTTGATAAAAATGAGGGGCTGGGGGAAGATGAGCACAATTATATTTTCGTTGGCCGCGTCGGTCAGTTCTGTCCAATCGTCAAAGGAGCTGGCGGCGCGCTACTTCTGCGGGAATCGGGCGTTGACGATGCAGGCAATCGGAAATATGCATCTGTGACTGGCGCAAAAGATTACCGGTGGCTTGATAGCGAGATGGTGTATCAGCTTAATATGGAGGAGTCCATTGACAAGGAATACTTCAATAAGGAAGTTGATGATGCCATCAAAGAAATCGCCAAATATGGTGATTTTGAGTGGTTTGTTTCGGATGATTCGGGTGAACCGCCTTGGCAAAAGCCTGATATTCCGTGGGACGACGTGCAGGATGAAGCTGCGCAGAATTTTGATAAGAGGTGATATTTTTATGGCATACAAGTTGTTCAATTCTAAGGGTGACATTATCGGAGCGATTGCGCACATTAACGTGCAGTTAGGTGAGCCCACAACGATTACGTTGGACACGGGGCATACACTTCAGTTTAACCCGGATGATATTTACTGTGACGGCAATAACGATGCCCATATCCGTAAAAGTGGAAGCTTTCATAGGATTACAAATGATTCTTGCTGCTATGCAAATCAGGCAAAAGAAATTTTGGATGCTACGTACGGAAAGAGGTCTGGGTATACCATCAAGAAAGTAATCTTCAATCCTCCGGCTACGGTTGTTTACTGGTCGGACTGCACCAAGACCGTTGTAAAGTGCAACGTCAACGATATTTTCGATCCGGAAAAGGGTTTGGCTATGGCTATCGCGAAGCGGTGTGCAGGCAACACTAGCGCATATTACGCTGAGATCCGGCATTGGGTCGCTGAGTGCGGAAAGGACTATCCCGGTAAGCCCTATACGGAAAGCTCTTCTAACGAAAAGGATGCGCTCAAGAAGTACATCGCTCAGGCGAAGAAGAGCTACGAAATGGTTTTGGAGGCAGCAACAAAAGGTAATCCTGTTTTTCTGTCTGAAATGGGTCGAGTGTCAGCCGCTCTTTCCATGCTGGAACTCGAAATTAGCAAGTAAAAGGAGATTTATATTTATGATCAACAAGCGTCAGAAAGTAAATATTGACGATACCCGTTTCATCTTTGCCACCAACTTCAGCGGCGACCCCAACCGTGATCGCTTTGGCTCGGATAAGCGCCGGGTCAATGTGGTTATCCCGAATAAGGATCTGGTGGACCATCTGCTCTCTCTCGGCGTCAATGTCAGGCAGACCAATCCGAACCCCGAGCGTACTTACGATGAGCCCTTCGTTCCGACCTATTTCGTTCCTGTTACGGTCAACATGAACTCTCAGTGGCCGCCGCATGTGTATTGGATCACCACCACTGGCAAGCGGCTGCTCTGTGACATTGACACTATCGGGCAGCTCGACTATATCCGCGTCAAGAATGTCTGTGTGCAGGCAAACCTCGTCGAGAAGCGGAACTCTCCCGGTGAGTACAGCCTGTATGCTGATGTCATGTACGTTGAGCAGGATGCCGACCCTGATCCGTATGCGGAGCGTTACGCTCGCTATGCCGAACCGTCGAATGATGCGGCACCTGGTGTTGATATGCCTTTCTAAGGAGGACATGCCATGAAAAAGCTTTTTATCAGCTGCCCTATGCGGAAGCGTAGCGAGGAAGACATCCGCAAGACCTTCGACCGGCTCCACAAAATCGCAGAGGCGATCTTTGACAAGGAGTTGGAGGTCATCCCGACCTACTTCGAGGGCGACCCTCCGGAAAATGCGAACGAAGCGCTGTGGTATCTCGGCGAATCCATCAAGAAGCTTTCCGAGGCGGACTATTTCATCGGTATCTTCGACGAAGCTCGTGAGTTCCGCGGCTGCATCATCGAGAACATTGCGGCCAAGAGCTACAACATCCCGTTCTATCTGGTCAATCTCGGCAATGCTGCGCCGGATGTCATCGAGCGCAGGAGAATTGACAAGAGAGTGGATTCCCTCGAGGTCTACTAAGCATTGATATTTTCGAGTGCCGGAGTCGGTCTCTGGTTGAATGCACCAGTCCTATGAGTGCCCACGTCGCAAATGGCGTTCTCAGCAGGGGACAGCTCGATTGATATTTATGAAGGATTTGGAGGTTGACGTCATGAAACGAATCAAAGTGCTCCGTGTAAAAGCGCATTGCTATCCTGAAATTGTCCGGATTCCGCTCGGTCTGGACTCCTTGCAGAAGGAAGTTGGAGGGCCGATTCAGGCAGTATATCCGTGGGATGATCCTGTGGCACTGATCTGCAATGAAGAAGGTAAACTGGATATTGATGCCGTGGAGCATTATAACCGGGTTCTCGCAACTAAGCTGGGTATACCTTACGACATCGTTGTAGGGACGTTCCTGATCGTTGGACTTACGGAAGATGATTTCGGATCACTGAGTCCGGAGCTTCTGGAGAAGTATGAGAAGCTGTTCCATAATCCGGAAGAATTTTCCGTTCGAACGGACGCTCATGGAAAGATGTGTCTGGATGTTCGTCCTTGCAAACCGGAGGACGGCGTGAAATAATCAGCCTGCATGAAGAGCCGTGGAGAAATCTGCGGCTCTTTAATTTTGGGATAGTAGCTTAGTCAGGTTCAAAGCAGCCAGCTCATAACTGGTTCATCGCGGGTTCAAATCCTGCCTGTCCCACCAGCGCCAAACACCTATATAAATATATGAAAGGATGATGCAAGATGGGTGTCACGGTAACCGACAAAGTATGCATAGCGTGCGGCAAAGAGTTGAAAAATGTTCCGGTAGCAACTGTATTTTGCCCGGAATGCAGGAAAAAGCGCAGAAGAGAACTTCTGGATGAAAAAATCTCGCAGGAACGGACCAAGCGCGCTGCTGACAAAGCAGAGATGGATGCATTCAAGCCGAAAGCGAAAAAGAAGTACGAAGGGCCTAGTCTTCAGGAAATCATGCATGAGGCAACAAAGGAGGGACTTCAGTATGCCGCTTATTGTAAAAAGCACGGACTCCACTAAGAAGAAAGAACTCTGGAAGGTTTTCCGTAAAAATCGGAAGGAACTCTTTGCTTACACTGTCCGAGGTGAAGGAGAGGACGAAGAGGAAGCGACGATTTCGCTTCTGGCGTATGAGAATCATTGCCGGGAAAAAGACATCCATGTGATGCTGGAAATGAGGTGATCAGGCTGATGGCAGGAGTTACGCTCTATGACTACCAGTTAGATGCAATAAACCGAATGAAAATCGGATGCATCTTGTGCGGTGGCGTTGGGAGCGGAAAATCAAGGACGAGTTTGGCGTTTTACTACAGACTCTATGGTGGACAAATAAACACAAAAAAATATGTAAGGATGACAGAACCACCGGATCTTTATATCATCACCACGGCTCGAAAACGAGATACCGGCGAATGGGATGAAGAACTGGCTCATTTCTACATGAGTACCGAACCAGAGCTTGATATTTACGAGCACAGGGTAACGGTGGATTCCTGGAATAACATCGAAAAGTACATAGGTGTGAAGAATGCGTTTGTTATATTCGATGAACAGAGAGTCGTTGGCAGTGGTAAATGGGTCAAGTCTTTCCTGAAAATCACAAAGGAAAATGAGTGGATTCTTCTGAGCGCTACGCCGGGTGACTGCTGGACAGATTATATTCCGGTGTTCATCGCAAATGGTTTCTTCCGAAATCGGACTGAATTCAACAACCAGCATGTGGTCTACAGCCGCTTTTCCAAATATCCAAAGATCGACAGATATTTGAACACACAGCGACTGGTACGGCTGCGGGAACGGATTCTGGTTGACATGGACTTCGAGCGGTCCACAGTGTCCCACCATGAGAATAATTTCGTAGACTACGATAAGCCGAAGTATTTGCAAATCTGCAAGAACCGCTGGAATCCTTGGGAAGATAGACCAATAGAGACAGCCAGCGAGTTTTGCTATATGTTGAGGAAGCTTGTTAATTCCGATGAAAGCAGGCAGCAGGAAGTCCTTGATATTTGCATGACGCGGCCAAGAGTGATTATATTCTACAATTTCGACTACGAGTTGGATATTCTGCTCGGATTGAACTACGGCACAGGGGTTGAGGTTGCTCAGTGGAATGGTCATAAACATCAGCCAATTCCAGATAGCAACAGGTGGGTTTATCTCGTGCAGTACAACGCCGGAGCAGAGGGCTGGAACTGCATCAAGACGGACACCATTATATTCTACAGCCAGAACTACTCCTATAAGATTATAGAACAGGCTGCGGGGCGAATCGACAGACTTAATACGCCATATAAGGATCTCTGGTATTACCACTTAAAGTCCCGAGCAGGAATTGACCTCGCTATTTCAAGGGCGCTGAACTCAAAGAAAGCGTTTAACGAAAGGAAATTTTATGGAGCAGGTTAACTTTGAAGATGTATTTGCTGACCTAATTCATTCTTTAGAATCTGTGGCAGATAAAGTAAAGAAAATCACAAATGAACTGGAGGACGAGGTTTATATGAGAATTGCAAATGACCGGAAAGCTGCCAATGGATTCCGTCCGAGCTATCCGAAATGCAAGATTCCTAAGACCGATATGGCTAACAAAGTTATGCAGGGGCGGATTCATAAGCACTGCTAATAGAAAGGATTGATATTTGTGATCAAAGATTCTGGAGATCGCACCGAATTTGAAACTGGTGCAAAACGCGACATGCACGCCGGGAAGGGGCGCATGGATCTTCTGCCTTGGTACGGCATCATGGAGGTCAGTAAGCACTGTGAGAAAGGCGCCTTGAAGTACGGTGAGCACAACGTGGATAAGGGTATCCCGCTGCATTCGTTGCTGGACAGTGCTTCTAGGCATCTGGCAAAGTACATGGTCGGTATGGACGATGAGGACCACCTGCGCGCTGCCTGCTGGAATCTGCTTTGGGCTCTGAACCAGCGGGAGACCCATCCGGAGTTGGATGATAGGTTCTCCATTAAGCAGGAGAAGACCCAGAAAAAACGTCCTTGGATATCGGTTGAGTGTACAAATTGCAATAAACACCATTCTGTTGCCCCTGAGGTGTGGCTGTACGACATGGATGAAGTTCCTGCGAGCAGTAGAATTTTGAAATGCCCGTTTTGCAATGGGCATTGGGTACATAAATACATCGGCGATCCTGATGGATATGCAAACCCTGACGAGAAGCTAGTTGCCGTCAAATGCGGTGGCTGTAATGCTCATTTTGGGATTCCTACATCAAATTGGAACAGTATGAAGGAAAGTACAATCCACAACGGCGAGGTTCTGGCGCGTTGCCCTCGCTGCGGAATGGACGCTTTTATTTCGGAGGTGAAACCTGATGAATAACTGGATGCGCGAAGTGGACTATGCAACCTACTGCCCGAAGTGCAAAAACTTCAATGTGCTGGAGACGGACGAGCCCTGCAATGAGTGCATGACGGAGTGTGCGCGGGAGGGGACGGTTAAGCCGGTGAAATTCGAGGAAGCAAAGGTGAAAGTCAAATGATTCTCGGGATTGCACAGGCAAACTGAACGATCCAAGGAGACGAACGGTATACGCCCGACTATGCGGTATACCCATTGCTCGAATTTTTAGGAGACAAAAAAAAAGCAGCTTGTCTGGTGTCCATTTGATAAAGCGGATTCTGCGTATGTAAAGGTGCTCTCTAAAGCTGGATACAGAGTGATTCCATCCCATATCGATGACGGCATGGATTATTTTACATATGAACCTGATAATTGGACTGTAATGGTATCGAACCCACCATTCAGTAAGAAGGATGAGGTACTCGAGCGGGCCTATTCGCTAGGAAAACCTACCTTTTGTGCTGCTGCTTCCTATCAATGCAATTCAAGGAAGAAGACGATTTGATATTTACCAAAACCGATTGCAGTTATTATGTTTCGACCAGAGAATAGGGTATATATCGCCGTCTATGATATGTCCGAGTGAGGCAACACCGTTTGCTAGTGCCTATTTTTGTAATGACTTTTTACCAAGTAAACTTGAACTTAGACGATTGTATAAGGGAAAGACGCGAAAATAACAAGCCCCTTTATGGAGAGATCCAAATATTGACTATAAAGGAGAAATATTTATGGCAAAGGTTTACACTATGGAAGAACTCGAAAGAGCACGAAAGAAAGCTAAAATTCGGGAGTGGTTCCAGGACAAAAAGGTAAAAGCACAAACTTGGTGTTATGAGCACAAGGATCAGATTATTACTTATGGTCCGGTTGTTGTGGGCGGAATTGCAGCAGGAGCAAAAAATGCTGTCGAAGCACATGGCACTGGCCAAGGAGCAGAATCTGAAGGATCTGTACTGCTATGACAGAAGTTTGGGACATTACTGGAAATTGCGTCGGGAACTGACGAACGAAGAATGGCTGGAAATCGATAAGAGAAAGAAAAATGGTGAAAGACTGAGTGATATTCTTGATGATATGAGGGTATTGGACTGACTTCATTATGGAGCCGTGGAGAAATCTGCGGATCTTTATTTTCTGAACTGTAACAAAAAGGAGCGATTCAAATGCACGAGATTCAGGAAAAAGCCATGACCCATAAGGTCTTCATGAAAATCATCCGCCCTTGGCCCGGACGAAGCGGATATTTAGAAAAGTTCTCTGATTTAACCTCGAACGGTATGGCAAGGTTTCGCTTTGAAGGTGATAACTACGATACCATCGCCCATGTGAGCAATATGGAATATAAGGTATACGACTGATTTCAAATCTATATTTTTTATATTTGAAGGAAGATGCTTGTATGCAACGCATGAACATTAAATGCTGCCATTGTGGGGACTATACCCCATTTATCACAGAGGAGAACATTGAAGTTATTCCTCAAGTTAATCTCACAAGAACCGACATGGACAGTTTGGGCAACATCGCTGAGGCATTGAGGGAATGCGGTTGCTTGGGTGCGTGTGATCTCTTACGCCGGGTTCAGAGTGAAGTGACCAAAATTGTAGAGTATCAGGAGGAACGGTGAACGCTAAATGATATTTGCTGAAGAGGATTTGAACTCTTTGAATGCTATTGCTGGATTGCTGGCTTCATTTGGGTGTGACAGTCAGGCTGGCTGTGTACTTTATATCCAGCATAAAATCGTAAAGGCAATGGAGACTGACGAAAGGAAATGCAGAAATGAGAAATATGTCTAAGAAGACACGAAAACTTATTGATCGAAAGGTCGTCCATAAGTATTTCTGGTTCGATTATTTGGAGGGAAGCATATTCTATCACTCAAACCATGTTTGGCCTGCACGTTTATGGATTGGTGATGCAATCGACCATAATGACGATACTCAGTGTTGGATGTATGCGCCAGCCCATAAAAAATATGTGCAGGCAATTCTGATTGTGAAAAAAGGCGCGCCACTTTCTCCTAAAGTTTCTGAATGGATTAACCGTCGCCGAAAAGAATTTGGATGCAAAAAAAGGAGGACTTCGTAAAAATTATATTGCGCAAAATCGTTGATTTCGTCAAAGAGATATTCTGGACAGAGCCGATGCCGACAACAGTTAATGCCATGCGGGAATGGACTGTGAAGTCCGTGAAGTTCGAGGAGAAGACGCGAAAATAACAGACTCCAAATCCGAGAATGTCGGAAGTAATGGGCTATGACTGTTACTCGTCAGTATCGCTTCGGAGCTTTTTGTATGCTGCCGCAGGGTGGCTTTTGAAACATGAAGGAGAGATTGAGATATGAAAAATCGTATTATTTGCTGTGTAATGTGCCTAGTGATGCTGGTAGGCTGTCTGTGTGGGTGTTCAGAGGCTGAAAAGGTCAACAAGAACATCTCGAAGCAGGCTAACTACTTTGAGACGGAGCGGCATATCACTGTTTACAACGCTCGAACGGATAAAGTCATTCTCGAAGCGGAAGGCCTGATGTCCATTACGAACAACTCGTCCAACGAGCTGGTGTGTACCATCAAGACTGGGCCTAATACATATAAGAAAAATTATATTTACCTGAATTCCTATACGATGTATGTCGTGGAGGATATTACCGGTACGATGACCGACCCATACCACTACAAGCTCTACTTCCATACTGATATTCTGCCTGATGTGGAAACGAAGCCGTGAAGAAATCTGCGGCTCTTTATTTTTACAAGAAGGGAATAAGAAATATGCTTCAGAAAATCATCGCGTTCGTTATCAATTTCCTGACGCTCAGCTCGCCATGCGGTTGGATGATGGATATTCTCAAGGATACCCGCAAGTATAAATTCTATAACCCTCTGCGAGAGCTGGAAATTGCGGAGAACCACTTCAACTTCTGTGAGCAGGAGTATATGTCGGCGGCTATTTTCGAGCTGCGCTCTGCGGAGAGCAGGGTCGAGAGATTGACTGGAGGTGTTATACTGTGACGTACTATCATCAGATTTATCGTTGCCGCAAATGTGGGAATGAGTTCTGCCCGGTGACGGTACATACCGAGACTGTCATGTATATTGGGCTGAATAATTTCCTGAACAGGGTCAATGGCGAACTCGAGTTGGATCACAAAGATATGCCTTTAGCACCAAGGCTGTATAGGGCGCATACATGTCCGAACGGTGACATCGGCGTTGGCGACTTCATCGGGTACCAGAAGGAGGAGTAATGAGTATGTATGAAAAAATCGGCAAGTTTATTGGCGGCGTTTTGGCGGTTACTATCACGGCCTGCGCGTGGCTGATAATCATTGCGTTCACCCTGAAATGCTTGTGGTTTATTATCTTCAGGTTCTTGGGGTGAGGTGAATGATGTATAGTGATATTCGTTGGATAGCCGACCTGGTAGATACAGGAAAAATCACAGTTGACCAGGCAAGAGAGATAGTAAACGCCGAAACGATTGATATTTTATATGCAAATAATGAGCCGTGCATCATTCTGATTCGCAATGCCGGCGAACCAACGAAGGAGATCGGGCTATATTCTGAGGATTATGAAACTCATAAGCTGGAAATGGTAAAAGCCAACGCTACGCTGCAAGGTCAAGAAAGAGATATTCCATCAGAGTATGCTTATTGGCTGCACCGACTCGCTTTGTTTTTTAAGCGGTATTTTGATTTGTTGCTCAATTCGATTCTGGAGGTTTTTACATGAATGAGGCATTTGGAGCTTATACTCAGTTAGCTGGAAGGTGCGCCGTTTGTCATAAAGCCTCTACCTGTGATCATAAAAGAATGGAGCATCTTGGATATATTATTCCGATCACAGATCTTAACATCAATATTGTTGTCGCAAGAGCCAACGGAAAAAGCCTCGGTCAGCTTGAAATGTTGGACAGATTGATGAAAAGGAGAACTAATTATGAAAATCGTTGAGCCCAAGTACGAAATCCTCACTGATATTTCTGAGGGCGGCATCAAGGAGCTGCAGCAGATCGAGCGAATGGCGCGGGTCTGCTACAAGAGCGAGGACAAGATCACGCCGGACGGTGAGTCAGCAAAGAAACTGGTAGGCTTTCTGGTAAAGCAGGGGCATGAGGCTATGCTGGAGCATTCTCAGCTGAGCGTGCTGTTCACCTGTGACCGGGGCGTGGCGAATGAGCTGGTGCGACACCGCATTGCGAGCTTCGCACAGGAGAGCACCCGGTACTGCAACTATGCAGGAGAAAAGTTTGGCGGGGAGCTGACGTTTATTTGGCCTTATTATATTCGGGGCGAGCAGTATTGCGAACTGAATGATAGCGAAGTTACGATCAAAAGTGCGTTCTTGGAAGCCATGACCTATGCCGAAAAGGACTATAAGCTCATGATTGCCAACGGTCTCCGTCCTGAGCAGGCTCGCTGTGTGCTGCCGCTGTGCCTGAAGACCGAGATCGTGGTTACTGCAAACTACCGTGAGTGGCGCAATATCTTCAAGCTGCGTACTCCTGTGGCGGCCCATCCTCAGATGCGTGAGCTGATGTGTCCGTTGTTGCTGGAGGTTCAGAAGAAGATTCCGGTGGTGTTCGATGACATTTATACGTTCTGGCCGGCGGATGACCAGACGCGGAAGGGGAGTATGGTGAAGTAACTATGAAAAATCGTATTATTTGTTTCGTTGCATGTCTGATGATGCTTGTTGGCTGTGCGGTTTTGTGCAGCTGCGGCAACCATAAGGTACTCAATAGGACGTTCACTTATACATGGGCGCAGATCAAGCTACCCGACGGGGCAATCATCGAGGGTAAGGTGGATAGCTGGACTGATTATGGAGACGGACTGTTGCAAATCACGATTAACGGTACTACATATCTGGTTCACGCAGCGGATGCCGTTATAAAAACCTAAGAGGGAAAGGATATGGTGATAGGAAATGCAGCAAAGAAAGTATGGTGAAAGCTGATGCATAAGGTCTTATTCACTATTGGGTTTGCTTGTCAAATCTTCTATTTCGGGAGTCGTTACGGGGTAAAACTTGAGAAAGATATTACTGAAATCATAAACGGCATAGGTGTTATATTGACGCTAGCATCTTTTGCTCTGTTTTGAAAGAAGGTGATTACGATGCAGAAAAGAACGTATGATTTTCTTGTGAAGATGCGGATTCCGATGGTGGGCGATGCAGTTGAAATGATGGGCGATGCAGTTGAAATGACTATTGATTTACTCAATTCGCATCGGTCTGTTCCAATGATTGATATTTGTACTGCGATTGCAGAGAAGTATCACACGAACGTAAAAAGCGTCACGGCTCGTCTTGTGAGAGTTGTGGATGCGATGGAGTATCGGAGCGGTGTGTATCCTAATCCTGAAATGGAAGAGCTCCGTATTGCATTCAGACTGGATAAATGGACGCTTAAACGATTCCTATATGCTGCGGCGAGGAGGCTTATGGACCAATGAAGGACTATGTGGCTGTGTCATGAACTAATATCTGAGAGACGTGGATTTTTCCAAGGAGGTGGCGCTTTTGCTTGACGATTCGACTCCTACATGATATTCTTAGTATAAGAATAGGAGGTGCTATTATGGCACGAACGGTAAAATGCCCTAGTTGCGGAGCTGACCTTACGGTTAAGGATGGAAACCGCGAGTTCATGTTCTGCGAGTATTGTGGAAGTAAGGTCCGGTTAGACGATTATCAAGAGACTCATCGGTTTGTGGATGAAGCTAAAGTAAAACGCGTTGAAGCCATAAAGGACTTGGCGATGAAGAAGATGGAAATAGATGAACAAAAGCGTCAAGACAAAAAAGAGAAAGAAATGCAACAAAGAAAAATGGAGCCAATATATTGGGGTTTACTCATAGCTCTTCCTATAATCTTTTTTATTCTCGCTAAATTGTTTGGCGCTGAATAACATAGAAAGGTCTCGATGTAAAAATCGGGGCCTTTTCTTTTTATCCAGAAGCTGACTTTGCCCACTTTTGTTTGGCGCTATTTCTGAATTTTTGCGACAACATGTGGAAAACGTCGATTTCTTGGTCAAAAACCCACTTTGTGGCCAAAAATTTCAGGAAAAATGGCCACAAAATTCAACGTATTTACGATAAAAATACGCGCTTTGGTCAAAAACCCATTTTTTTCTTTAAGTTAATAAAAAATGAAAAAATAATATATATATAATAGAACGGAAAAAATGGGCTTTTGGCCACAACCTGTTTTTCATGCATTAAACCCCATAACCCCCTGTCGATATTAACCTTGTAAAATAACGTCGGATAGTGTATTATAAGGAAGCAGTACATTAGTGGCTGACTTCTTATGAGTATGAGGTAAAGCGTATGGAATACATCGAGGAACTTGCTAAAAATTGGAAACAGTATGATTGCTCATTTGATGCGAGAGAAATTCTTCCGAACGGCGATGAAGCATGGGTATATTCAACCCTGGAGTTAGGACTGCCAGTTCTTTGGTTGAAACATCCAGATGGAAGTTTCGAACATTATGTCATACATACGGATGGATATGACAAACCAACTGGCGAGCATTGGTGTTTTTGGTGTCATTGTCAAATGGAGCGGTACGAAAATATTTGGAAAGTTCCTATTTGGCGATGCCCGAAGTGCGAAGAAGAGCATTACGAAGAAGACGTGGATTTATGCAGTGCTCCGACTGAAGAAGCAAGTTATGCCGATGATGAACTCGAACCAGAAGAAGAATGGCTCGATACATACTATAGAGAAAATCCCTATATACCTCACGACGAATACGATTTTGACGGGTTCTAATTTAATAGTCTTTTAAGATTGCCTCTGCGCGAAAAACGCAGGGGCTTTTCTTTTGCCATTTTCACAAAAATTAACACTTTTTCACAAAAAATACCGCGGAAAAAACAGCCTCTTTTATGAGGAGAATAGAACGTGTCTTAAACATGCTATTCTTTTTATTTTTGGAGGTTGACATGCTCGAAAACAAATTCAAGACCGGATTGGTGAAAGAACTGAAAAAGCGCTTCCCCGGTTGTACGGTGGTTCATTTGGACCCGAACGAAGTTCAGGGGCATCCTGACCTTTTAGTTTTGTATGGGTCTACTTGGGCTGCGCTCGAGGGAAAGAAGTCGGAAAATGCTCCTCATCGCCCTAATCAGGACTACTATGTCCAGAAGATGAACGAAATGAGCTTTGCCGCTTTTATTTATCCGGAAAACAAGGAGGAGATACTTGATGCAATGGAACGATCATTCAAGGCTCACGGGGCAACATGCATTTCTGGGAGCAAGTAAGTATCACTGGCTCAACTATGACCCAGATCGCTTGGTTGATGCATACCTGAGTAATCAGGCAAAAGAGCGAGGCACGAGACTCCATGCATTTGCAGCAGAATGCATCGAGCTTAAGCAAAAGCTTCCCAAGAGCAAGAAAACGCTGAATGCCTATGTCAACGATGCCATCGGCTTCCGCATGACACCTGAAGTTGTGCTTTATTACAGTCCGAATTGTTTCGGGACAGCGGACGCTATCATGTTCGACGATGGTGTCCTTCGCATTCATGATCTGAAGACTGGAACCGTTCCTGCTCATATGGAGCAGCTTTATATTTACGATGCCTTGTTCTGTTTGGAATACGGTATCGATCCTGTAACTATTCGGTTCGAAAATCGAATTTATCAGAGCGATGATATTTGGGTGGAAAATCCCGAAGCAGAAGACATTCTTCCGATCATTGCAAAGATCAAGGAATTCGATAAAATCATCAACGAAGTAAAGCTGGGAGCTGCAGCATGAATTCTATCGAAAAAGATATTCGCTCTTATTATGGAGTTGAATCACAGAACGGGGTGCTTGAACACTACGGCACCAAAAAACATTCTGGTCGGTATCCATGGGGTTCTGGGGAGAATCCTTATCAGCATTCGGGAGATTTTCTTTCACGAATTGAACTTTTGAAAAATAAAGGACTTTCAGAAAAAGATATTCTGAACTCTATCAACGATACACTTCCGAAGGAATATCAGATGAGTCTTTCGGAGTTTCGTGTTGCTAAAAGCAAAGCTATAAATTTGCGCAAAACGTCGGAATATGAGCAAATTAAAGACCTTAGAGATAATAAAGGCCTTGGGTGGACAGACATCGCAAAACAGCTCAACATGAGTGAGTCAAGCGTCCGGTCTAAATACTCTGGTAATATCGATAAAAAAACAAAACGTGCAGAGAGTATCGCCGAAACTTTGAAAAAAGAAGTAGAGAAAAAGGGTATGGTTGACATTTCTGAAGGTGCGAACCAAGTGCTTGGAATATCTGAAACCGAGCTTATCGATGCCGCATACACACTTGAAGCAGAATATGGTTTCAAACGGTATGGTGTTGGCATTCGCCAGCCGACTAACATTCGTCAACAGACAAACATTACTGTTTTGGCCAAGCCTGAGTTTGACCAGAAATATGCCTACCAGCACCAAGACCAGATTGATTCGCTGGGTGATTACCATTCTGATGATGGTGGCGAAACTTTTCAGAAGCTTCAACGTCCATCGAGTTTGGATTCAAGCCGTGTGGCAATTATGTATGGCGATGAAGGTGGTCTGGCAAAGGATGGCGTCATTGAGATTCGCCGTGGTGTCCCGGATCTTGATCTTGGCAAAAGCCATTATGCACAGGTGCGTATTCTTGTCGATGGCGACCACTATCTGAAAGGCATGGCTGTTTATTCCGACGATCTTCCGGATGGCGTTGATGTTAGGTTCAACACCAATAAACCTTCCGGCACCCCCAAGATGAAAGTTCTGAAAGAAGCGAAAGCTGATCCGGACAATCCTTTTGGTGCAGCCATCAAAGCAAATGGTCAGAGCATGTACATTGGAGCTGATGGAAAGGAGCACCTGTCTCCTATCAATAAACTGAAAGAAGAAGGCGACTGGGATACAATGTCTCGAAATGTCTCTTCTCAATTTCTTTCCAAGCAGCCCAAGAAGTTGATTGAGAATCAGCTGAAACTGACTGTCGCGGACTATAAAGCACAGTATGATGAAATCATGCAGTACAACAACCCGACGATTAAGAAGAAACTGCTCACTGACTTCGCTGACACATGCGAAGGTACATCGATGACCCTCAAAGCATCTGCTTTTCCAGGACAGTCTACGAAAGTCATCCTTCCGATCAATCAGATCAAAGAGACGGAAGCATACTGCCCGGCATATGAAAATGGCACGAAGCTTGCGTTGATACGCTTTCCGCATGCAGGCACTTTTGAGATTCCTATTGTCACAGTCAATAATAAGAATGTTCACGGCAAGCGGAATCTTGGAGCAATTCAGGATGCAATCGGCATCAACGCAAAGGTGGCAGAACGCCTTTCGGGCGCTGACTTTGATGGAGATACCGTCACGACGATTCCTATTACTGACAAAGTCAGCATCAAGTCTACTCCTGCGCTGAAGGATTTGAAAGATTTCGATCCTAAAACTGAATACGCAGTACCACCAGGTAATCCTAATCACGTCCGTCTCATGAAAAAAGAGGAGAAGCAACGTGAAATGGGCGTCATTTCTAATTTGATTACGGATATGACTCTTCGTGGCGCGGATGAGAAAGAACTGGCTCGTGCTGTTAAGCATTCAATGGTCATTATTGATGCAGAAAAGCATGGCCTCGATTACAAGCGCTCTGAAATGGAAAATGGTATCGCAGAACTTAAACAGAAGTGGCAAATTCGTGTTGATGAGGAAGGAAATGTCAAGTACGGTGGTGCATCCACACTTCTGTCTCGTCGTAAGCAAACGATACGAGTTCCCGAACGTCGTGGAAGTGTTCATGTTGACAAAGATACTGGCGAACTAGTCTATAAAGAGAGCGGACGTACCTTTATCGATCCCAAAACCGGCAAGGAACGCATGGCCGAAGACACGGTCAGCTTGATTTCTGAAACCAAAGACGCAAGAACACTGTCCTCTGGCACCATTCAGGAAAACCTCTACGCCGATTTCTCGAACCAGCTTAAGGCCATGGCCAGACAGGCTCGTAAAGAGGCTGAGAATATGCCCGGTTTGAAGTACAGCCCGGCAGCAGCGAAACAATATGCATCCGAAGTTAGGTCTTTGAACGATAAGTATAACACCATGCTCATGAATAAGCCGAAAGAACGCAAGGCAATGCTCATTGCTAATGCAAGTATTAAAGCCAAAATTCAAGAACAAGGTCTCGATCCTGCTATCGATAAGAAAGAAATAAAGAAAATTTCTTCTGTTGAAATGCAGCGTGCAAGAGATTCTGTTGGTGCAAGTGGTCGCAAGTCTAAAGTCGTTTTCACAGACAAAGAATGGGAAGCGATTCAAGCAGGCGCAATTTCCGACAGCAAACTCATGAAGATTCTTAATTCGTCTGATTCGGATGAAATAGTGAAACGTGCAATGCCGAAAGCAACAACTGTCATGAGTTCGGCAAAGATGTCTAAAGCAAAAGCAATGCTTCGCAGCGGATACTCGTATGCAGACATTGCTAAAGCTTGTGGTGTTCCCGAGTCTACGGTTTACAATGCATTAAACAAATAATTTATACAAGAAAGGAACAGATATATGGTTCGTTGCTTTCTTACTACCTTTGATAACCCGTATTCACCGTACGAGCAGTTTGAAGAATGGTATCGATACGACACGGATCATGGCTATAATTCATCTGGTCTTCTCATGAGGCTGGCCGAGACGTCTTCTCAGTTCACGGACAACGAAAATGCTTATGAAATCGAGAAGGCCATCGACAGAATTGTAGCCGCTGATCCGCAAAACATCTACAAGAAGCTCAAGATTGAAGTCAAAGACGAAGACACACTGGACAAAAGTGCTTAAGCATAGGGGAGGGGTCTCAAAAATGACACCCCCTCTCAAATCGCGTCGGTCTTTGATATTTCCCCGGAGGGAAAATTGATATTTGGGCTTTAGAACGATTGCCGAGGTTTCAGGGAGTAGACTGGGCCTCGGCGGTTTTTGTAAGGGTTCATGGGCGAAAAATGTCGAATAGTTTCGGTGCGAGACTAAGACTTTCTGAAGCTTTTTCGTTCTCTTGAATAATTCCTCCATTGACGGTTCCTTCTGCAACAAAGAGTTTCTGTTCAACCTCCAAATGAACATGAGTTTCTCCCTTTATACGGTAAGCTGCTACGGACCCATGAACCCTTACAAAAGCTAAACAGGCATAAAAAGAGAGGCTGTGACATATGCGACCAAAAAAGAATGCTTCCGGAAGCATGGACGCCGCGGTCAGGCCCGCGATGACTCCGGAAGCACAAGAAAGCTACATGATAAATCTGGCAATGAAGCTAGTAGAAAAACGACTTGTGGAAGGAACGGCCTCCAGTGCAGAGACCACTCATTTTCTGAAGCTGGCCACCATGAAGTCAGACCTGGAGAAGAAGAAATTGGAGGAAGAGAACAAGCTTCTGCGGGCAAAGACCGAGACGCTTGAGGCTGCCAAGGACTCCAAGGAGATGTACGACAAGGTGCTGAAAGCTATGGCCCGCTACAACGGCGTGGACGAAGAGGAATACGACTACTGACGGGTCAAAAGTCGGAGATGGATACGCCGCAAGCATCAGCTATTTTACCGATCGTGTCGAGATGCGGAAATGTCTTACCATTTTCGATATTCTGGATGGTGGTCGGAGAGATGCCGGCTTTTTCTGCTAAACCACGTATGGTTAGACCAGCGGCTTTGCGGCATTCATGAATCTTATGGCGAGAGTAGCCAAAATTTTCGTAGTCACGATCCATATATCCGATCATAAAAAAGCCCTGGTCTTTGAGAGGAATGGCCTTGAGCGAAAAGCTCTGCTCTATATCTTCCTCGGAAACACTGGCAAGGACATATGTGCACAGTGCTTCAAGGCGGGGCGTCATTTTATGGCAGCTATGCGCCACGGCGATTTTCATAGCCACCTGACGGACAGGATAACGAGATGCGTTATCAAGATCAGCCTGGTTTACACCATTGCCCATGGCGTCTTCGAGGAGTTTATACAGGGTACCAAGTTTACGGATGGTGTCGGCAGAGAGCATAAGGGAGACCTCCTTACATATTTTGTACCCTTATTGTACCACTGTACTGTTACAAAAGCAAGAGGTTTAAGAAATATTTGAGTATGAAGACATATACAGAGCTTTGCAGGCTGGAGACGTACGAGGAGCGGCTGACATATCTGCAGCTGTACGGGGAGGTGGGGAAGGACACCTTCGGGTTTGACCGATGGTTGAACCAGGACTTTTACCGCTCGAAGGAGTGGCGGCAGTTCCGGGACAGGATCATCGTGCGGGACGGAGGCTGCGACCTCGGGTGCAAAGACCACCCGATCGCAGACATCGCGGTCAGCGGAGGAAAGATGAGCCGGGCGCGCATTACGATACACCACATTAACCCTCTGACGAAAGAGGATATTCTCAAGCACCGGGAAGCACTGTTTGACCCGGAGAATGTTATCAGCGTGTCGGATGCGACACACAAGGCCATCCATTACGGCACCGGTCAAAATAAAAAGATGCCGGATTGCGAACGGAAGCCGGGCGACACCTGCCCATGGAGGAAATAAAAATGAGCGATTATATTTATCACCATGGCATCAAGGGTCAAAAGTGGGGCGTGCGCCGGTTCCAGAGCCCGGATGGAACATTGACGAGCGCGGGAAAAGCGCGGAAGCGTGCCATGGATGTAAACAAAAACATGGATGCTGTCAACGAAATTGTAAAAACAATGTCTCGAAAAGATAAAGAACTCCTCAACCTTGATGGGGATGTTTATCAGGAAAGAGCCGAGGATGGGTATGCATACGTAAAGCGTTTTGTTGAAAAATCAGGGGATGTGCCTATTTCTTTTTTTGATGTTATTGGTGATGAAAAAGGGGTAGCGGTCTCTATTGGAACGAGAGCTGGAAGTAAGTATCGGAACAAGGGCTATTGCTCAAAAGTAGCCGAAAAAGGCATGAAATGGCTGAACGCACATAAAGACGAATACGACCAAATTGTCTGGTGGGCCAGAAAAGATAATGCCGGATCTATAAAAATTGCCGAGAAATCCGGCTTTAAGTTGGACGAATCGTCGGTACTACCCGATGATCCATGGGTTAAGTATCAGTATAAATAAGGAAAAATCAAGATAGAAAGCATCCTGACAAGTGTGAAAAGCTGCTGGACACGGATAATGTTATCAGTGTGTCAGATGCGACACACAAGGCCATCCATTACGGCACCGGGGACGGGCCGAAGATGTCGGATAGCAAGAGAACAGCAGGGGGGGGTACCTGACATTGGAGGAAATAGGATGAACTGGACGACGGCTTGGCTTACCATGAAGCAGGGATACAAAGTGAAACGGCGGGGCTGTAAGGACGCCTACTGGCATATTTCCGGCACAGAGCTTCTGATCCACACGGAAAACGGCGAAGAGGTCAACTTCCGCAAGGTCAAAGATATTGGCATGATGCTGAACGTAACCTGCTGCGACGACTGGGAACAAGTTATGGAGGGATAAGATGTACGCGAGAAAAAAGTTTGATGAACGGGAAGCGGAATACAGTGTCCTTCTGCGGCGGAAGCTGGAAGAGGCAGAGGCAATGCTTCAGTACCTTGCGCCGAGCCGCTCGAGAAGCATTGCGCTGACGAAGTTGGACGAGGCACTGTTCTGGGCGAATGTGGGCATTTCGGAAGCCGGGCTTGAGCAGTGCTATACGGTTGCTCCGCGGAGCAGGGGCTTTGACTTTGACGATGTTCTGGCGACAAATGTGGATGGGCAGCATGTGAGGGCAACACAGGCCGGGGATATTACGCTTGATGGGATGAAAATCACCCAGAACAGCATGGAGAACCGCAGTGCTCTGAAATCCGGGCTGGACACCATTGATCACCAGAAGCTGACCGAGATTGTTGAAGCTGCTGCACAGAAAGAAGCGGCCATGGGGAAGGACGGCGCGCCCCACCATCTGGCCGAACTGGAACTGCTGGCGAGGGCTCAGAAGGACTGGTATTATGCCATGATGAGCTACATTATGGGTGGCGACAGTTATGCCAAGGAGTAAAAAAATGGAACAGAGAGATTTTATGACCCGCGCAAAGCAGCTGGTGGTGGACTACTTCAACAGTCATGTGGACGCAGCCGACGGTAAAAAACTGACGGCATGTACTATGAGATCACCCACAATGGCGACAAGAAGGAGACCTACCTTGACGTGTATAAGAAGTGGGAGAACCAGTGCATTGCGGACGGAAACACCGCACATTGACGGAGGCGCAGCATGGACAGTATCCTGACAAGCGTAAAGAAGCTTCTGGGCATTGCCGAGGAGTGCGAGGACTTTGATGCAGACATCGTGATGTATCTGAACAGCGTATTCATGGTGCTGACCCAGATGGGGGTGGGGCCGAAGGAAGGCTTTGCCATTACTGGAAAAGAGGAGCTTTGGGACCAGTTTATTGCCGACCCGGTGAAGGCGGCAGCCGTGAAAGCATATGCCGCCGTGAAGGTACGGCTGCTGGGCTTTGATGTGCCACAGAGCAGCACGACGCTGGATGCACTGAAAAACACCGCCGCCGAAATGGAATGGCGGTTGAACGTGGAGCACGACCACACGGAGGAGAACTGATATGAACTTTGCAAGTGCTTTGTTCGCCCTCAAGCGCGGACATAAAATCAAGAGACACCATTGGACTGGATATTGGAGGCTGGAAAACGGTGAAGTGATGATGCACACCTGGGATGGCAAATGCATCAATGTACGTGATTCCGAGGATATGTTGTATACCATGGAAAACATGGCGTGCAATGACTGGGAAATTGTGACTGAATATCACGAAGTTAAATAATATTCACAGGAGAATTACATCATGGCACTCTCGAACACGGCCACGCCCATTTATTACGGCCGCTTTCGGGAGGCCGTGATGCGGGGCGAGATACCGGTATGCCGGGAAATTTCAATGGAGATGAACCGGATCGACGACCTGATCGCAAACCCGGGCATCTATTACGATGACAAGGCGGTGAACGGCTTTATCGCCTTTTGCGAGGATGAGCTGACCCTGACCGACGGCAGCGACGTGAAGATGCTTGACAGCTTTAAGCTGTGGGCCGAAGAGATATTTGGCTGGTATTATTTCGTGGAGCGGAGCGTCTTTGTGCCGGATGTACACGGAGGCGGCCACTACGAGACCAGGCGAATCAAGAAGCGGCTCATCACCAAACAGTATCTCATCATCACCCGTGCGGCTGCAAAGACCATGTATCTGGAATTTTTGCAGGCATATTTCATGACCGCCTATACCACGACGACTCAGCAGCTGACGACCGCCCCGACCATGAAGCAGGCGGAGGAGGTTTTGGCCCCGTTCCGCACGGCACTGGCGAGGGCGAAGGGGCCTGTCTTGCAGTTCATGACTATGGGGAGCCTCCAGAACACCACCGGTGCAAAGGCCGACAGGGTGAAGATGGCCCCTACCAAGAAGGGCATCGAGAACTTCGTGACCGGGTCGCTGCTGGAGATACGCCCCATGACCATCGAGAAGCTGCAGGGACGGCGAGATACTGTGGCGACGGTGGACGAGTGGCTCTCCTGTGACATCCGGGAGGACCCCATCAGCGCCATCGAGCAGGGTGCCTCCAAGAACGAGAACTATCTCATCGTGGCGGCAAGCTCGGAGGGTACGGTACGAAACGGCTGCGGCGATGACATCAAAATGGAATTGATGCAGATCCTGAAGGGAGAATACATCAATCCACACGTCTCCATCTGGTACTACAAACTGGACTCCATCGACGAAGTCGGCAAGCCGGAAATGTGGTTGAAGGCGAATCCGAACCTCGGAAAGACCGTGACCTACGAGACCTACCAGCTGGACGTGGAGCGCGCAGAGAAATCACCCAGCGCCCGGAATGATATTCTGGCAAAGCGCTTCAACCTGCCCATGGAGGGGTATACCTATTTCTTCTCGTATGAGGAGACGCTGTGTCACCGGCACCGTGATTTCTGGCAGATGCCCTGCGCCATGGGAGCTGACCTGAGCCGGGGCGACGACTTCTGTGCCTTTACGTTCCTGTTTCCGCTTTCCAACGGATATTTCGGGGTGAAGACGCGGGACTACATTACCAGCTATACCCTAAGCCAGCTGCCCATCTCCAGGCGGCAGCAGTATGAGGAGTTCATGCAGGAGGGGACGCTGTTCGTCTTTGACGGAACCATCCTCGATATGATGCAGGTATACGACGACCTTGACGCCTTTATCCAGCAGAACGAATACGACATCCGGGCCTTCGGGTACGACCCGTACAACGCCAAGGATTTCGTGGAGCGGTGGGCGACCGAGAACGGCAGCTTCGGCATCACCAAGGTCATTCAGGGCGCACGGACGGAAAGCGTGCCGCTGGGCGACTTAAAGAAGCTGAGCGAGCAGCGGAAGCTCATCTTCGATGAAAAGCTGATGCAGTTTGCCATGGGGAACTGCGTGGCACTGGTGGACACGAACGGAAACCGAAAGCTCTACAAACAGAGGCAGGACCAGAAGATCGACGCCGTGGCCGCCATGATGGACGCCTATGTGGCGTGGAAGGAGAACCGGGATGCGTTTGAGTGATCAATCATCGCCGCTGTCCCAATCATAATTTCTTGCGTGACATCTGCGGCAAGTCCAGTAACCATATTCATTATCGTCATCTTCCCATGGTATGGTATAGAAAGCGTCATCAAGAGATGCACCGCACGTTCGACAGCAACCATTGAGGGAATAATCGTCTTCCTCGTCGCAGTCATAGTCATCGCAGTTGTCTCCTCCCGTTGAGGCTGGAACACTCGGTTCTTCTGGAGTAGACGAAGCGGTAGAGTCTATAGCCACGGTGTTTTCATCTGGCCGATGGAGTAGATAAGCTGCTCCGGCAGCAACTACCATAGCACTTACGACTTTTGCCGTTTTTATGATTTTAGGATGTTTTACCGAAAAATCGTTGTATTTCATCTTGATTTTTCCAAAAAATCCAACTTCGGCATAATCATATTCAACGCCAAATGACTCACTGCATTTTTTACAGGTGACACTGACGGGCATGGTTTTGGGAATACTGATGAGTGAACCACAATTAGGACAAATAACAGTTTCCATAGACAACTTCTCCTTGTCAAAATGCTAGTTTAGAAGAGTATAGCACAGGAGATAAATGTTGTAAATCGTAGAAAAGGGGTGATAAGATGCAGGTTTACAAAGATGAACTCTATCATTGGGGTGTCAAAGGGATGAAGTGGGGCGTGCGGCGTTACCAGAACAAGGACGGAACTTTAACGGCCGAAGGGAAAAAGCGGTATATTCAGGACCACGATGATTACACGCGTGTTCATACCAAAAAGAGTGTCAGAGAGATGAGTGATAGCGAACTTAACTCCCGTATCAATCGACTGCAAAAAGAACAACAGTACGAACGCCTCACGGCTAGTCCTGGTAAGATCCAGAAAGCCGTTAAAATTGCGGCAGCTGCCGCAACAGCATTTGGGACGGTAACAAATCTCTATAACAATGGCTCTGCCGTTATGAAACTCGGTAAGAATATTGTTAGTTCTGACAACTTCAAAAATGCCGTTGTGAGCGGCGCATTATACACTACGATGAAGGCGCATGGGGTGTAAGGTTTCTGAACTTCAAAGTCGTGCGCAACTTGAATATACAAGATATAAAGTTAATCAGATATTTAAGTGAGCATTGACGCACCGATTTATCTGCTGACGCTTTTTGGAAGGAAAAATAAAATGGCGCAAACTTTTGGCTCCCGCCTGAAGAGGGCGTGGAACGCTTTTACGAACCGAGACCCTCCCGGGAAGATCTACTATGGCGGCGGATACAGTTACCGCCCCGACCGGGTGCGGATGACCCGGACAAGCGACCGCACCATCATTTCGGCCATCTATACCCGAATCGCCATGGATGCTGCGGCCATTACCATCAATCACGTAAGGCTCGACGAAAACGGACGCTACAGCGAAACCATTTCGTCGGGCCTTAATTCTTGTCTGAACCTTTCAGCCAACATCGACCAGACCGGACGGGGGATGCGGTTCGACATGTTCCTGTCTATGTTGGACGAGGGCGTCATTGCCGTGGTGCCGGTGGACGTGGAGCTGAACGAAGCGACCGGCGAAATGGACATCCAGTCCATGCGGGTGGGCAAGGTGAAAGAGTGGTACCCTGCCGACGTGCGGGTAGAGCTCTACAATGAGAAGACCGGACAGAAGGAAGAGGTGACTCTGCCGAAGGACCGGGTGGCCCTGATCGAGAACCCCTTCTATGCCGTGATGAACGAGCCCAACGGCACCATCCAGCAGCTGACCCGGAAGCTTCACCTCATGGACGTCATCGACGAGCAGGTGGGAGCCGGGAAGCTCGATCTCATCATCCAGCTGCCCTACGTCGTGAAGAGCGAGGCCCGCAAGAAGCAGGCCTTGGAGCGGCGGCAGGAGATCGAAGACCAGCTGGCAGGCTCGAAGTACGGTGTGGCTTACACGGACGGAACGGAGCACATCACTCAGCTGAACCGCAGTCTGGAAAACAATGTTCTGAAGAGTGTGGAATACCTGACCAACATGGCATACAGCCAGTTGGGTATCACACCGGAGATCATGAACGGCACTGCGGATGACAAGGTGATGACCAACTACGAGAACCGGACAATCGAGCCCATCGTAGCGGCCGCTGTGGATGAGTTCAAACGAAAGTTCCTGACAAAAGAGCAGCGAGATGAAAAGAGTGAGAGCGTGCTGTTCTTCCGCGACCCGTTCAAGCTGACGCCGGTGTCGGCTGTGGCAGAGATCGCAGACAAGTTTACCCGCAACGAGATCATGACCTCGAACGAGATGCGGCAGGCCATCGGCATGAAGCCCTCGAAGGATCCGAAGGCGGATGAGCTGCGGAATGCGAACATCAGCCGGTCGAACGAGGAAGCTGCGGGACAGCAGCAGATCGTTGCGGACGGGAAAGATGCAGATGCAAGAATGCTTGGACATTAGAAAGGGGATGCTGAAATTCAAAATGGTTAGAATTGATTACGATTGCAGCGGATGGGCCACTAAGTCTAACACCCGCTGTTACGACGGACTGACCATCGCGCCGGATGCCTTTAAGGAGTGCGACGGTAAGACCGTGCCGATGGTGTACAACCACGACCACTCGAGCGTGGACAATGTCATCGGCCACTGTCTGCTGAAAAACCGGCCCCAGGGCGTATACTGCTACGCCAAGTTCAACGATACGGACACCGGCCGGACGGCCAAGGCCTGCGTGGAGAACGGCGACCTGAACGCCTTTTCCATCTATGCCAACGGTCTGCAGAAGGTGGGGAAGACCGTGAAACACGGCTTTATCCGGGAAGTGAGCCTCGTACTGGCAGGCTGCAACCCGGGTGCGCTCATCGATGAGGTTGTGAAGCACAGCGCCGATGAAGATTATGATGAGGGCGAGGCCTTTATCTACAATGACGAGGGCCTGAGCTTGACCCACGGGCTGGACCCGAATGGCGACCCACTGGAGGAGCTGGATCACAGCGCCGATGGCGGCAAAGCACAGGAGGAAGCCAAAATGGCGGACGAAAAGAACATGAGCAAAGAAGAGACCGTTGCGGATGTGTTCAACACCCTGACGGATAAGCAGAAAAAAGTAGTATACGCAATCATTGGCTCTGTTATGGCCAGTGAAAAGGACGATGACGGTAAGGAGGATACGACCGTGAAGCAGAATGTGTTTGACAATGATACCACCGAGACCGTGCTGAAGCACAGCATCGGCGACATCAACGCTGTTATCAAGGGTGCCAAGAGCAGCGGCACCATGAAGGCGGCTTTCGAGAACTCGGACATCACCGGTGAGGAGCTGGCCTACCTGAGCCACGGCATCGACAACGTGGAGTGGCTGTTCCCCGACGACAAGGTGCTGGACAACCCGCCCCGCATCATCGACAAGGACCAGACCTGGGTCGGTAAGGTGATGAGCGCTGTGCATCACATCCCCTTTAGCCGCTTCAAGAGCATGTTCGCTGACCTGACCGAGGAGGATGCACGTGCCAAGGGCTATATCAAGGGTAACTTCAAGAAGGAACAGGTTTTCGGCCTGCTGCGCCGCTCCACCAGCCCCACCACCATCTACAAGAAGCAGAAGATGGACCGCGACGACGTCATCGACATCACCAGCTTCGACGTCATTGCATGGCTGAAGAGCGAGATGCGCCTGAAGCTGAACGAGGAGGTCGCCCGCGCCATTCTGATCGGTGACGGCCGCCCCGCTGCCAGCGAGGACAAGGTGGACGAGAACTGCATCCGCCCGGTATTCAACGACGCAGACCTGTTTACCATCAAGGTGCAGGTGTCCACTACCGGTCTGACTTCCGTGGGGGACAAGTACAAGGCCGCCATCAAGAGCATCCTGCGCTCCCGCAAGGAGTACAAGGGTGCCGGCACCCCCACCCTGTTCACCACAGAGGATGCCCTGACCGAGATGCTCCTCCTGGAGGACACCATCGGCCACGCTCTGTATGCCGACGAGGCTGCGCTGGCTCGCAAGCTGCGTGTCTCCAACATCGTGACTGTGCCTCAGATGGAAGGCATGAAGGGTGCCAAGGGCGGCGACCTGTTTGGCATCATCGTCAACCTCTCCGATTACACGGTTGGCGCAGACAAGGGCGGCGCTGTCTCCATGTTCGACGACTTCGACATCGACTTTAACGCCATGAAGTACCTGATCGAGACCCGCTGCTCCGGCGCACTGACCACCCCGTACAGCGCCATTGCTGTTGAGTGGGCTGCTTAAAGAGCGCTGTAAGGCAAAGAACCTCTCCGTCTGCGCTTCGCACAGCCACCTCCCCTAGCGAGGGGAGGCTTTGGCAGGACGGATGAGTTTCGTCTGAACGAGAAAGTTTCGTCTGAACGAGAAAGTTTTGTCTGGACGGGAACTGTAGTGCCCTGCTACAGAGGGCAGAAAGGATGAAAACCAATGCTGAAACCCTATTACGAGACCGGTTATGATCTGCATGTGGCCAACTACGTTGCCTACCTGCACACCGACAAGAAGCTGTACGAGGACGAGGCACACAAAACCCAGGCGAAGAAAGCTGATGTGGAGAAGGCCTTTAAGCTGGGCCGCCTGATGATCGTGGACGGTGCCAAGACCTATCTGCCCATCGCTCTGCTGGCTGTCGGCGTGGTGGTATATGACGGTACTACCGCTACGACCTGCACCGTGGCAGAAGAGTAAAAGCAGGTCATTGAGTTAGTGATAGCGAACTGACCTGCCGGACAAAATTCAAAATGGTGAGGAACTGGCCGGGGTCAGCGAGACGCGAGCGACAGTGAAGCGGCTGCTGGGCACCCCAACTCGGGTTCCTTAGGAGGATCTACTATGAAATGGAGCGGGAAGATCGGGTTTGCGCAGGGTACGGAAGAATCAGCCCCCAGCGTATTCGCAGAGCGGATCGTAGAACGGAGCTATTACGGCGACGTGCTGGAGTTTGGGCGGCTGATGCAGGGGAGCGACAAGATCAACGAGGACGTGACAGTGGGAAACCAACTGAGCGTTGTAGCCGACCCATTTGCACAAAGCAACCTTTACGCCATGCGATATGCCACGTTTTGCGGGCAGCACTGGAAGATCACGAATGTGAAGGTGCAGTATCCCAGACTGGTGCTGACCTTGGGAGGGATCTGGAATGGAAGCACGCCTGAAGCTTGACGCTTTGCTGCGGAAGGTACTGCGGGAGGCGACCGGGAAAGAAAACCTCTACTTTCAGCCGCCTGCCGGATACAAGCTGAAATACCCCTGTATCGTGTACAGCGAAGGCAGTATCCGGAATGAGCACGCCAATAACGGAGTTTATATCCAGCGTCCCCATTATACGGTGACGGTGATGGATAACGACCCCGACTCGAAACTGAAAGCGGCCGTAAGCGTATTGCCGAAATGCGCCTACGACCGCTGTTTTGTTTCGGAAAACTTATATCACACTGTGTTTACGACCTATGTTTAAGAAGGAGGAAAGACTATGGGAAGACTGATCTGGGACGCTGTTGGTGAGAAATTTTACGAAATGGGCACCAAGTGCGGCGTTCTGTACCCCATGACCACTGAGGGCACCTACGAGAAGGGCGCTGCCTGGAATGGCCTGACCGCTGTGACCGAGAGCCCCTCTGGTGCGGAGGAGACCAAGCTGTATGCTGACGACATCAAGTACGCCAGCCTGCGCAGCGCCGAGGATTACGGCTACACCATTGAGGCCTACACCTACCCTGATGAGTGGGCTGCCTGTGATGGCTCTGCCAGTGTTGCTACCGGCGTGACCATTGGCCAGCAGAAGCGCAAGGCCTTTGGCTTTAGCTGGGTGACCACCAAGGGCAACGACATCACCGATGAGGCCGGCCAGAAGATCCACGTGGTATGGAACAGCACCGCTTCTCCCAGCGAGAAGAGCTACGCCACCATCAACGACAGCCCCGACGCCATCACCTTCAGCTGGGAGTGCAGCGCTTCTCCTGTGAATGTCAAGGGCCATCGCCCCACCTGCCACATGGAGATCGACTGCTCGAAGCTGAAGGAGAAGACCGTGCTGGCTATCCAGAACAAGCTCTGGGGCTCTGACGGCGGTTCCGGTGTTGAGGCTGCCAGCGAGGCCACCCTGCCCAGCCCGGATGAGCTGATCAAGTTGATCACCGACACCGAGGCTGCCGCCGCCTAATAACGGGACAAAGGAGAAGAAAAATGCTTAAGAAGACGATGACCACCGTGGACTTTGGTGGTACCGAGCGCACGGAGGACTACTATTTCAACCTGACCAAGGCCGAGATCATGGAGATGCAGCTTTGCACCGACGGCGGCTTTGTGGAGACGGTGAAGAAGATCGTGGAGGCAAAGAACCAGCTCGAGCTGACCCGCCTGTTCAAGAAGATCATCTGCGCCAGCTATGGTGTGCTGAGTCCCGACGGCCGGAAGTTCGTGAAGAACCAGCAGGTTCTGGATGACTTTATGGCTACCCAGGCCTACAGCGACCTGTACATCGAGCTGCTGAGCGGCGACGGCAAGGCTGCCGAGGACTTTGTGAACGGCATTCTGCCCAAAGACCTGACCAATGAGGCCGCCAAGCCCCCTGTTTCTCAGCCCGGCCTTGCTGTGCTGAACCCGTAACCTGATAATACCGAACCGTGCTTTGCGTACTGCATAGCACGCTGCCCACACATTTGATGCCAGGAGGAGCAGACGATGCTGACCATCAAAATAGCCGGAACACAGAGTTGGGACCCACAGAAGGCCGAGTTCCGGTACGGTAAGCCCGTTGAGCTGAAGTTAGAGCACAGTCTGCTCTCCCTGGCTAACTGGGAAAGCAAATGGCATATTCCGTTTTTGTCGAACGTCGGAAACCTGACGGCTCAACAGCAGATGGACTATATCCGCTGTATGACCGTGACGAAGGGGGTTGACCCCGAGGTATACCGGCGGCTGACGAGAGAACAGATGAATGCCATTAACATATATATGGACGACCCCATGACCGCCACCTGGTTCCGGGGCGAGCCAAAGCCGAACGAGCCCAGGGACGGGAAGACTGCAAAACAGAAGCCCCGCCCCAGGCGAGGGGGTACAGAGACCACTGCGGAGGTGCTGTACTACCAGATGTTCCAACTTGGGATACCCAAGGAGTGCGAAAAGTGGCATTTGAACCGACTGTTGACGCTGCTGCGGGTGGGGCAGGAAACCAACAACCCGCCCCGGAAAATGAGCAAGGCCGAGGCAATGGCTCAGCAGAGGATGCTGAATGAGCAGCGGAAAGCGAAGCTGCACACGAGGGGGTAAGAAATGCCAAAGGTGATCGTGTGCCGACAGAAAGGCGACTGGAAGAAAACAAAGGGATTTTTGAAGCGGTGCTCGGCGCTGAAGCTGGACGATATTCTGGCTCAGTATGGCCGGGAGGGTGTAGAGGCTTTGGAGATGGCTACCCCAAAGGACACCGGAAAGACCGCCGAAAGCTGGAGTTATGCCGTACACCGGGACGAGAATACCATCACCATTACATGGTCCAACTCCAACATTGTGGATGGAGTGCCCATTGCGGTGATCCTGCAGTACGGACACGGCACCCGGAACGGCGGATATGTAGATGGGGTGGATTACATAAACCCGGCGATGCGTCCTGTTTTTGAGAGAATCGCAGAGCGGGCATGGGGTGAGGTGAAAACAGAATGAGCCGTGAAGTAGACCAGCGTGTTGTAGAGCTGCAGTTCAACAATACGAACTTTGAGAAAAACACGAAGAAGTCCATGGACTCCATCGACAGGATGATGGAGAAACTGCAGTTCAAAGGGGCCGAAAAGGGCTTTGAGAAGCTGGATGCGGCTGCGGAGAAGGTGGACTTTGCCACCATGAACCGCTCGCTGGACACCTTGCAGCAGAAGTTTTCGGCTCTGGATATTATGGCCGCTACGGTATTGGTGAATATTACCAACAAGGCCATGAATGCCGGCGAACGATTGGTGAAGAGCTTGTCGCTGGATCAGATCACCAGCGGATGGAATAAGTACGCAGAGAAGACTTCGAACGTGCAGACCATCATGAATGCCACCAGCAAGAGCATCGATCAGGTGAACGGCTACCTAAACAAGCTGATGTGGTATTCGGACGAGACCAGTTACAGTTTCAGCGAGATGACCAGCGCGCTTTCGCAGATGACGGCGGCGGGCGGTAATATCGATAAGATGATCCCCATGATCATGGGCATTGCAAACGCCACGGCAGATGCGGGTAAGACTGGCTTTGCGTTCCAGAGCACCATCCGGAACCTGACCCAGAGCTACAGCGCAGGACACTTGCAGTTACAGGACTGGAAGAGCCTGAACCTGATGGGTACGGCGACGAAAGCCCTGAAACAGGAGCTTATCGACACTGCGGAGGAGCTGGGGGTCATCAAGAAGGGTGAAGTGACCATCGCCAGCTTTGAGTCGAGCTTGCAAAAGAAATGGGCCAACACGGAGGTCATGGAAAAGACCTTCGCAAAGTATGCTTCCATGATGGAGGCGGCCTATGAGCTGACCCAGAAGAACAAAGGTATGACCAGCTCGGAGGCGCTGGAACAGCTGAAAGGGCAGTACGGAGAGCTGGCAGAACGCGCCGCCCTCGCTGCCCAGCAGGCCACCAGCTTCGCGCAGGCCATCGATTCCACAAAAGACGCCGTCAGTTCAAAATGGATGGCCGTCTTCGAGACTCTCTTTGGCAACAAGGAAGAGGCAACTGACACCTGGACGGAGCTGGCGAACCGGCTGTATGACATCTTTGTGCCGTCCATCGACGCCCTGAATGACCGGATGAAAGCGGGTCTCGACACCGGCTGGCAGCAGATGCTCTCGAACGAGTTGGGTGACCAGGGAGACGCCTACACCTATGCGCTGGAGCAGGTAGCACTGGCTACTGGCGCTCTGACGGAAAAGCAGATCAAGGAGGCAGGGAGCTTTGGCGAGGCCCTGCAGAAAAACGGCGTGAGCGCCGATACTCTGCGGCAGGCACTGGACGAATCCATCTCCAGCACCGAGAAGCTGCTGGCTCTTGGAGACAAGGAGCTGGATGCACAGGGATATAACAAGGACGCCATCCAGAAGGCCCACGACCAGTTCGTGAAACTGAACGAGGCTGTTCAAAATGGAACACTGGACCTCGAAGGATATGCTAAGGCCATTGGTCGAGTATCTGGCCGGGAGCACCTCATGCAGGGACTCTGGAACATCATGGACGCCATCGGGAAGCTGGTTACGCCCATCAAGGAGGCCTTCAACGAGATTTTCCCGCCTGCGGACGGCGACCGAATCTATACAATCGCTGAACGGTTCGACCTGCTGACCCAGAAGCTCATCATCTCGGATAAGACGGCGGCAAACATAAAGAAGACATTTGAGGGTGTATTTTCAGTCATCCGTGTTGGCGTGAATATGCTGAAAACCGTCGTACAGACAGCGGAAAATGTTCTTAGTGCGGCAGTCCCTCTTGGCGATGTCCTGCTTGGAATGACTGCCAGCATCGGAGAATTTGTATCCTCGGTAGATGAAAGCCTTGACCCGCTGGAAGCACTTGGCTCGATGATCACTGGTTTTGTCCAGACCATTGCACCGGTGCTTTATTCTTTTGGAAAAGAGGCTGACGTAGTATTTTCTAATTTTGCAAATGGAGCAAAAGATGCTTTCAACAGCTTCGATCCGGAACGAATGAAAGACTTTATCACCGGAGGGTTGAGCGTCGGTATTCTAGCCTCTGTGAAGAGCTTCCTCGATGGAATCAAGTCTGTCGGGGAAAGTGCAAAAGGTATTATCGGAGGCATTAAAGATACTATCGATTCACTCGGTGAAGCGATCGATGCATGGAAAGAAGCGAAAAAATCGGAAACACTGATCACGATCGCGAAATCTATCGGTATCATTGCAGCTTCGCTTGCTGTTGTATCAATGGTAAAACCGGAACGACTGAGTGCTTCGATGGAGGCGATGACCGGAGTGTTTCTTGGGCTGCTCGGTGTGATGAAAGCACTTGCACTCATTTCGAAAGAAGTAAGCTCTTTGAAACTAATGGCTGTCGGCACGGGAATGGTAGCAGTTTCGTCTGCAGTCCTTGTGCTGTCAGGCGCGCTGAAAGTCATTTCAACCATTGACAAAAGTAATCTTCTTGCAAGTGTTGCAGCGCTTGGCGGAGTAATGGCCGGGCTTACTATTGTAGGTGCTGTACTCTCCAAGGATGAAGCAAGATTTCTGAAGGGGGCGACCGGACTTATCGCTTTTGCAGGTGCTGTTGGCATTCTCACAACGGCACTTAAAGCACTTAGCGGTCTAAAACTGGAAGAAATGGCGAAAGGGCTTGGAGGTATATCCGGAATCGCAGCAGTTCTTGTTTTAGCAGCAAAGCTTATGAATGGCGTAAAATTCGGCATCGGAAACGGTGCTGCGTTTTTAATGATGGCGGGCAGCATGAACCTGTTGGTATCGGCCTTCAAGAGCTTTGGCGAGATGAACTGGACTGAGATCGGGAAGGCACTTACAACAGCAGGTGCCAGTATCGGTGTTTTTGTGCTTGCATTGAATCTCGCGAAAGGAACTCTCGGAGCGGCCGTGGCGCTGACAACGATGGCCGCAGCCGTGAACCTGCTTGTACCGGCGATAAAAGAACTTGGCTCGCTGAGCCTAACCGAAATGGGCATGGCGCTTCTTGCCGTTGCGGGTGCGTTCACCTCCCTTGGTGTTGCTGCAGCGATCCTTGCTCCTCTGACACCGGTCATCGTTGCTCTGTCACTATCTATCAGCGCTCTTGCACTGAGCATCGGTGCATTGCTGGCACTCAATTCGGCAGCCATGTTTATTGGGAATCTGGCATCCAGTCTTACTCTGCTCCAGAATCTTAATTTCCAGGTTTTTATTGAAGCCTTAAAATCGGCGGCATGGCTGGTTGTTGAATTTATTACAGGAATCATCAAGGGGTTGGCAGAAGTTGCTTCGACGCTGGCGACTTCCATTGCCAAGATCATAGAGGCAGTATGCTCTGCTATCGTTCTTTCTGCACCTGCCATCGGAGAAGCACTTTATGCGGCAGGCACCACGCTGATCGATGTTATCATCAAACTTCTCGATTATATTTGGTTGAAATGTGAGCCCGCTCTCAATGACCTCTGGGACAAGTTTACCAGATTGGTCAAGAAAAAGGCTGAGAATTTCAGTCTGCTCGACCTGCTGGGGCTGAAGTGGGAAAACCCATTTGCGCCTTTCCTCGACGAACTGGAGCATGGCGACAGCTTTATGGCGGGGCTCTACCAGCAGATGACCGGCACGGGCAAGTATGCGACCGAAGGATTTGCTAATGGTGAGACTGACAAAGACGCTATCGCACAGGTGAAGCAGGCCAGTTCGAATGTGTCGAATACAGCTGTAGAGACCATGAAAGATGACCTAGACCAGCATTCTCCCTCAAAGGTCATGGCCGAAATTGGCCGGTTTGTGACATTGGGACTGGCGGAAGGCATCGGCGACCAGAACGCGCTGGCGAAGGCAAAGGCGGCCATGCTGAACGTAGCCACCGGCATCCGTACCGTCTTTACGAACTTCTGGGGCATCCACTCGCCAAGTGACCTCGCCATGAGCGATGCGGAGAACATCCTCGAGGGCGCGGTGCTGGGAATGTGCGACCCGGAAGCACGGCAGAAGCTCTACGACGAAAGCTACAACGCTGCCTCCGAAGTGAAGGGCGGCGTGGGAAAGGCGCTGGACGAGGCGGCCACGCTGGTGCAGGACAAGATGCAGGGCATCTACGCTGCATTCAAAATGGACCCTCTGGGGAGTGGATCGAATCCTCTGAGAAATGGCGTTGAGACTGCCAGGAAGCAGTTTGAGACGGCCATTCAGGACTCGACGCTCATCCCGGGCAAGAAGGGTATCCAGACGGCGAATACGGATACAACATTGGGCGTGAATGACATTGCTGCGGCCGCTAAGAGCAGGCTTGCAGGCTACTTCGGCGCATTCGGAGACTACTACAAGAAAGCGGTCGACGACATTACGCCGGGCACGACCGACCCGACTACCAAGACGAAGGCTTCCAAGACCGGAAAGACCCTTGCAGATACCCTTGCAGAGGAGTACAGCAAGAAGCTGAAGGCCAACAAGTACCTGCAGGATGCGCTGAGCAAGGAGACTGCCCTGTGGGAGCTGCAGAGCGAGCACAGCGTGACCAACGAGGAGCTGCTGGCAAAGCGGACCGAGGTGGTGACCAAGCAGATCGAGCTGCAGGCAGACCGAGTGGCCATTGCACAGCAGCAGTACGATACCCTGCTGGCCCGGGTAGGTGCCGAGGACGACAAGACCAAGGACGCCTATAACACCCTGCTGGATGAGAAGGCCAATCTGGAGAAGCTGCAGCAGAGCCGCCACAGCGACATCTGGGGCGATGTGCTGAGCCGGTATGAGAACGACGCCAAGACCGCCGAGGACGAGTACGACCTGTGGGTATCCATGTACGAGGATACCGCCACGGTAGCAGAGCGCTCGAACCGGCAGATGATGCAGATCAACAAAAAGATCGATGCACAGGCCAAGGTAGTAACGGCTGCCGAGGAGGAATATACCAAGCTCAAAGAAGAGTTTGGGGAGCAGAGCCAGCAGACCCAGGTGGCATACCGGAAGTATCTGGAAGAGCAGAAGGAGCAGCAGGAGCTGATCAACGAGCTTGAGAAGGCTCAGCTTACCCAGTTTGCCAACCAGATCACCCGATACGAGAAGGAAGCCAAGATCGTATCGAACCGGCAGAAGATGCTGGAAAAGCTGTATGATGACGGCAGCCTCTCGGAGCGGGAAAGCGCTTACGAACAGGCGGTGGAGAAGTACGGCGAGGGCTCCAAGGAAGCCCGACGTGCTGCCATGCAGGGAACCATGAGCTCTCTGATGGGTGTGGGCGCTGCCATGCACAACATGAGCACCTCACTGAAAAAGCTGACGGAATACCAGAAGACCTATGACTTCTACGTAGCCCAGGGCAAGAAGGACAGCGAGGAGGCTCTGGACGAACTGGCAGAGCTGCAGGACGAGCAGTACAACTTTGTGGGATTTGCGGAGAGTCTGGCCTCGGCGTTTGACATGAGCGAAAACGGCAAGCAGGCCATGATGCAGCTCGGGTATACCATCTCGAAGAACTGGAAACCCATCTACAACGGGTTCAACCAGGTATGGAAGAAGGTAAACCCGGCCTTTGCAGAGAGCCTGAGCAACCTGATCGGCTTGTACTCACGAGAGGGTGCCAGCGAGACCATGGCCGCCACCATGAACGCTGTGGTAAGCGCCATGCGGGGCGACTGGGGCAGTGCGGTGGCCAGCGGGCTTGAGGCTGTGCTGGACATTGTAGGCACGGATTTTGGCCGGACTCTGAGCGAGGCCATTGGGAATGCACTGCGGAGCGCCTTTAGCGGCAACGGCCTGTTTGCCCAGCTTCTCTCGAAGCTCCTGGGCGGGATGAACCCGGGAGGCTCTGGCGGCGGAGGATTCTTCTCCAAGGCTTGGGACTTTATCAAGAGCCTTCTGGGCCGGAAGAGCACCGGCGTTGCCGGCGGAGGAAGCGGGATTTCAAAATGGCTCAGCGCCGGGAAGAGTGCTCTGGGCCTTGGAAAAGCCGCAAAGGCCGCCACAGACCTGGTGCCGGTGCTGAACAGCGTAGGGACCGCCACAGCCAATGTGGCCTCCAGTGTGACCACCGTTGCCAAGGCTGCGGGAGCCGCCAAGGTTGCTGCCGGAGCTGCTGGAGCTGCCACCTCAGGAACTCTGGCCAAGGTGGGCATGGGCGTTGCCAAGGTGGCAGCCAGCCTCGGCCCTCACGGACTGCTGGTGGGTGCATGTGTGGCAGGTGCGGCCCTGGTAGGCACTGCTGTGGTGAAGAACTGGGACAAGGTGAAGGCTGGTATCGGCAAGGCCTGGGACTGGGTCAAGGAGAAGGCTTCGAACCTCTGGAGCGGCGTGAAGGGTCTAGTGGGCGGTGCGATCAACGTCGGCAAGAACGTCGTGGGCGGCTTATGGAATGGCATCAAGGGCGTAGCAGGTGGACTCTGGAACGGCATCAAAGGCATAGGACGAGGCATTATCAACGGCTTCAAGAGCATCTTTGGCATCCACTCGCCCTCGACGGTATTTGCCGGAATCGGCGGCTACCTGATGGAGGGTCTGGCGAACGGCATCACGAACACCGCTGATGGAGTAAACCGGAGCCTTGAGGTCGTGGCAGATGGTGCTTTGGACATTGCCCAGAGCAGCGCCATGAGACTGCTGGATGTGCTGAACGACGAAAGCGACCCCAGCATCCAGCCGGTGGTAGACCTGACAAATGCAGAGAACGCTCTGGACTGGATGGACTCCCGCCTGGCAGGAGACCGGGCCGTGACCCTGAGCGCAACCCGCTCGGCAAACCTTGCCGGGACGGTGAACCAGAACGCCAATCGTCAAAATGGAAAAGCAGACCCCAACGACCCGGAGGCCCTGTCGGCCAGCGGGAACCGTGATGTGGTTGATGCGATCCAGAGCATGGGTGAGCGGATCGACGGAGTGGCCCGGGCGGTGAGCAACATGAAGGTCGTGATGAACAGCCGGAAGCTGGTAGGCGAGATCAAGAGCGACATGAACACCGCCCTTGGCGAGCTGGCGGAGAGAGGACGGTAAAGATGGGTATTGGCAGAGACGTGACCCCGGAAGGGGCAGAGCTGTACACCCGGTTGACCTTCCATATTCCCGCCGAAGCTCCGGTGAAGAGCTTTAGCACCGACGAGCTGATGCTGATCCCGGCAGACCCGCTGACGGTGGCTCCCTTTGAGGAGCAGATCAGCACCCTGGAAGCAGCCCCCTGGCACGGCACCATTGAATATTCACCGCTGGAGAAGCGGGTGTTCAAGAATGCCGAGGGGAGCTGGACATTTTACTATGAACCGGACGGCAAGAGCCATACCTTCTGGGACTGTTACGGAGACATCCACCGGGAAGAATCCGATGGATGGATGGTGACAGACAGCACCTGGCTGGCCACTTACCACGCCCTGCTGTACTACCTGCAGGGGAGACGGGTGCTGGTGGACGTGCCGGACGGAAAAGGAAACATTACAAGCTACCGGGGGCGATGCTGGGTAAGCAGCTATGCCTCTGACACTGACGGCAGGATCAAGGCCGTGATCAACTACAGCCTTGCACCGCCCGAATGACCGAGAAAGGGGGATCAGATGAAGGCGATACCACATGGAATCACCATTGGTGACACACATACCTGGAGGGATCTTTATCTGATCCCTGTTTGTCGGCCGATCGTGCAGCCGCCTACGGAAAAGACTATGACCCTTGAAGTGGAGGGCATGAGCGGCGTGGCTGACCTTAGCCACGGACTGACAGGGTACCCGGTGTTCAGTGACCGGGAAGGAAACTGGCAATTCTACGTAGACACCGACCGGTGGAGAGAGAAAAACAACTTCTGGGGGCCGGTGGGAAACCTGGCGTACCAGGATATTATGGCCCGGCTGAAGGAAAAGATGGCCCGGCCGTTTCAGACGCGGATCGTTTTGGATGACGACCCGCTTTTTTACTGGGTGGGACGCATCTGGGTAAGCGAGGCTCCCAGCCAGCAGTATAACCACACCAAGATCACCCTGCAATACCGGCTGTACCCCTACAAGTACCTGCTGGCTGAGGACGGAGACGACTGGCTGTGGGATACCTTTTGCTTTGAGACAGACCTGGCCACCGTGAAGATGCACGGCGTGACCCTGTCGGCCGGGACGAGAGAGACGTTTCCGCTGGTATTTACGGACAAGCCCAGCGCTGTATTTGTGACCAGCAGTGGCGCGGCGACCTCGAACATGCAGAATCAAAATGGAGTGGACTACACCCTGCTGAGCCAGGAGTCCATGCCCACGACCCGCTTTGACTACCTGAAGACCTACAGCTCCGGGGGCACAAGCTATGAATGCCGGCTGCAGACCCTTGTGATGCCTCTGGTGACCAAGCAGTACGACATTGCCATCATGGGGCTGAACTTTATCGTGAGTCCTGTAAGTACCGGGACAGCCACGGTATCCATCCGGAAGAAAGGCACCAGCGTGCTGATGGCCAGTGCTACGGTGCCTATTACCAGCACGGTGAATGTTCTGTCTCAGCCGCATATCGAGCTGGCGGCAGATCTGAGCGCTGAGCTTACCAAGAACACCGCCTACGAGATCGTGGTGGAGGCTACCGGCAAGATATACGCCCCCAACATCCCCAAGGATGTCCTGACAGAGAACGACTACTTCGACTTTGGCACAGGGGCTGCGGCGCTGGCACCGGACTGCGGCGGCTTTGAGCTGTTCTGCGGGTTCGTGCGGTTTTACGCCGGTGAGGGCGCTGTGCTGAAGCCGGACGTGAAGACCAACATTGGCATCGTGGGTACTGCGCTGAACACCAACGGCCGTGTGGTGGTGGTGCAGGCTCAGGAGGACACCACGGTGAGCATCGATTACCGGCCGGCGTACCTGTAAATTCAAAATGGAGGGCTAGATGAAATATAAGGTATACGCCGGTCAGGTATCGGTGAAGTTTACCAACAGCAGCACGGCTCGGTTCAACTGGACGAAAAAGGTGCTGGTGTACGACTCTTACGGCGACTCGGTGGAGGGCGAAGAGACCCAGGGCATCGTGGCGGACCCCAGCGTGGAGCTGGAGAACAAATCGGCAGGAAGCTTTTCGTGCAGGGTGCCGTATCAGGCCGAGACCCGCTTTGGCCGGGTGAAGAACCCTTACTACGATGACTTTGTGATGGGCAGCACCTGGATCATGGTGGAGGAGGACAGCGAGTGCATCTTCTTTGGCCGTGTGACGGAGTGCGAGCTGGAGTTTAATCTGGACAAGACGGTGACGGCGGACGGCATCCTGAACGAGCTGGGGCAGATCAACACCCGACTCTCGGCAAGCTCCTACAACAGCTGCTCGGAATCCAGCCTGCTTTCCATCGTAATGAATGCCGACAAGAGCCGGAAGGGGGAGAACCCTGCCAACTGCATGATGCGTGGCAAGGTGACGGTGGCCAACCGGTACGTGGACACCAGCGACAGCGGCGACCAGTTTGGAAGCCTGTGGAGCATCCTGAGCACCTATCTGCTGGACAAGGACGAGGGATATTTGCGGCTTCGGCTGGCTAATGACCCGGGCACCGAGGACTACTTTTTCTACTACGATTATCTGAAACCTGAGGATGTGCCCAGCACCACACAGAGCATCGAGTACGGCGTGAACATGCTGGACTTTGTGCTGAATGAGAAGTGCAGTTCCGACCTCGTGAACAGCGTAACGGCCCACGGCATCACCACGGTGAAGAAGGGCTGGTGGATCTTTAAGAAGATCAGCTACAACGCCATCTCCAGCACATCGGAGAATGCGCTGTCGATCCAGCGGTACGGCCTGCGCTCCCGGCATATTTATGTGGACGGCAAGGCCTCCAGCTACAGCACCCTGAGTTCTGCCGCCAGTGAGGAGCTGGCCAAGTATAAGCAGGAGGCAGAACCAACCCTGACTGTCCGGGCCTTTGACCGGAAGGACATGGGGGAAAAGGTGGACAAGCTGGGGTATCTGCTGCGGACCCACATCCTGAGCAACCCCCACAGCTTTGATATGTGGATGGTATGCACCAAGGTACGCCTGCCTCTGGACGCCCCGGATAACAAGGACTTTACCTTTGGGCTGACCAGCGCCTCGCTTTCCAGGCGTCAATGGACTTTGGGGAACCTGGCGGCGGTGCTGAAGGACACTGTGGTGGGCTCCATCAGCTACCTGAACAGCGTAGGGTAAAAATTCAAAATGGACCTTCTGAAGGAGTAAGGTGATTATCGGATGAATTTTGACGAGATCATAAAAAAGATGAAGGCCGCCGTAGAAGGAGTGCGGAAGGCGATCTACGGCGTGGAAGTGCGAGAATACATTGCCCAGGGGCTGGAGAATGTGCTGGCGGTAGGGCAGGTAACGGTGGACGCGGCCAAAGCTGCAAAGACCAGCGAGACCCATGCCAAAAAGAGCGAAGAGGCGGCGGCAAAGAGTGTCGTGACGGCGGGGCAGATCGCCGATGAAGCAGCGGGTAGTGCCGCCAAGGCCAAGACCAGCGAGACCAACGCTGCCGCCAGCGAACAGGCCGCCAAGACCAGCGAGACCCATGCCAAGGCAAGCGAAGAGGCCGCAAAGAAATACGCCGGCGATGCGGCGGCCATTGCCAACACCGACAAGACCCTCACGGTGGCAAACGCGGCGGCGGACGCTGCGGCCACCGGCGTGCGCATCAAACTGTTGGAGATGGTGCATGGCACAGATGTAAACGGTATCTCCTTCGTCTCGGCCTTTGATACGATGGAAGGTATAGAGCTGACAGGGGTGTGGAACAAGGCGGCGAGCCGCATCGATTTTTAAGAGGAAGGAGGATTTGAATGCAGATCAAAGACTTAGCCATTGGCGATGGCTTTGTATACCTGATGGAAGGCAGCACCAAAGTCAAGTTTTACGTGCTGGCCCACAACTACGAGTCGGGCCTGAACGGCAATGGACGGACGCTGTTTTGCCGGGAGAGTCCGGCGACGAGTGGAACACATATTGCAAGTGGTCGTTACAACTACGGCGTCAATGATAACATTGAGGACACTTGGTACAAAAACACCTATGTGAATAAGTTTTCCGACGAAGTGCTGACCCTGATTAGTACGACAAAATATATCGGTAACTATGTTCGTATGTCTTATACGCCGATCGGCGATCCGTCTAAAGCAGTAGTTCACAGCGACACATACGAGTCAAGCTTTTTCCCCCTTTCGACAGCAGAAGTCGGGGGCTCATACTTCTCCGACGGTTCTGCACTTTCCTCAGCCGCAATAAGTAGACTTGTAAATATTCTAACCCGCTACGGAAACGGCATCTGGACAAGAAGTCCATCTATGACCAATACGGGTACTAGTACGTCAGGTTTTCCGGAGAGGTATTACTATGCCAACGGCCAATACATATATTCCATAAGCGGGTCCAGCCTTTCGACTGTCGAAGGAACTTACAGCAGTAGTTACGGCTACCTTCCATGCTTCACTCTGTCGGAAGACCTGTACATCGACAAGAACGGTTTCGCCTCGGCAAACCAGCCGCCGGAAATCACTTCCGATGCGGGCGAGAGCGGTGTGGCACTTGGCGAGAAGAACGAACCGTTTACTCTGGCCTACACCGTGACCGATAGCGACGGAGACCCCATGACCATCACCGAAAAGGTGAACGGCGTGGAGCTGGCCATCCGTGAGAACGTGGCTACCGGCACCGAACTCACGGTACAGTGCCTGAGCGAGAAAGCCCTGTTTCAGCAGATTCTCAACGGAGAGAACACATTGGTGCTGGAAGTGGACGACGGCAAGACCACGACAGAGTGGACCGCTACCTTTACCAAAAATGTGACAAGCGCCGTCCTCTCGCTGGCCCAGCCCCTGACGGCAGACGACACCATCACCGTGGCGGCGCTGACGCTGGAGGGCAGTTTCCCGGCAGATATGAGCCTCAGCGTGGAGCTGACCAATAACGCACGGGACGATGCTCCCGTGTGGGAGAACTGCACCGACATCCAGCGCGGCGAGAGCCGGGCCTTTGCACACCACGCCTTTACCAACAAGACCGCCGCCAAGGGAGCGGCCTTTAACTACAAGGTGACGATCACCCGGGGCGAAAGCGGCGTCGGCGGCAATATCACCATGATCGGAGGTGTTATCGGATGAGTCTGAACAAAACAGAAAGGAGCCTGAAAGAGCTCCACCGGAAGCTGGCAGAGGAGCAGAAGCTCAGGGAGCTGCCCGGCCTCGTGGCGGAGATCGAGGACGCCATATGTGAGCAGGATACGACAGCAGAGAAGCGGATGGCGGCTATCGAGGACTCGCTGTGCGAGCTGGACGCCGCCGTCAACAAATAAGGAGGATTTCAAAATGGACAAGATCTGGGCGAACCGGCTCATCGCCGGTACCAAGACATGGGCAGAGATGCCCGCACGCCGCCATGCCGGAGTCAAAGCGGAGCTGGCCAAGCGAGTGGCCGAGGGCGAGATCACCGCAGAACGGTACAAAGAGATCACGGGGGAGGACTACGATGGGTAAGCTGCTGGAGCTGCTAGAAAAGCTGGTGCGGGCCATCTTTGGCCCGGGGGACAAGCAGGGCACCGGCGAGGCAACACCCGCACCCGCAGTCCCCAAGGCAGAGGCTGTGACCGGCTGGCAGGGCGGGCCTCCCTACCGCTTTGTGGACGTGAGCCGCTATCAGGGCCTCATCGACTGGGCGCAGGTGGCAGCGGCGGGCTACAAGGGGGCAATGCTCAAGACCGTGAGCACCAACCGCAAGCTCTCCAAGCGTGCAGACGGCCTGTATATCGACCCCACCTTTGAGACCAACTACCGCAACGCCCGGGCTGCCGGGCTGGACGTGGGTATCTACTACTACACCTACGCCACCAGCGATGCCATGGCTGACGCAGAGCTTGCCCTGCTGCGGCAGGCAGTCTACGGCAAGGAGTTTTCTCTCCCCATCTGCGTGGACGTGGAGGAAAACAAGCTCAAGCAGCTGTCCACGCTTGACCTGTCCAACCTCACCGCTTACGCGCTGGAACAGGTGGAGAAGATGGGCTTTTACGCCCAGCTCTACACCTACACCGGTTACAAGTATGAGCTGGACATGGCTCGGCTGTCCTCTCGGTGGGACGTCTGGCTGGCCGACTATACCGGCAAGGCACCCAAGGTCGATTTTGCCTACAACGCCCATCAGCACACCAGCAAGGGTGCTGTGCCGGGCATCTCCGGCAACGTAGACCTCAACGTAACCACCCTCAACTATCCTCGTATCATCAGAAAGAAGGGTCTGACCCGTCTTCGGGAGGCATAATGGAGCTGTATGAGTCGTTGAAAGTCATCGGTGCAGCGATGATCAGCCTCTTCGGGTTTCTGGCATCGCTGGACAAGATGGTTGATCTCTGGAAAAAATACAAGGGTCTGGCCGAGGCTCCAGACAAGGCCCAGAACGAGGAGATAAAAAACCTGAAGGATGACGTGGAGCTGCTGAAGACCAGGATGATGAGTGTGCAGGATGCACTGGGCAGGGATATGCGGCGATTCAATAATCTCGATGACCTTGTCCTGCTGATCCTGGACGGCGTGCAGAACCTGTTGGAAGCGCAGCTCTCGGGAAACAACCACGATGGCATGGAAGCGTGCCATCAGAACATTCTTAAGTACCTTATGAAAGGAGTGACCAAACATGGAGACAGCAGTGAGTAAACTTCTGAGCATCCTGCCCACCCCGGTGGCGGCAGTGCTGATGCTGGGCGGCTTTATTTTCTACGCCATGGGCTGTATCAGGCTGGGATACGGTGCCGCCGTAAGGCCCCTCGTCCTCGACCTGATAGCCCGTGCCGAGCAGGAAATTCAGGGCACCAAGCGTGGCGCAGAGCGCAAGGCCTGGGTGACAAAGGTGCTGCGAGCGGCCCTGAATAACAGCAAGTATGGCAGATTCATCTCGTTGGTCATCACCGATGAGACCATCGGGCGGGTGATCCAGTTTTTCTTTGACCAGATGCGAAAGGCACTGGAAAACTGAAAATAACCGCTTATAAACCAAAGGAGGACACTATGAACCCTTGTTACGGTGCATATCCTCCGCAGGGCCTTCCTAAAGGAGTGAACGGTCTGGGAGGATGGCAAAACAGTCAGCCCATGGGGTACCCCGGGCTGGGAAATCAAAATGGATACCAGCAGGCTTCTGTCCCGGCACTGCCCGGGCGGGTCATCCGTGATATTGCGGAAGTCCGTCCCAACGAGGTGCCGAACAACGGAAGCCCGGCCATCTTTCTGAAGGATGACATGAGCTGTATCTATGTGAAATACCTCTCGAACGTAGGAAAAATCGAAACGATGGTCTTTTCCCCGACGACGCCGGAAACCGAAGCCGCTCCTGCAAACGCGGAGCTGGAGGATATTCGGCAGAAGCTGGACGAGCTCCTCAAACGGACGCCAAAACGCACAAAACCTTATCACAAACCGTACCGAGGAGACAAGAAGGGAGAAGACCATGAACCAGAACCGAAATAATCCCATTGCCGGAATGCTGGGCCAGCTGCTCCGGCAGAACCCTCAGATGCAGTCGAATCCGCTGGCTCAGAACATGATCTCCGTCATTCAAAATGGAGACGATGCGAAGGGCGAACAGATCGCACGGAACCTCTGCGAGAGCTACGGCGTGACCCCGGAAGAGGCCTACGCAAGGGCAATGCAGTTTTTCCAGAGACGTTGAACCGAAAAGGACGTTAAACATATCTCTTTGATGTGAATTGGGCTTTTGCTCAGGATACGCGCGGCCTGAAAGAAGGCCCAGTGAACATATCCGAACATCCATTCACTGATATTTCCGAAGGAGGAAATGATATGTTTAACACTGGTATGAACATTCCGAGTCTTGCTGACATCGCTGCTGTGACAGGGAATCGGAACGGAAATGGCTGGGGCGACTGCGGCGGCGCATGGTGGATCATCGTCATCCTCTTTGCACTGTGGGGTGGCTTTGGCTGCGATGGCAACGGCTTTGGCGGTTTCGGCGGCCGGGGCAATGGTACCCGTACTGCCAGTCAGGCAGATGTCCAGCGTGGTTTCGACAACCAGGGCGTGATGAACAAGCTGAATGGCCTCGAGAATGGCCTGTGCGACGGTTTCTACGCCGTGAACACCAGCCTGCTCAACGGCTTCAACAACACCAACACCGCGATGCTTCAGGGCTTTAACGGCGTGAACACCGCCCTCATGCAGGGCAATTTCGGCATCCAGCAGGCCATCAATGCCGACACTGTGGCCAATATGCAGAACACCAACGCTCTGCAGGCCCAGCTGTCGAATTGCTGCTGTGAGAATCGTCAGGGTCAGGCACAGATCCAGTACGATATGGCCACCAATACTTGTGCCATCACGACCGCCATCGCCAACCAGACCCAGCAGATCATGCAGAACGACAACGCCAACTACCGGGCCCTGCATGACGAGATGGTGGCCAACCGGATGGCAGACAAGGACGAGACTATCGCCCAGCTCCGCACACAGGTGAGTCAGATGACCCTCGCTGCAAGCCAGCAGGCTCAGAACAACTATCTCGTGAATCAGCTGCGTCCTCCTGTGAACCCGGCTTATCTGGTGCAGAACCCCTATGCCGGGACCGGCACGCTGCCCTGCCAGACCGCCGGACTGACCGGCTGCTGCAACATGGCGGCGTAAAAATTCAAAATAAGAAGAGCGCTGGGAGACCGGCGCTCTTTCTTTTTTATATTCTGAAGGAGGAACGGACATGATCGAGATTTCTAATTCGACCGCCCAGACTCTGACCCCGGGGCAGGCTATTGCGTTTGACGTGACCAACCTGAAGACGCGCTGCACTGCTGAGTGCCACAAGACCGGCATGACGGATGTGCGGCTGCGGCTGAACGGGATCTACGAGATCGTCTTTTCGGGCAACATTGGTGGCGTGGCAGCAGGTGCTGTGCAGCTTAGCATTTCCGCAGGGAATGCAGTGCTCCCGGGCTCTACCATGATCTCCACCACTGCTGCGGCCGGTGACCTGAACAACGTGGCCAAGACCATGCTGGTAGGCAACGGCTGCGGGATGTATGACACTATCCGCATCGTGAACACCGGCACTGCCAATCTGACCGTGGGGCCTGGTGCAAATCTTGTGGTCAGACGGATCGCATAAGGAGGGCTGAAACATGGAGGATCGTTGCATGATGAGCCTGCGCTCGATGATGGACACTCTGGTGGATGCCCAGAAATCCGAGCTGGCGAAGGGTGTGGACTCTGCAGACACGGAGGAGTCCGGGAAAGTGATCGACATGATCAAAGACCTGGCTCAGGCCCAGAAGTATTGCTGGGAAGCCTGCTACTACAAGACCCTGATCGAAGCCATGGAGGATGCAGACTACCAGCGGATGGGATACACCCAGACGCCCAAACAGCAGGCCTTTATGAAGGACTGGCTGCGGGACCCGGAGGAGTTCGAGAACCGGATGCGGGACAAGGACCACGGCGAATGGCCTTTGAGCCGCAGATGGGAGTTCCGGCGTGAGGAAGGCCAGTACGGTCGTCCTTACGGGGAGTATCTGGAAGCTCGGAGGCACTACACGGAAAGTCACTCTGCCATGGACAAGGCGGATATGGACAAGTACGCTGGTGAGCATCTGATGAGCGCCATGACTGCTATCCGTACCATCTACGGCGATGCCGACCCTGAGCTGCGGAAGAAGATCAAGGCGGACTTCTCCAAGCTCGTGGCGGACATGCCGACGTAATTTCAAAATGGATCGGTTTATGATGAACGGGATATTCTGGCGAGTGCTTCGCACAGACCAGGATGACCCTGTACTCATAGACCGCACCGGCAGAAGGACTCTTGCCGTGACAGATCCCCGGACGCATTGCATCTGGCTTGCTAAGGGACTGTACGGCAGGAGTCTGGAGCGGGTGCTTCTGCACGAGCTGGGACACGCTACCATGGTAAGCTACGGGATGCTGCCAGAGCTACACCGCATGGTGAGACCGGCCTATTGGACCGAAGCTGAAGAGTGGATCTGCAACATGTTAGCGGACTATGGCGCAATGATATTTTGGAAAGCGTCTGACCAACTCGGCTATGATATTTTGGAATGGCAACCGCCCTATGCAAGGGATGGCATAGCATGAAAAAAGGCCCTGGAGATACGCTGCGCTGGTTTCGGCGCGGAATCTTCAGGGCCTTTTATTTTTTTTTTCGTGCGGGGAGATGCAGATGGCGGCGGAATGGTGCGGGTCATTCGTGGAATAATCCTATATTTTGGGGAGAAAATGACGATGGTACGATGCGGTAAAAGACTGCTGGAAGAACTCGTCCGGGACGGCAGCGCCATCCTCTTCGTGGATGAGTTCCACACCATCGTCGGCGCCGGTGCGGCAGAGGGGGCCATCGACGCGGCCAGCATCTTAAAGCCGGTGCTGGCCCGGGGCGAACTGCAGCTCATCGGCGCGACGACGAATCAGGAGTTCCGCACCCACATCCAGAAGGACGCCGCCCTCGAGCGCCGCTTTGGCCGCGTCCAAATCGAAGAGCCTACGCCGAAGCAGGCTGTGGATATACTGGAAGGTCTGGCACCTCGCTACGAGCGGTATCACGGCGTCCGCCTGCCCAACGAAGCCCTGCGGGAAGCCGTGGAGCTCTCGGTGCGGTATCTGCCGGGGCGCTGTCTGCCGGATAAGGCCATCGACCTCGTGGACGAAGCCTGCGCGGCGGTGCGCATCCGGGCCGAACGGGAAGGGGAGAAAGACCCCGTCCTCAGCCGGAAGGAAATTGCCCGGGTGGTGGCACAGGCCAGCGGCGTGCCAGCTGAGCGGGTGGGCGAAAAGGAGAGGGAGCGGCTGGCCCGCCTCGAAGAGCGCCTGAACGCCGAAGTCGTGGGCCAGAGCCGGGCTGTCGCCGCCGTGGCCGGGGCCATCCGGCGCAGCCGCACCGGGCTGGGGGAGCCGGGCCGGCCGATCGGTGCGATGCTCTTCCTCGGGCCGACCGGCGTCGGCAAGACTGCGCTGGCAAAGGCTCTGGCAGAGAGCTGGTTCGGCAGCGAGAAAGCCCTGCTCAAATTCGATATGTCGGAGTATCAGGAGCAGCACACCGTGGCGCGTCTGCTGGGTGCGCCTCCGGGCTATCTGGGCCACGACGAGGGCGGTCAGCTCACTGAGGCTGTCCGCCGCCGCCCCTACAGCGTGGTGCTCTTTGACGAAATCGAAAAGGCGCACCCGGATATTCAGAATGTGCTCCTGCAGATGCTCGAGGACGGCCAGCTGACCGACTCCATGGGCCGCAAGGCGGATTTCCGCAATACCATCGTCCTGCTGACCTCCAACCTCGGCGCACGATTCCTCGCCGGGCAGAGCGCACCGCTGGGCTTCGGGGCGGGAAGCGAAGCCGCCTTTGAAAAGCAGTCGGAAGCCGCCGTTGCCGAGGCGAAAAAGTGGTTCCGGCCGGAGCTGGTGGGCCGTCTGGATGAGCTCATCGTCTTCCGCCCGCTGGAGGAGCAGAGCCTCTGCTCCATCGCTGAAAAGCTGCTGGGCCAGCTGGAAGAGCGTGCTGCCCGCAGCGGCTATCAGCTGACCCACACGGCCCGGGTCGGCCCGGCGCTGGCGGCAAAAGCACATTCGCCCTATGGCGCGCGAGAGCTGCGCCGACAGGTAGACCGGGCCGTGGAGCAGGCCTTTGCCGACCAGATCGCCTCCGGCAGTGTGAGCCTCGGACAGCACTGGACGGCAGACTGCACCGAGGACGGCACGATCGTGGTGCAGGAGACGCAGACGGCGGGTGTCGGCTGAAAAGCTCTTGCATCTGCTCTGGTTTTCCGCTATGATAGAGGGCAGGAACCACCAGAGGAGGAAGCCGAATGCGCTATCTGTTTTTGCTCAACCCCACCGCAGGCAAGCGGGACTGCACTGCCGAGCTGGCCCCGGCCATCCAGGCCGCAGCCCAGCGGGCGGGCATCCCGCCGGAAAAACGGAAGGTCGTTGTGACCCAGTACGCGGGCCATGCCCGAGAGCTGGCCGCTGAGGCGGCGCATACCGCGCAGGCCGACGGCGAGCCGGTGCGCATCTGGACAGCGGGCGGCGACGGCACCTTCAACGAAGCGCTGACCGGGGCGCAGGGGTGCAGCCTCGCGGCAGTGGGGTGTCTGCCCTTTGGCAGCGGCAATGATTTTCTGCGCACCTACGGCACGCGGGAAGAGTTCAATGACCTCGACGCCCAGCTGGCGGGCAGTGAGGTGGACATTGATCTGATGCAGACCGACCTCGGCCTTTCGGCGACCATCTGCGCCGCCGGGCTCGATGCACAGGTGGCTTACGGCATCCCGCAGTTCCGGCGCATCCCGTTCTGCGGCGGCGAGATGGCCTATGCACTCTCCATCGTCAGGCAGCTCTGCGGCCACATCGGCCGGAACGTGACCTTTGCCATCGACGGCGAGGAGCTGACGGTGGACTGCCTGATGTGTGCCGTCTGCAATGGCCGCACCTATGGAGGCGGCTTTTATGCGGCCCCCGAGGCTCAGCCCGACGACGGCTGGCTGGACGTCTTCATCATCCGCAGGGTGAGCCGCCTGACGATCGCCCGCCTGCTGGGGATGTACAAGAGCGGCAGGCATTTCCGGAACGGTGAGCTGACGGAACAGGCGAAGCCCTGCTTCATCTACCGCCGGGCAAAGTGCGTCTCCCTGCGCCCGGCGGACGGACGCGGCCCTATCGTGGCGACCGCCGACGGCGAGTGCGCTCCCTGCGACGCCATCACCGCCCAGCTCAAGCCGCTGGCCGGGCGCGTTCTGCTGCCCAAACCGGCCTATGAGCGGTTCATGGCCCAGCGGGCCAACGTGTAAAATGAAAGGATGAGAAGCGCCCTGCACGTTTCTTTAGGGGCGCATCGGAGGATCAACAAAGGCGGCGGCTTTCCTTGTCAAGGGAAGCCGCCGCCTTTTCCGTTATCTTACAGCCTGTTTCAGCTGCTCCAGGTCATCCGCATCCGGGTGAGAAAGAGCCTTGTCAAAATTCTCGATCATGGCATCCAGATTGGGCAGATGAAGCGGCTGTTTTTTCATGTTCTCATACCGCTGGCGTACCGACATCGGCATTTTGCCCTGACACATATAGCGGCCGAAAACAGTGTTGCTCTTGTCCAGCGAATGCTCCGTCTTTTTCAAGATCTTATCAAAGTATTCTTTACTGCCGCCGAAGCCGGCAGTGCCAAAGAGAAAGATGTTTTTGCCGTGCAGCTGCTTCAAAAAGTCCAAAGTGCTTTCATCGGCATTTCCCTTGTCCGTCCAGAAGCCCACATAAAGGGTGTCCGCTTCCATGGCGGCAGGATCCGGGACGCCGAAATAATCGCAGCCTTCCTGCGGCAGGCAGTCGTGCAGCGTATCTGCCAAGATTTTTGTGTTGCCTGTTTTGCTGCTGTATACGATCGCGTAACTCATAGCTTCTCCTTTGTGAATGTCTTTTTGTTAAGTATATCGTGATTTTTTGCCGGGTGGGTTTATGCGTTTTTTGCTTCTTTTTCTCGCAAAGCATCATAAACACAGCGAGTTCCCTGATGTGCCATCAGCCCGCCCAGACACTTCTTGTTGCAGCGGAGACAGCGGTGGATCTGTTCCGCCTGCCCGTTTCTCAGCTTGTTCACCCAATCCGGGTCTGCCAGAAGCTGGCGGCTCATGGCGGCGCACTGGATGCGTCCGCTGGCGAGCTGCTGCTCCACAAGCTCCGGGTCGTTCAGACCGCCGACACCACAGATGGGCAGGTCGGTGTACTGCCGCACCTCATCGCAGAATTTGAGGAAGCATCCCGGCTGGCTGAAATAGGGATGATCGGCGGGCGGGATGGTGTTTTCCAAGGCGGAATGGTTTGCCAGCGTTACATGGAAGCTGGTCACACCCGCCTGCTCCAGCAGCGGAACGAACACCGGCAGTTCTTCTTCCACCACACCGGCATTGCCAAAGTGCGGGTTTTCCTGCCGGACGGCCAGCTTGTAGTCAATGGGCATTCCCGGGACCGCCGCATGGACAGCCGAGACCGCTTCCGCCGCAAAACGTGCGCGGTTTTCTGCGCTGCCGCCGTATTCATCGGTGCGGTGGTTGAAGATGGCCGAACTGAAGCTGCCGCACATCCGGTCGCCATGCACCTGCACCATATCAAAACCGGCCTGTTTTGCCAGCACCGCCGCTTTTCCAAACCCGCTGATGATCTCATGGATCTTCCGCTGAGACATATTGGTAATGTACGGTGCCACTTCTGCATTCAATTTTTCCCGCAGCTGATCCGGGGTGATTTTTTTCAGCAGCAGACCGGGAATGTATCTGAACATCGCCAGCAGGTTGGAATCGCTCTGGTGCAGCTGAGCACAGACCTTGCAATCCGCATCATGGGCGATTTTCACGACCTGCTGGTAGAATGCAAAGCCTTTGGCGTCAAACAGAGATTTTTCAAATCTGCTTTTGCCCACCGGGACATCGCCCACGATGATCATGGCACAGCCGCCCTGTGCAATGGCGCGGATCTTTGCAAGGTATTCTTCATCCGACAGCCCGAATGTTGTCGGCGCAAAAATGATGCGGTTTTTCAGCTGCATCCCACCATAATGGATCGGACTCAAGATCGTTTCGTACATCATTTGCACACTTTCTTTTGCACTGCTTTTTGCAGTAATGTCAGCAGCTGCTGCCGCTCCTGCGCTGTCAGTCCGCCCAGACTCTGCGCATCCCAGCCGATAAAGACCTGATGACAGACCACAAAGGCGTTTTCACCCCTCCGGGTCAGCTTCAGGTGGTAGCTGCGCCCATTCTTTTCTTTCGTCAGAAAGCCGTCTTCGGCCAGCTTGTTCAGGCTGCGCTGGGAGTGGCCCCAATCCAGATGCAGAGCTTTGGTCAGTTCCGAGGGCGTGCAGTCCGGATGCTTTCCTACATAAATGACAAAATATATCAGCCCGAAGCTCAGACCCAGTTCCTGTAACCGCTGGGTCGTGTAAGCGGCAAACTCTCTGTACAGGGTCAGAATGCAGGACGATACCGTGGATGGCTCCATTTCATCAACTCCTTCTCCGTTTGATGGAAAGTATTATAGCACTGTTGCTTGACTAAGTCAAGTATTTTGACTGTACTGTGTTTCGGAGCGAAAATATGAAGGTGGACCGGAATTGCCCAAATAGAGAGAGGATCCCCATATCGTTTAACGCACTGGTCTTATGACGGGTGCGTTTTTTGTTATCCGAAAGGCAGATGGAGCGCAGATTGTTCGTACATGGCGAGGGCAAAAAGAGCATACACTCGACAGGCTCATGGAAAGGACATAAAAACTTAACAAAGAAATTTCCAAAACCCCTTGATTTTTGACTCCAAGATGAGTACAATACATTTAGCACTCAAGGAAAAAGAGTGCTAAATAACCGGAAGGGCAAAGCCCCCCGGGACATAAAACAGTTTATCTTTTATATTTATAATAGGAGGGCAAGAACGATGAAGATCATTCCTCTTGCAGACCGTGTTGTTATCAAGACTGTTGAGGTCGAGGAGACCACCAAGGGCGGCCTCATCCTGACCGGCAGCGCGAAAGAGAAGCCTCAGGTGGCACAGGTCGTGGCCGTTGGCCCCGGCGGTGTCGTGGACGGCAAGGAAGTCAAGATGACTGTCAAGGTGGGCGACAAGGTGCTCACCAGCAAGTACTCCGGCACCGAGGTCAAGGTGGACGGCGAAGAATGCACCATCGTGCGTCAGGCCGACATTCTGGCCATCGTGGAGTAAGCGTCTTTCCCTCACACTGGATAATCAAGCATTTACGAAGGAGCGATAAAATATGGCTAAGCAGATCAAGCAGGGCGAGGAAGCCCGCAAGGCACTGTGTGCCGGTATCGACACTCTGGCAGATACTGTTAAGATCACCCTCGGCCCCAAGGGCCGCAACGTGGTGCTGAGCAAGAAGTTCGGCGCCCCCGTCATCACCAACGACGGTGTGACCATCGCAAAGGAGATCGAGCTGAAGGACGAGTTCGAGAACATGGGCGCACAGCTGGTGCGTGAGGTTGCAACCAAGACCAACGATGCCGCAGGCGATGGCACCACCACTGCTACCGTGCTGGCACAGGCCATGGTCAACGAGGGCATGAAGAACGTTACCGCCGGTGCAAATCCCATGGATATCCGCCGCGGCATGAGCAAGGCTGTTACCACCGCTGTGGAGACCATCAAGGCTCACAGCCAGAAGGTGAAGGACAGCAACGATATCGCCCGCGTCGGCACCATCTCTGCCGGCGACCCCGAGATCGGCCGTCTGATCGCTGAGGCTATGGAGAAGGTCACCTCTGACGGCGTCATCACCATCGAGGAGAACAAGACCACCGCCGAGACCTACAACGAGATCGTGGAAGGTATGCAGTTCGACCGCGGCTACCTGACCCCCTATATGGTCACCGATACCGACAAGATGGAGGCTGTTCTGGACAGTGCCGCCATCCTCATCACCGATAAGAAGATCAGCGTCATTCAGGACCTCGTTCCTCTGCTGGAGCAGGTCATGCAGAACGGCATGAAGCTGCTCATCGTGGCCGAGGACATCGAGGGCGAGGCTCTGTCCACCCTCATCGTCAACCGCCTGCGCGGCACCCTGAACGTCGTGGCTGTCAAGGCTCCCGGCTTCGGCGACCGCCGCAAGGAGATGCTGCAGGATATTGCTACCCTGACCGGCGGCACGGTCGTCTCTGCAGACCTCGGCTACGAGCTGAAGGACGCTACCGTTGACATGCTGGGCCATGCCCGTCAGGTCAAGGTCACCAAGGAGAACACCACCATCGTGGGCGGCGCCGGCGACAAGGACGCTATCGCATCCCGCATCGGTCAGATCCGCAACCAGATCGAGGCCGCTACCAGCGACTTCGACCGCGAGAAGCTGCAGGAGCGTCTGGCAAAGCTGGCTGGCGGCGTGGCTGTCATCAAGGTCGGTGCTGCTACTGAGGTCGAGATGAAGGACAAGAAGCTCCGCATTGAGGATGCTCTGAACGCAACCAAGGCTGCTGTTCAGGAAGGCGTCGTCGCTGGCGGCGGCACTGCTCCCATCAACGCCATCCCCGCTGTCCGTGAGCTGTGCGATACGCTGGAAGGCGACGAGCGCACCGGCGCTAAGATCGTCCTGAAGGCTCTGGAAGCTCCTCTGCGCCAGATCGCCAGGAACGCCGGCCTCGAGGGCAGCGTCATCATCGACAAGATCATCTCTGCCAACAAGCCCAACTACGGCTTTGACGCTCAGAATGAAGTCTACGTCGAGGATATGATCGCCGCCGGCATCGTTGACCCGACCAAGGTCACCCGCTCCGCTCTGGAGAACGCAGCATCCGTCGCTGAGATGGTTCTGACCACCGAGAGCCTCGTGGCCGACCTGCCCGAACCCCCGGCTGCTCCTGCTGCCGCTGGCGGTGACATGGGCGGTATGGGCGGCATGTACTAAGCCGCAGCCTTTCCCAAAACGCGTAGACTGTTTCAGTATCTGGGGCAGAGCTTCTTCGGAGGCTCTGCCTCTTTTGTGTACCGTCCCTCTTTTCTGCCCATACTACCGGGCAGGGAAGGGGGCTTTTTATGTCGGGCCGGAGAGTGCTTGCGCTGTACGGGGCGCTGCTGCTGGGGTTTGCGGCGGTGGTCTGCCGGTTATACTGGCTCTGCTCGAACACGGAGTACGCCGTGCGGGCGGCGGCGCAGAGCGAAGCGGTCCTCCGCCTGCCTGCGGCGCGGGGGAACTTTTACGACTGCGGCGGTCTGCCGCTGACGGGCATCTCCCAGCGCTGGCTGGCCCTCTGCTTCCCGGGTGAGGACAGCTACGCGCGGCTCTACCCCTATGCGGACGCCGACGGGCAGGCCAGGCTTTACCGGGAGCGGAATACTTCCCGGCCCTTTCTGCTGGACGTGGCGCAGGATGTAAGCGGGCTGGGCGTGCGGTGCTATGCCGTTCCCCGGCGGTACGCCGCTGCCCCGCTGGCAGAACAGCTCATCGGCTACCTGGACAGCGAGGGCCACGGCGCAGCGGGCCTTGAGGCTGCGCTGGACGATGTCCTTTACACCGGCGAGCGGGATACCCTGCACTGTGCGGTCACAGCGCAGGGACGGCTGCGGCGGGGCAGTGAGCCGATTTTAGAAAAAGCAGACTCTGCCCCGCAGGGTGTGCGGCTGACCCTCTCCCGCAGCATCCAGAGGGCCGCAGAAGGGGTGGCGGCGGAGAGCATGGCCACCGGGTGCATCCTTATTATAGATGCAGCCGGCGGCAAGGTGCGGGCCTGTGTCAGCCTGCCGGACTTTGATGCGGCCAATGTGGGCGAGAGCCTGACGGCTCCGGACAGCCCGCTTCTGAACCGCGCTTTTTCGGCCTATGCGGTGGGCTCAGTCTTCAAGCCGGTGCTGGCCGCAGCGGCGCTGGAAGCAGGAGAAGGGGACTTCGCCCGGGAGTGTCCCGGCTACGACGCCCTGAACGGCCAGGTCTACCGCTGTGCCGGAAGCGTGCCTCACGGCCTCGTGGGGCTGGACGGCGCTCTGGAAAAGAGCTGCAACGGCTACTTTATCGAGCTGGGGCGGGAATTGGGGCCGGAGCGTGTCCGGCAGATGGCGGCAGCGCTGGGCTTCGGGAAGGGGCAGGACATTGCAGGCGGCCTCCGGTCGGCTTCTGGCGTTCTGCCCGAAGCAGAGACACTCGAAAACGAGGGGCAGTTTGCCAACTTCTGCTTCGGACAGGGGGAGCTTCTGGCGACGCCCTTACAGGTGGCCGGGATGATGAACACCATTGCGGCGGGAGGCGTCTACCACACCCCGCTTTTCGTGGAGTGTACCGTGGACGAGACGACGGGCGAAGAGCTCACGCCGCTGGCACATAGCTCGTCCCGGCGGGTGTTCCCGGTGCAGACGGCGGAAAAGCTGCAAGAGCTGCTGGCAGGCGTCGTGGCAGAGGGAACGGGCCGGCAGGCCGCCCCCTCCGAGGGGACTGCCGCCGGAAAGACCGGCACCGCCCAGACCGGCCAGTTCCGGGACGGCGAAGAGCTGAAAAACCACTGGTTCGCCGGTTTTTACCCGGCAGAAAAGCCCCGCTGGACCATCGTGGTGATGCAGGACGCCCAGACAGAGCCGGAGGTGTCCAGCGCAGCCGTCTTTGCCCGCCTGTGCGACGCACTGAGCGCCGGGGAGTGAATGGTTTTGCTTTTCTGCTTGCTTTTTTGTCCGAGGTATGTTACTATATACTTGTATTTGTATGTTTGTTATCCAAATTTAACAATAAAAGGAGCGTTTTCATCCATGGCAGTCATTGAAATCGTCGGCGGCGTCATTCTGCTCGTCGTCTCGGTGGTCATCTTTGCCCTCACCCTGATGCAGCATACCCACGGTCAGGGTCTGGCTGGTGTCATCAACGGCAGCGCTTACGGCGCAAACAACGCCCGTCTGACCCCTGCGGACCAGATGCTGGCAAAGGTGACCCGTGTCGCCGGTATCATCTTCTTTGTGGTGGCCATCCTGGCCTGCGTGTTCGCAAGCCGTCTGGCCTGAGTATGCGCCCGCAGCCCCGTGATGAAAGCGGGGCTGTTTTTGTGTCTATCTGTTGTTATAAAAAGAGATAAGAGGGAAGAAGCCGCGCCCCGGTGGAGGGCGGGCTATGGTAGTTAAGGAGAAAGAAAATTTATGTCAATGCGCGATAAAATCGAACATGCCATCCAGAACCAGCCCTGCACCGTCAAAGAGCTGAAGCAGAAGTTCGGCGGCGAGCGCGGCGCAGACCGCAAGGTGATGGAAGCTCTGGACGAACTGGTGCGAGAGGCTGTCGTCTGCCAGCGTCAGGGCGTGTTCTTTACCGTCCGCTCCGGCCGTGCCGACAAGGCTCTGCTGTGCAAGGTGGTCAAGCTGGGCAAGAACTTTGCCTTCGTCATGCTGGAGGACGGCACCAGCGACATCTTCATCCCCGGCCGCTTCACCAAGGGCGCAATGCCCGGCGACGACGTGCTGGTGGAGAAATTCGAGCATCCCCGTGTGGAGGGCAGCGACGAGGGCGCTATCCTCGCCATCCTGACCGAGAAAAACGACCTGGTCGGCACTGTGCGCCGGGTCGAGGGCCGTCTGCGCTTCGTGCCGGACGACTGCCCGGCCATCACCATGCCGCTGGCCCGCGACTGCGAGGGCGGCGCAAAGGACGGCGACAAGGTAGCCGTCGAGATCCTGAACCGCGGCAGCCGTCAGGAAGACCACCGCGTGGGCGTCGCCATGCGCTTCGGCAGCTCCGACGAGGCCAAGCGCTGCGCCAAGGCTCTGCTTTACGCAAAGGACATCCGCACCCGCTTCCCGGATAAAGTCCGGGATGAGGCCAAGAAGTTCGAGGGCGCAGAGGTCTCCGAGAAGGACTGCGAGGGCCGCATGGACCTGCGCGCCCTGCCCATCTTCACCATCGACAGCGCCGAGACCAAGGACATCGACGACGCCATCAGCCTGACCCGCACCTCTGACGGCGGCTTTGAGCTGGGCGTCCACATCGCCGACGTCTCCAACTACGTCAAGCCCGGCACCGAGCTGGATAACGAGGCGTTCAGCCGCGCAACCAGCGTCTATTATGCAGATCAGGTCGTTCCGATGCTGCCCAAGGCCCTGTCCAACGGCATCTGCAGCCTGAACGAGAACGAGCTGCGTCTGGCTTTCTCCTGCCTGATGCGTCTGGACAAGGAGGGAAATCTGACGGATTACCGCTTTGTCAAGTCCATCATCCGCAGCCGCGTCAAGGGTGTCTACTCCGAGATCAACGCCCTGCTGGCCGGTACTGCCGACGCCGAGATCAAGGCAAAGTATGCCGACGTCATCGACCAGCTGCCCGCTATGAAGGAGCTGTACGGCCACCGCGCCCGTCTGCGCAGGGAGCGCGGCTGCATGGACATCGAGAGCGGCGAAGTCAAGCTCATCCTCGACGAGAATGGCCGCTGCATCGACGTCAAGAAGCGCACTTCCGGCGAGAGCGAGAGCATGATCGAGGAGTTCATGCTGCTGGCCAACCAGTGCGCCGCCCACTTTGCCCGCGTCAAGCAGATCCCCTTCGTCTACCGCGTCCATGAAGAGCCCAACGCCGAGAAGCTGGAGCGTCTGCACGCTCTGCTGCAGGCCTGCGGCATCAACGACCACTTCGCCAAGGACGTTCCCACTCCCAAGGAGCTGAGCGCCATCCTCGAGGGTGTGCGCGGCACCCCCTATGAGCAGATCATCAACACCGGCATGCTCCGCTGCATGTCCAAGGCTCTCTACGAAGAGAAGCCCAAGGGCCACTACGGTCTGGTGCTGAAGGACTACGCCCACTTCACCAGCCCCATCCGCCGTTACCCCGATCTGGCCATCCATCGCATCATGACCGATCTGCTCAAGGGTACCGGGAAGGAGACCATGATCCTCCGCTACACCGATTTCGCAGAGCGCGCCTCCAAGCAGTCCAGCGAGCGTGAGGTCATCGCCATGCAGATCGAGCGAAAGGCCGAGGACTGCTACAAGGCCGAGTATGCCCGCCGCCATCTGGGCGAGTGCTACGAGGGCACCATCTCCGGCGTGACCCAGCGCGGTCTCTTCATCGAGCTGGACAACGGCGTGGAGGGCTTCGTGCCTGCCTCCAGCCTGACTCCCTCCGGCACCAGCCTGACCGAGGGCGTCCGCCTGACCGACCCCGCTTCCGGCAAGACCTGGAGCCTCGGCGACAAGATGATGATCACCATCGTCCGCGCCGACGTCAATCTGGGCAAGATCGACTTTGAGGTGGCTCCCGCCGCCAAAGCCTGAGGAGGGGAGAGCATGAGCATCCGTCATGCACTGCCCGCTGATGTGGACACACTGGCCGACATCGAAGCTGCGTCCTACCCGCCCGCTGAGGGGGCGTCCCGGCAGAGCATCGCCGGGCGTGTGGCCGTCTACCCGGACTGCTTCTGGCTGCTGGACGAGGGCGGCGAGGTGAAAGCTTTCGTCAACGGCTTCGTCACCGATATGCCCGACCTCACCGATGAGATGTACGATGACCCCCATCTCCACACGCCGAAGGGTGGGTGGCAGATGATATTCAGCGTCGTCACCGCCCCGGCCCATCGGCACGAGGGCTGCGCCTCCCGCCTGCTGCGTCAGGTCTGCGCCGACGCGAAAGCCGCCGGGCGCAAGGGCATCGTGCTCACCTGCAAGGAACGGCTCATCGGCTTTTATGCGCAGTTCGGCTTCGTGGATGAGGGCGTCTCCGTCTCCACCCACGGCGATGTCGTCTGGCATCAGATGCGGCTGACATTCTGAGTCATCATAAAGCTTTTTATCCGTCTCCGGTACGCTGGGAGCGGATTTTTTCTATGCAAACCTGCCTGTATGACAAAAATTGCGGCAGTTGGGCGGTTTTGCTTGTTGTAGGGCGGGAGGCGGCGGGGTATACTGATGCCAGAACCAAACAAGCCGGAGCCGAACATGCTGCCGGTACAGAACAAAATGGAGGTTACGTCTATGTATTATTCCAGCGGCAATTACGAAGCCTTTGCGCGGCCCCGCAAGCCCGAAGGCGTGGACCGCAAATCGGCTTATATCATCGGCAGCGGTCTGGCGGCCCTGACGGCAGCCTGCTATCTGGTGCGGGACGGTCAGATGAAGGGGGAGAGGGTACACGTTTTTGAAAAAGACCCCCTGCCCGGCGGTGCCTGCGACGGCCACAAGTACGACATCGGCTATGTGATGCGGGGCGGCCGTGAGATGGACAACCACTTCGAGGTCATGTGGGATCTGCTCCGCTCCATCCCTTCGCTGGAGACCGAGGGAGCCAGTGTGCTGGACGAGTATTACTGGCTGAACAAGGCCGACCCCAACTACTCCCTCTGCCGCGCTACCGTGAACCGGGGCAAGGACGCCCACACCGACGGCAAGTTCGGCCTGTCGGATAAGGGAGCCATGGAGATCATGAAGCTCTTCTTCACCCCCGACGAGCAGCTTGAGGACAAAAAGATCACCGACTTTTTTGACGATGAGGTGCTCAACTCCAACTTCTGGCTCTACTGGCGCACCATGTTCGCCTTCGAGAACTGGCACAGCGCCCTCGAGATGAAGCTCTACCTCAAGCGGTATATCCACCACATCGGCGGTCTGCCCGACTTCACGGCCCTCCGCTTCACCCGGTATAACCAGTACGAGTCCATCATCCTGCCCATGGTCACCTACCTGAAAGACCATGGCGTCCAGTTCTACTACGACACAAAGGTCGTGGACGTCCAGTTCAGCCTCGAGCCGGGCAAAAAGCAGGCGGCGGGCATCACGGTAGACCATAAGGGCGCGGTGGAGACCATTGATTTGACCGAGGACGATCTGCTCTTTATCACCAACGGCGGCTGCGTGGAGAGCTGCACCATCGGCGCACAGAACAAGGCCGCGGGCTTCGACCCCGCCATCAAGCCGGGCAACGGCTGGGACCTCTGGAAGCGCATCGCCGCGCTGGACGACTCCTTCGGCCACCCGGAAAAGTTCTGCAGCCAGCCGGAGCTGAGCAACTGGGAAAGCGCCACCATCACGACGCTGGATGAGAAGATCCCCCAATATATCCAGAGGATCTGCAAGCGCGACCCCTTCAGCGGCCGCACCGTCACCGGCGGCATCGTCACCGTGAAGGATTCGTCCTGGCTGCTGAGCTGGACCCTGAACCGCCAGCAGCAGTTCCGCGCACAGCCCAAAGACCAGCTCTGCGTCTGGGTGTACGGCCTGTTCAGCGATAAGCCCGGCGATTACGTCAAAAAGCCCATGCGGGACTGCACCGGCCGGGAGATCTGCATGGAGTGGCTCTACCATCTGGGCGTGCCGGTGGAGGATATCGCAGAGCTTGCCGAGCACAGCGCCAACACCGTGCCGGTCATGATGCCCTATATCGACGCCTTCTTCATGCCCCGCGCGAAGGGCGACCGCCCCGACATCGTGCCGAAGGATGCGGTGAACTTTGCCTTCCTCGGCCAGTTCGCCGAGACCGGCCGGGACACCATCTTCACCACCGAATACTCCATGCGCACCGGCATGGAGGCGGTGTACCGGCTGCTGAACATCGACCGGGGCGTGCCGGAGGTCTGGGGCAGCACCTATGACGTCCGGGCGCTGGTGGATGCCTCGGTGAAGCTGCGGGATGGCCGGAAGCTCACGGACATGGAGCTGCCCCTTATGGGCCGCATCGCCCTGAAGGAGGCGCTGAAGAAGATCGAAGGCACCGACCTCGAGAAGTTCCTGCGCCAGTATCACGCTATCTGACAAGACGATATTCACGACGGAACAATACCGCCCAAAACAAAAGACCGGGTCGCTGCAAGCCTGAGGCAGGAAGCAGCGGCCCGGCCTTTTGTGCTGATTTGCGCGAGATTTCATAAAAAGTCGTACTCATAAAGAAAACTATTATGCAGGATGACCATCTTTGCGCTTGCTCTTTCGGCGGTTCTGTGGTAAGCTTAAAGCAAAGAATGCGGCACAGCGGAAGAGAGACTGTGCCGCAAAAACTGGTCTGGAACATAAAGGAGGTCTTTTTTCGTGAAACACTTTATTTCTCGCCGCAATTTCCTGAAGGCTGTCGGTGTCACCGCCGCTGCCTCCGCCATGGCTGCTGCCGTTCCTCAGGCTTCGGCCGGTTTCCTGACGGGCAAGGATGCCGCTGTCACCATCCTGTACACCAACGATGTCCACACCTACATCGACAACAAGTCTCCCAAACTGACCTATGCCGCTATCGCTGCCATGAAGCAGGGCTACGTGGACGAGGGCAAGCCCGTCCTGCTGGTGGACGCAGGCGACCATATTCAGGGTACTGCCTACGGCTCCATGGACGACGGCGCTACCATCATCGAGCTGATGAATGAGGCTGGCTACGACATCGCTACTCTGGGCAACCACGAGTTCGACTACGGCATGGCCCGCGCGAAGGCCATCATCAAGGAAGCGGACTTCCCCTATGTCTCCTGCAACTGGGTGGACCTGCGCACCGGCCTGCGCGTCCTGCCCGCTGTCAAGCTGTTCCCCGCAGGCGGCAAGTGGATCGCATTCGTGGGCATCACGACCCCCGAGTCCTTCACCAAGTCCACTCCTGCCTACTTCATGAACGCCAAGCAGACCAGGTATATCTACGACATCCTGGGCGGTGACGACGGCAGGAAGCTGTACGACGCCGTCCAGAAGGCCATCGACAAGGCCAAGACCCTGGGCGCAGACATCATCATCGGTCTGGGCCATCTGGGCGTTGACCCGTCCTCCTCTCCCTGGACCAGTGAGGATGTCATTGCCAACACCACCGGCTTTGACGCCTTCATCGACGGCCACTCTCACACCGTCATGGAGAACAAGCGGGTCTACGATGCAGCCGGCAAGCCTGTCACCCTGACTCAGACCGGCTCTTATCTGGCAAACGTCGGTAAGATGACCATCGCCGAGGACGGCGCGATCACCACCGAGCTCATCTCCACCGCCGATGTCTCCGACGCCGCTGTGGCCGCTACCGCAGAAGCCTGGATCAACGATGTGGACACTATGCTGGGCGAGCAGATCGCCACCACGGACATCAAATTCTACATCAACGACCCCGCTGCCGGCAAGCGCCGCATCCGTATGGGCGAGACCAACCTCGGAGACTTCGTGGCCGACGGCATCTATACTTACTTCAATGAGGTCGAGCAGCTGGACTGCGACATCGCTATGATGAACGGCGGCGGCATCCGCACCGATGTGGCCGCCGGCAAGTGGACCTTCAAGACCTGCAAGCAGATCAGCCCCTTCGGCAATGTGGCCTGCCTGATGTCTGTTACCGGCAAGCAGATCCAGGATGCTCTGGAGTTCGGCGCCCGCTTTGTCGGCCCGGAGGGCAAGGAGAACGGCGGCTTCCTGCATGTTGCCGGTGCGACCTACGAGATCCACACCGACATCCCCAACACCGTCCTCACCGACGACAAGAATGTCTGGATGGGCAGCGCCACCGGCACGCCCCGCGTCCAGAACGTGCGCATCTACAACAAGAAGACCGGCGCTTACGAGCCGCTGGACCTGAACCGCACCTATGCGCTGGCCGGCATGAACTACACCCTGCGCAATCTGGGCGATGGCTTCGCCATGTTCGACGGCGCAGAGCTCATCAAGGACTATGTCTCTGAGGACTACCTCGTCATGTCCACCTACGCCATGATCTTCGACGCTGTGAACGATGTGCCTGTCCTGAGCAGCGCCAACAGCCCGCTGGCAAGCTATCCGGGCTACCTGCTGAACTACGAGAATCCCTATGGCGCAGGCCGCATTCAGGTCGTTTGAGTTTTAGAAGAAAATCAGTAAGATAAACAGAAAGCCCCCTCTTCCAGTCGGAAGAGGGGGCTTTTTGGTGAAAACCTCTCCGTCATCGCTGCGCGATGCCACCTCCCCCATAGGGAGAGGTACTGGCTCCTCGTCAGCGTCCTAGCCCTCTCAGTCATCGCTGCGCGATGCCAGCTCCCCCAAAGGGGGAGCCACTGGCGTGCCGGTCCGGCCCACGCGGGACGAGCAAAGCTTACTCTATCCGAAAACAGTAGTGCCCTGCTACAGAGATTCACAACAGCTTGACAAGAGATATTGTCCCGAAGCTGCTGCCCTCTGTAGCAGGGCACTATCTTTTACGTTATATTGAGCTTCCAGCGGTCAACGGAAAGTGGCCCGGTCTGCCAATGGCTCTCCCTCTGGGAGAGCTGGCGCGAAGCGCCTGAGAGGGCAAGGATGCTACAGAAAAACAAAAACACAGCGATAGCATCGCTCTGACAAAAGCCGGTGCGTATCGCTGTGTGGATGCTCTTGGGAGACGAGCTTGCCCTCTCCGTCACCTTCGGTGACACCTCTCCCAAAGGGAGAGGCTTTCGCTCAAGGCTCAACCCTTCGCAAACAGCCCCTTCAGCGCCAGCGGCGTCACGATAGAGGACACGACGATGAGCAGGATGACGGCGGTGAAGTAGACAGAGTCCACCACACCGGCCCCGAGGCCCTTCTGGGCCACGATGAGGGCCACTTCGCCGCGGGTCATCATGCCGACGCCCACTTTGAGGGAGTCGCCCCAGCTGAACCGGCAGAGCTTCGCGGCCAGACCGCAGCCGATGATCTTGGTGAGCAGGGCCACCACCACGAAGCAGGCGCTGAACAGCAGGATGGTGGGCGTCAGGCCGCTGATGTCGGTCTTGAGGCCGATGCTGGCGAAGAAGACGGGGGCGAAGAGGGTGTAGCTGCTGATGTCCACCCGGCGCTCGATGTAGGGCGCATCTTCGATGGAGCAGAGCACGATGCCCGCGATGTAAGCGCCCGTGATGTCGGCGATGCCGAAATACTGCTCCGCGATGTAGGCCATGGCAAAGCAGAAGGCGAGGCTGACGATGGTGATGCGCTGGGTGTGGGGGTTGCGATGGTCCAGCCAGAGCATGGCCTTGTGGATGATGAGGCCGATGACGATGGCTGCGATGAAGAAGAGGACGGTGTCCATCAGCACATCGACGAGGCTGGTGTCTGCGCCGCCGCTGGCACCCAGCACACAGGTGAGCACCACGATGCCGATGACATCATCAATGACGGCTGCGCTGACGATGGTGGTGCCGAGGAAGCTCTTGAGCTTGCCCAGCTCCTGCAGGGTGGCCACGGTGATGGAGACGCTGGTGGCCGTCATGATGGTGCCGATGAAGAGCGCCCGATAAAACTCCGGGCTGCCCGGCGCCGAGAAGCCGTAGAACAGGCTGTAGAGCAGGGTGCCGCCCGCCAGAGGCACGGCCACGCCCACGCAGGCGATGAGAGTGGCGATGGGGCCGGCCCGCATCAGCTCCTGAAGGTTGGTGCCGAGGCCGGTGGTGAACATCAGCAGCACGACGCCTATCTCAGCAAAAATGGCGATGGAGTCGCTGGGCTGGACGAAGTTCAGCAGACAGGGACCGATGATAAGACCTGCGATGATCTCGCCCACCACCTGCGGCGCCCGGCATTTGCGGGCGAGCAGCGCGAAGAACTTGGCGCTGATGAGGATGAGGGCGAGATTCCGAAAGATGGAATACATAGGCGATCCTTCCTTTGACGTTAGCGGTCGTCTTGCTCCCCCGTAAGCCCTGCCATGCGCCGCGCACGAAGACAGAAGGGGAGAAGAACATCTTTTATTATAGTTCTCCTTTTATTATAGTCCCTCTTTCAGCGAAATGCAAAGGAAAATCAGCTTGGAATGGCTAAGGACGCCATGCAAAAGAGGTATGACGGATATACTGGAAAAGCATAAAAAGAATGATGGGGGAGATTTTGCTGTCGTGCGCTCAAAAATACGAAAAAAATCCTGCGGGAGGGCTTGACAATTTTTGCGGGGCTTGCTATAATAAATTGCTGTCTGAACAGACACGCCGCACAGTCCGCGCGACGCCGCGCCGGCTGTGTACCCTTGGCCTCGTATTCTTGAGGCCCTTAAGTCCAAAAGGAGGTGCTACAAAATGGCAAAGTACGAAACCATGCTGATTACCAGCGCTGCTCTCGACGAGGAGGCTTCTTCCGCTCTCATCGGTAAGTTCAAGTCCCTGATCGAGGCTAACGGTACCATCGATTCCATCGATGAGTGGGGCAAGCGCCGTCTGGCCTACCCCATCAACGATGAGGAGGAAGGCGTCTACACCGTGATCAACTTCACTGCTGACCCCAGCTTCCCCGCTGAGCTCGACCGTGTGTACAAGATCACTGAGGGCGTTATGCGCAGCCTGATCGTTGCCCACGAGGAGTAATCTTTTCGTGACGAAAAAGGAGTCCGTATTATGTTGAATGTTGTAGCGATCATGGGCCGTCTCGTGGCGGATCCCGAGCTTCGCACCACCCAGAGCGGCACCAATGTGTGCAGCTTCCGCATTGCGTGTGACCGCAACTTTGCCCGTCAGGGCGAGCAGCGTCAGGCCGATTTCATCGACATCGTCGCATGGCGCCAGCAGGCAGAGTTCGTCTCCAAGTATTTCCAGAAGGGCAGTCTGATCGCCATCGAAGGCAGTCTCCAGACCCGCCAGTATCAGGACAAGAACGGAAACAACCGCACCGCTGTGGAGGTCGTGGCAAACAACGTCAGCTTTGCCGGCTCCAAATCGAATGGCAGCAATCAGGGCGGCGGCAGCTATCAGAATGCTGCTCCGTCCTACCAGAACGCAGCCCCTGCCCGTCCGGCTGCTGTGGAGGCAGCTCCCAGCTATTCCGCCGGCAATGCAGATGACTTCGCCGTCATCGACGACAGCGACGACCTGCCGTTCTGATTCCCGAACCGGTGTTTTAACCGTAAAAATCCAACAGGAGGTAATAAGCAATGGCTTTTGAAAGAACCGAAGGCTCTCGTCCCGCACGCCCCATGCGTCGCGGCCGCAAGAAGGTTTGCAGCTTCTGTGTCGATCGCATCGACACCATCGATTACAAGGACGTTCCCCGTCTGCGTAAGTACGTCTCTGAGCGTGCAAAGATCATTCCCCGCCGTGTTACCGGCACCTGCGCTTTCCATCAGCGCGCACTGACCGTGGCTATCAAGCGTGCTCGTCACGTTGCTCTGATGCCCTACGTCAGCGACTAATCTGAGATAATCAACCCAATCAAAATAATCAGCGATCAGCAAAGCGCCCTCACCGATGACAAGGTGAGGGCGCTTTTTAGCCCTCTCCGTCATTGCTTCGCAATGCCACCTCTCCCATGGGGAGAGGCCTTGGCAGGCCGATCAGGCCCACGCTGGACGAGCAAAGTTTGATTTTGTCGGAAACAGTAGTGCCCTGCTATAAAGGGCAGCGGCTTCTAGACAAGAGAACCTTGTCAAGCTGCTGTGAATCTCTGTAGCAGGGCACTATCTTTTATGTTATTGAAACTTCTAGCAGTCAGGTGAAAGTGACCCGGTCTGCCAAAGGCTCTCCCTTTGGGAGAGCTGTCACCGAAGGTGACTGAGAGGGTCACAGCGTCTTGCAGAACTCTTTCAGGTAGGCGCGGAACGCCTCGCCGATCTCGGGGTGCTGCAGGGCCAGCTCCACCTGTGCCTCAGCGACCTTGAGCTTGTTGCCCATGTCGTAGTGCTTGCCGGTGAACTCCACAGCCGTCATGCCGCCGTAGCTGCGGGCATACTCGGCCATGGCGTCGGTCAGCTGGATCTCGCCGCCGGCACCGGGCTTGGTCCTGGCGAGGATGTCATAGATCTCCGGGGTCAGCAGCACACGGCCCAGAATGGAGTAGTTGCTGAACTCCTGCCCCTTCTTGGGCTTCTCGATCATATCGTCCACAAAGAAGTAATTGTCATGGATGGGGGTGGTCTTGAGGCTGCAATAACGGCTCACGTCGGCCCAAGGCACGGCGGACACGCCGGCAGCCGGACGGCCGAACTCCTCGTAGGCGCGGATGAGCTGGGCGCAGACCGGGTCCTCGCCCCAGATGACGTCGTCACCGTAGATGACCACGAAGGGGTCGTCGCCGGTGAAGGGCTTGGCCATGCTGACAGCGTGGCCGAGGCCGAGGGTCTGCTGCTGGCGGACGAAGAAGATGTTGGCCAGATCAGAGATGCCGAGGCACTCTTCCAGCATCTTCTCCTTGCCGGGAGCGGCAAGCTTTGCTTCCAGCTCGGGGCTGCGGTCAAAGTGGTCCTGGATGATGTCCTGATTGCGGCTCACGATGATAAGGATGTCGGTGATGCCGGAACGGACAGCCTCCTCCACCAGATACTGGATGGCGGGTTTGTCCACGAGGGGGAGCATTCCTTTGGGCATCGCCTTGGTGGCGGGCAGCACGCGGGTGCCAAGACCAGCGGCGGGGATGACTGCCTTGGTGATTTTTTTCATGGTTCAAACTCCTTCACGTTCAGATTTACGGCTGGGTGCATCAGCCATAGAAAGCGTTGAGGATGGCCTGCAGATCCGGGCCGAGCAGCAGGGTGAACGCACTGCCGCAGACACTCAGGAGCAGGCCGCAGAGGAAGACCGCACCGAAGCTGACGCCTCCCTGGGCGCGGAGCACGGCCTGACGCTGCTGGGCGTCGGGGAACTCGGACTGGATGCGGCGGATGTGGTCGGCGGCGCTCTTGCGGTAGAGCCACTTGCCGTACATACCGCGCACCAGCATCAGCACGAAGCTGAGGACCGAGCAGACTCGGGCAAATACCGTCAGAGCGGAAGCGCTCATGGCGGGGGCGAGGGAGCTGCCGGAGAGCTGCAGCAGCTCGATAAAGGTGGGCGCTGCCAGCAGAAGTTCAGCGGCCAGAAAGCCGAAGGCCGGCTTCCACGCCTTGCGGTAGAAGAAGTAGAAGGGGCCGAACAGCAGAGCCGAAAAGCTCATGGATACCTTGCTCTTCTGGAGCTGCATCCGGCTGTAAGCGGCGAGGTAAGCGGGGGCGGCGGGGCCGATATAGTCCAGCCAGTCCTGACGGGCGATGCCGTCCATCTTGGCCTCTTTGCCGAAGGCGTCCTCAAAAAACGCCTTCTCCGGGTCGGCGGAAGTGCCGAACTGACGGTACATTTTGGAGTAGTCGAAGGTCTCTTCGCCGCTGCCGCGGGAAGAAGGAGGCTCCTGCCCCTCGGGGGGAAGCACAGCACCGCAGCAGCGGCAGGTCTCCTCATCCCGCAGGGTGCGCTCGCCGCAGGACGGACAGGTGCGGAGCTGGCTCTCCTCGTAGGGGAACTTCCACTCGCAGCCGGCGGCGTGGGCGGGGCGGTGGATGCACTGGCCCAGCTTCTCGTAGCAGACGCGGTGATAAGGCGCGCCGCAGTCGGGGCAGACCACGATGTCATCCTGAAGTGTGAGGGGCTTGCCGCAGCCCTCACACGGACAGCCATAGTATTTTGGCATAACATCCTCCAATGAATAGGGTAGTTTATCAGTATTATACACTTAAAATGCGGAAAAGAAAAGGCGGAAATCTTCAAATTTCCAGCACAATGGTATTTTTTCCTCTTTACTTTATCATGGATTCTGGGTATACTAATGAAGTATCTGTGTATAAACTGTATCTTTTGGGAGTAAATCTCTCCGCCATTGGCCGAGTCCTCGGGCAGGCTTTCCTTCGTACAACCTCTCCGTCACGCCTACGGCGTGCCACCTCCCCTGGTAGGGGAGGCTTTGGCAGTCCCCGCAAAGTGAACGGTTTCGCCAGAGGCTCCCCTACTAGGGGAGCTGTCGAGCGCCAGCGAGACTGAGAGGTTGTACTAAGACAGGCCTGCCCGTGTGCGTGGCTGATGATGAAGAGGCTGCTCCTGTTCTTTGAGACGAGAGGAATAAAACGATGATCACCACTGATGAACTGAAAGTACAGCTGGCTGAATACCACACCGCTGTAAAGGACTTGGAGGAGGCGCTGGCCATCGACGCTTCCCGCAAGCGCGTGCAGGAGCTGGAGCACACCATGTCCCGCCCCGGCTTCTACGACGACGCTGAGCTGAGCAAGAAGGTCTTCGACGAGGTGGGCGACCTGAAGGGCAAGCTGAGCCGCTTCGAGAAGCTGCAGGGCCTGTACGATGACGCAGAGACCATGCTGGTCATGCTGGACGAGGAGTACGACCCCGAGATGGTGCCGGAGGCCGAAGAGGCCGTCAACGCCGTGGGCAAGGCTGTGGACGAGCTGCAGCTGATGACCATGCTGAACGGTGAGTACGACCACAGCAACGCCATCCTGACCTTCCACGCAGGCACCGGCGGCACCGAGGCACAGGACTGGGCCGAGATGCTCTACCGTATGTACAACAAGTGGGCGCAGGCTCACGGCATGACCGTCGAGGTCCTGGACTATCAGGACGGCGATGAGGCCGGCATGAAGAGCGCTTCCATGATGGTCAAGGGTGCCAACGCCTACGGCCTGCTCAAGAGCGAGAACGGCGTCCACCGTCTGGTGCGCGTCTCTCCCTTTGACGCCAATGCCCGCCGTCAGACCAGCTTTGCCTCGCTGGAAGTCATGCCCGAGCTGGACAACACCATCCAGGTGGACATCCGCCCCGAGGACATCGAGATGCAGGTCTACCGCTCCTCCGGTGCTGGCGGCCAGCACATCAACAAGACTTCTTCCGCTGTCCGACTCATCCATAAGCCCACCGGCATCGTGGTCAGCTGCCAGACCCAGCGCAGCCAGTTCCAGAACCGCGACTACGCGATGGAAATGCTGAAGGCAAAGCTGTACCAGATCGCCAAGCAGCAGCACATGGATAAGATCGACGACATCAAGGGCGTCCAGAACGAGATCGCATGGGGCCACCAGATCCGCTCCTACGTCTTTATGCCCTACACCATGGTCAAGGACCACCGCACCAACTATGAGACCGGCAACGTGGACGCTGTCATGGACGGCGACCTCGACGGCTTCATCTTCGCTTACCTCAAGGCCGCAAGCCGTGGTGAGCTGCAGGATGCGTAAGGCTTAAGGACTGGATAAAACAGAAGCACCCACCCTTTCCCGTGAAACGGGAGGGTGGGTGCTTTTTTGCTGCCTTACGGGATGCGAAAGGCTCCCCCTTTGGGGGAGCTGTCACCGAAGGTGACTGAGAGGGCAAGGATGCTGACGGAGAATCATAAGCGCGGCGATGGCATCGCTCTGACAAAGGGGCTGCTTATCGCTGTATCGCGACTCTCGGGAGACGGGCTTGCCCTCTCCGTCATCGCTTGCGCGATGCCACCTCTCCCAAAGGGAGAGGCTTTCGCTCGCGGTAAAGTTTCGGGTCTTTACTCTAAATCTCCCAAAATCCCCGGCCAGAGCGCCTCCTCCTGCCGCATGGCGACGAAGCAGCAGTCGAGGTACATCTTGTTCACGGCGGCGACGATGGTGCCGCGCAGCAGACGCTTTTCGTCGTCGGCATCTGGGTCGAGGCCGCAGATGGTGCTGCTGGCACCGAAAATGTAGGGCAGGCAGTTCTCCACCTCGTCGCAGAAGTAGTCGTAGGCTTCGGCGGCGGTGCAGTGAGCCCGCTGCATCTGGAACAGGGTGTCGATGTTTTCCAGCGAGAGGACATTTTTAGACAATACGATATAGATGAGAGAAGCCAGCTGTTCGCGGGAATACTTCTTTTTGACGGGGTGGGAGATGACTCCTTTCTTGACGTAGTTGCTCACCATGGAGGGGGTGAGCTCCACCCCGGGGAAGCCCCGGAAGCAGCTGTTGACGAGCTGCACGGTCTGGTCGAGATACAGCCCCACGGAGGGCAGCTCCCGGTAGCGCGGCAGGGAAAACCCGGCGGCGCAGGCCGTGACACGGCGTTTCATTTCCTGATTCATGGTGGTAGTATAGCGCATTTTTGAGTCGGGGTCAACCGTTTATGAAAACAATATTAAGAATTTTACAAAACGCTTGACAGGTTTTTGAAAAACTGATATAGTGGACTCACCGAACGTAAAAAAAGCGGCGGACACCCGCCGGAATGGAGATAGATGAGATGAAACGAATCGTTGTGGACTCTTCTGCCAGCCTGTACAAGCTGGACGGCATTGATTTTGCTTCTGTGCCTCTGAAGATCGTGACCGACGAGAGGGAATACCTCGACGACGGCACGCTGGACGCCGTGGAGATGGCGACTGCCCTGCGCACCTACAAGGGCAAGACCAGCACCTCCTGCCCCAACATCGGCGACTGGCTGGAGGCTTATGAGGGCGCAGATGAAATTTATGCCATCACCATCACCGGCACCCTGTCGGGCAGCTGCAATGCCGCCCAGCTGGCCGCAGAGGAGTATCAGGCCGAGCACCCGGAGGCACGGGTCTTTGTGCTGGACAGTCTGTCTGCCGGCCCGGAACTGGTGCTGCTGGCAGAGCACATCCGCGACCTGCTGGCCGAGGGGATGGCGTTTGACGACGTCTGCGAAGAGATGCTGCGCTACCGTCACCACACCCATCTGCTGTTCTCGCTGGAATCGCTGGCGAATCTGGCCCGGAATGGCCGCATAAAGCCCACTGTGGCCGCTGTGGCGCGGATGCTCAACATCCGGGTCATCGGCAAGGCCAGCGATGTGGGCGAGCTGGACGTCCTCTGCAAGACCCGCGGCGAGCACGGCGCTCTCGAGCGCATCGTGCTGGAGCTCAAAGGCCACGGCTACACCAGCGGCAAGGTCATCATTGCCCACTGCGGCAACCCCGCCGCCGCCGAGCGCCTGATGCATATGGTGCGGGCTGTCTTCGAGGGCGCACAGGTGCGGGTGACCGAGTGCGGCGGCCTGTGCAGCTACTACGCCGAGCTGGGCGGCCTCATGGTGGGCTTCGAGGACGCGGACGCCTGATATAAAGCCTCTCCCTTTGGGAGAGGTGGCATTGCGAAGCAATGACGGAGAGGGCAAGCCCGTATCCCGAGAGCCGCCGCGCAGCGATAAGCTGTCTCTTTGGCAGAGCGATGCTATCGCTGCGCCTGACAGCTCCCCGTCAGCGTCCTTGCCCTCTCAGTCACCTTCGGTGACAGCTCCCCCAAAGGGGGAGCCTTTGCCTGTGCGCTTGAATTATTCCATCCGCTGCGCTATACTATTCCCATAAAAATGCTGCCGAAAGGCAGCGGGGGAGGCGCAGATGTTCTTTCGGCTGCCGGTCATCCGGTTCTTCAATCGTGTCATCAACAGGGCCACGGTCACAGTGGCCCTTGTTTTGCTGCAGATATGCTGGCTGCTCTGGGCCTTCTTCTCCCTCACCGCCGGAAAGGTGTGGGTGAATGCGGGGCTGAACGTCCTCAGCCTCTTCATCACCCTCTACCTCGTGCGGAAGGACGAGAACAGCGACTATAAGATCATCTGGCTCGTCCTCATCGGCATGATGCCGCTGCTGGGCGGTGCGCTCTATCTGGCCTTCGGCAACAAGGCCCCCGCCAAGCGGATGCGCCAGCGGATGCAGGCGGTGGAGCGCCAGCATACCGCCGACCTCGCCCAGCAGCCGGGCCAGACCGACGCCCTCGACCCCGCCAGCAGGGGACTGAGCCGGTATGTTTCGGAGTACGGGCCGTACCCCGCATGGAAAAACTCCACCGCAAAATACTACCCCTGCGGTGAGGCCATGTACCCTGACCTGCTGGCCGACCTCGAAAAGGCAGAGCGGTTCATCTTCCTCGAGTTCTTCATCGTCCGCACCGGCAAGATGTGGAAGGGGGTAGAGGACATCCTCGTCCGCAAGGCGGCGCAGGGGGTGGACGTCCGGCTCATCTACGACGATTTCGGCAGTCTGCTGGGTCTGCCGTCCGATTTCGTGGTGCAGATGGAGCGGGCGCATATCCGCTGCATCCCGTTCAACCCGGTGGTGCCGCTGGTGTCGCTGGTCATGAATCACCGCGACCACCGGAAGATCGTGGTCGTGGACGGAAATACAGCCTATACGGGCGGCATCAATCTGGCCGACGAGTATATCAATGAAGAAGAGAGGTTCGGCTACTGGAAGGACGCAGCTCTCCGCACCGAGGGCGCGGCGGTCTGGAACTTCACGGTGATGTTCCTCGACCACTGGAACGCCTTCCGCCCCAGCGAGGAGGATTATACGCCCTTTATGCCTCAGGCTGAGGCCCTGTCTGCCCAGTCGGACGGAGTGATACAGCCCTACGGGGACAGCCCGCTGGATGAAGAGGCTCTGGCCGAGACGGTCTACCTGAATATCATCAATCAGGCCCAGCGGTACGTCTATATCTACACGCCCTACTTCGCGGTGGGCGAGACCATGCTGGAAGCCCTCAAGGCGGCGGCAAAGCGGGGCGTGGACGTCCGGCTGGTGCTGCCGGGCATCCCGGACAAGAAGCTCGTCTTCCGGCTGACCCGCTCCTATTATGTGCCGCTGCTCCGGGCGGGGGTGCGCATCTACGAGTTCACGCCCGGCTTCCTCCACGCCAAGTGCTACGTCAGCGACGACCGCGCCGCCGTGGTGGGCAGCATCAACATGGATTACCGCAGCCTCTTCCTCCACTTTGAGTGCGGGGCGCTGCTGCTCTATAACAGTCAGGTCATTGCGCTGCGGGACGATGTGCTCCGCACCCTGCCGGAGTGCCGGGAAGTGCAGCTGGCCGACTGCCGCACCTCGCTGGCCGGGACGCTGCTGGACAGTGTGCTCCGCCTGCTGAGCCCGCTGATGTGAGGGATACTGTGGTGGAATAAGTGGCGAAGTTCTATAAAATAAACGATATATAGTTTAATATTGGATGTTCGCCAACTTGGCGAAGTTCCCCTGATTGGCGAAGTTCGAACTTCGCCAGCTGACCCGAAGTTCGCCACTCTGGCGAAGTTTGTTTTACAGCGTTGCTGTGTCATTATTTTGGAACTTCGCCAGATAACACGTCGGTCTCAGAGCAAACGTGCATGATTGGCGCTGTGTCGGGCTATACTACTCCCAAAGAGATGAAAGGGAGCGTAACGCTTATGACACAGAGACAAAAAGCTCTTCTGAGCTGTGCCGTGGCGGCGGCACTGCTGCTGTCCGGCTGCCGCAAAGGCAGCAGCGATTCCGGCAGCATGAGCAGTTCGAACGCCATGTCCGGCTCGTCCGGCAGCGCCAGCACCACCCAGACCGGCGGCTGGAAGACCGGCCTCGGCATCCTGACCGAGGCCTCCGACGAGGCCCGCACCGGCACCATCCATACCATCGCCGCCGCCGTCCTGCTGGACGGAGACGGCAAGCTGGCCGACGTGATGCTGGATGAGCTGGAAGTGGAAGTTACCGCCGACGGCAAAGGCGTCGTCACCATGCCCACCGACTACCGCACCAAGCGCCAGAAAGGGGGCGACTACCCGCTGGCGGCGGCGTCTTCGCTGAAAAAGGGCTGGGCCGAGCAGGCCGATGACTTCGCCGACTACCTCACCGGCATGACGCCCGAGCAGGCATCCATGCTGGAAACGGATAAGGACGGCAAGGCTGTGGACGCCGACCTGCTGTCCGGCTGCACCATCCGGGTGGATAAGTACCGCGACGCCGTGGCGAAAGCCTGCACGAACGCGTCCGCCCTCGGCGCGGCGAAGGGCGACCGGGTGAGCCTCGGCGTGGAGGCGGAGAATGCCTCTTCGGACATCACCGCCACCGACGACAAGGATGTGAACGCAGAAGTTGACCTTACCGTCGTGGCCCTGACGCTGGATGCCGATGGCCGTGTGACCAGCGCCATCGGCGACATGGCAGAGCCTGCGCTGACCATCGCGGCAGACGGCGGCGTCACCGCCCCGGACACCGTCCGCTCCAAGCTTGAGCTGGGCGACAGCTACGGGATGCGGAACGCATCCAGCCTCGGCAAGGAGTGGTACGAGCACAGCGAGGGCTATTGCAGCTACCTCAAGGGCAAGACGGAGAAAGAGGTGGCGGACATCCCTGCCGACGGCTCGGACGCCGACCTCGCGGCCCTCTGCACCATCTCCATCGACGCTTTGCAAAAGGCCGCAGGGGATGCGTTTGAGAATGCGTCATTATAAATTGAACGGAAAGTCTGACCGTCACCGTGAGGTGACGGTTTTTTTTGCATCTGCGGGGCAGGCCAGAGCCTCTCCCTTTGGGAGAGGTGTCTGCGAAGCAGACGGAGAGGGCAAGCCCGTCTCCCGAGAGCCGCCGCGCAGCGATAAGCAGGCCCTTTGTCAGAGCGATGCTATCGCCGCGCTTGTACATCTCCGTCAGCGTCCTTGCCCTCTCAGTCTCGCTCCGCCCGCCAAGGCCGGGTTGCGGCACCCAGCGTTTGCTTCGCTGTCGCTTGCATCCTGCTGGCCGCTGCCCCAACAGCTCCTCCCTGTTTCCGCCGCTGGCGGCGGTCGTCGCCGTTGCCCCCAGAGGGAGAGCCCTTGGCAGGCCGGTCAACTTCCTACTAGACGCCTGAGGCGTAATATGGCGTAAAAGGGTGGGCCTTGCTACAGGGGGCAGGCTCGTCTTTGTACAACCTCTCCGTCACGCCTACGGCGTGCCACCTCTCCTTGTAGGAGAGGCCTTGGCATACCGTAAAGCTTCACCTCTTCGCCAGAGGCTCCCCTACTAGGGGAGCTGTCGAACGAAGTGAGACTGAGAGGT